>Ga0209711_10000536_pt1 | contig 38594 bp, 24 predicted proteins | sample ArcticOcean_MG_C_7_FD_187441 | JGI IMG/M metagenome (GOLD analysis project Ga0209711, IMG submission 187441) | Marine microbial communities from western Arctic Ocean - ArcticOcean_MG_CB11_88 (SPAdes) (version 2) | ecosystem: Environmental > Aquatic > Marine > Oceanic | place: Arctic Ocean...
GCCACCACCTACACCGGTCCCGCCCTCTTTGACCAAGTCTGCAACCTCTCCGCCAAAACCGTCCAACATCTCCTCAAAGAGCCAAAGACCAGGCCGGCCGCCCTCAAGCTCGGTGGCCAACTCCTCGCCACCCTCCGCGCCGAAACACTCGTCCGTCCCGAGCTCGCCAAAGACCTCCTCTACCGGGTCGCCGAACTTCACGACACCCTCGGACGCACCAGCGACACCTGGATGGTCTATGAGGAAATCGGCAAACGCTTTGGCCTCGAGGACGGACTCCGCAGTCGACAAGCTACCTGGTTCATCGCCCGAGAAAAACGCGACCAAGCCCGGCGCATTTACGACGAATTCGACGACAAGGTCACCGGCCAAAAAGCGATCGCTGAAATGTATCTCGAGGAAGGCAAGATCAACGAAGCGATCGAAGTCTACCGCCACCTCCTCGAAATCGACGGCGACCACTCCGGCGACTACTTCTGGTCCATTGCCGGGTGCTACGAAAAACTCTCCGACTGGAAGAAAGCGATCGCCAGCTACCGCCAAGTCGATCGCTTCCCTGCCAACTACTTCGCCATCGCCAAATGCCATCGCCGCCTCGGCGAGCAGAAGGAGGCGATCATCCTATACAACCAATGCAAAGTTAACGGAAAAGCAGCTCCCGAAGCGACCCTCCAAATCGGCTTCACCTACGAGGAAGCCAAGGACAAAGAAAAGGCCATCCGCACCTTCCAACTCACCTGCAAACGCTACCCAAAATCTGGCCAGGCCAGCAAAGCCCACTCCCACCTCCAGAACAAATACAACATCAACGTCACCCTCGGTGGAACCGAAGAGGATTAGCGCCCCCTTAGTTGTGCTACCCGCGCCACGCCTCCGTCATGCCTTGCCATCTCCGATCTTCTCAAGAGGATCCTCAAGAACCCCATCTCAAATTCAATTTCTTAGCAGTCACCATAAGCTCGCACGCTTCCTCGCCAATGGATTGGCCACCCACCTCTTCCGCTGCCCATGGCCGACTCACGATCCCGGCGGAAAGAGACTCCTCAGCCTCACCTTGCTCTCGGGAAACCAGGAGATAAATTAAACCCAGTTTAACTACATTAACAAATCCTTCACCACCTTGCCATGAACATCAGTGAGACGATAGTCACGTCCCTGGAAACGGTAAGTCAGTTTCTCATGATCAAACCCGAGAAGATGCATCCAGGTCGCTTGCAGATCGTGGACATGCACTTTATCACGGGCCACTGAGAATCCGAGATCATCGGAGGCTCCATGGGTATAACCACCTTTCACACCACCACCGGCCATCAGCATCGTGTAGCAATCGGGGAAGTGATCCCGTCCCAACACCTTGCCTTTGGAGGTCCGGCCCTCGCGGAAAGGAGTGCGACCAAACTCGCCGCCCAATATAATGAGAGTGTCATCCAGGAGCCCTCGTTCTTTCAGATCTTTGATTAAAGCTGCCACCGGCTTGTCCATGGTCGCGCATTTAGTGGTTAAACCATCACGAATATCTTCTTTGGGGTTGGTGCCGTGGAAGTCCCAACCCCAATCAAAGAGCTGTACGAACCGCACTCCATCCTCCGCAAGACGTCGCGCCAACAAGCAATTATTGGCGAAACTCGAAGCCCCGGGCTGGGCCCCGTAGGCCTCCAAAGTTTTTGGGGATTCCTTGGAAATATCCATCACTTCAGGCACCGACATTTGCATGCGGAAAGCCAGCTCATACTGAGCCATGCGGGTCAGCGTTTCCGGATGAGCAAAATCCTTAGAGGCCGCCTCATTGAGATCACGTAGAGCATCAAGGCTCGATCGACGCAGACTGCGATTCATTCCCGGAGGGTCGGTCACATAGAGCACAGGGTCCCCTTTCGAGCGACACTGCACGCCTTGATAAACAGATGGAATAAAGCCCGAGCCAAAGGAACTCTTTCCTCCATTGGGCTGCACCCCACTTGAAATCAGCACCACGTAGCCCGGCAAATTTTGATTCTCGGAACCCAGTCCATACGTGGTCCAAGCTCCGAAGGTCGGCCGACCCGGTTGTTGAAAGCCGGTGTGGACAAAGAGCTCCGCAGGAGCGTGGTTAAAATGATCGGTCGTCATCGAGTTGATGACGCACAAATCATCCGCCACCTCGTGCAAATGAGGAATGGCATCCGACATCCAGATGCCGTTCTTTCCATACTGCGCAAACTTGCGGGGACTCCCCATCAACTTCGGGGTCCCGGAAGTGAAAGCGAACTTCTTCCCCTTGATATATTCATCCGGACATTCCTGCCCGTCACGCTTCACCAACTCGGGCTTATGATCCCACATATCGAGGTGCGGAGGAGACCCAGTGAGGTGCAAATAAATCACCCGCTTCGCTTTGGCCGCAAACGGAGGAAGTTTCGGAAGGAGCGGGTTACCTGGAGCCTCGAGGGCATGCACGTCCGTGGCCAACATATCGGCAAGGGCCACACCACCAAGACCCATCGAACATTGTTTAAAAAAGTGCCGTCGGGTTTTATATTGGAGACTCTCGAGTTCTGGATTCATCTGATGATAAAGAGTGAAAATTGATAAAGCTTAGATCCTAGCGCTTCATGAGCATCTCATCGAGATTCAATATAATATTGCCGATGACCGTCAAAGTGGCGAGATCAACAACATCGGTGTCCGGAGGCACCGGACCAATTGGGATTGTTGCCATCTGTTTTGCAAGTTCAGAGTCAGCCGCATAAGTAGGGTGGGTTTCTCCAAACAGTGCCAGCAGGCGAGCTGCCTCCGTCCTGTTTGGTTTACGGGAAAGACAAAGTCGAAAGCCGTAATCTAATCGTTCCTCGGTCGTCGTGCCACCTTCACCCATCATCCGTCGGGCAAGCGCTTGGGCTGCTTCAATGTAGACCGGATCATTTAGCGTTACGAGAGCCTGAAGCGGGGTGTTGGTAGTCCCTCGTCGGACGGTACAAACCTCACGATTGGGCGCTCCAAAAGTGGCCATGGAAGGGTATGGGCTGGAGCGACGCCAGCTGGTATATATCCCCCGACGAAATTTGTCTTCACCAACACTGGTCTTCCAATCAGTTCCCCCGCCGAACGCGGCTTTAAGACCTAGGTTGGGCTGCGGAGGACGCACCGGAGCACCATGCATCTTCGAACTTAATAAACCTGAGACCGCAAGAGCCTGATCCCGAATCATCTCGGCCGTGAGCCTGATCCTAGGACCGCGTGCCACCAAGCGATTGTCAGGATCGCGGGCTGCCATCTCATCCGAGACATGTGAACTTTGCTGATAGGCTGATGACATCACCAAAATCTTAAGAAAGCGCTTCACATCCCATTCCCCTTCCATGAATTCGATCGCCAACCAATCCAACAATTCCTTGTGGGATGGCCGTTCACCTTGCGATCCGAATTCCTCGCTCGTCAAAACAATCCCGACCCCAAACAAACTCTCCCAAAAACGATTCGCAACCACACGAGCAGTCAAAGGATTGTCTTTTCTCACCAACCACTTTGCCATCGCGAGACGATCTCGATCGACACCTTCGGCAAGATCTCCAAAAATTTTAGGAATTCCGGCGGAAACTTCTTTACCCAGACTCAGGTAGCTTCCCCGCAATTGAATATGAGTCTTACGATGCTTTGCCTCCGGCAGATCACGCATCACGGGAACAGACGTCAGCGGCTTAATTGCCACCAGTTGCTTCTTAAGATTATTGATCTTTTTAATGTGAGCGATCGCCTCGGAATTCGACTTGGCGTAGAGGCTCATCAAGGACGCCTTCTCAGCAGCGCTGCGCTTCGAGGAATCCTTCTTGAGGATATCGATTATGGCTGCTGACAATGCCACGGAAGGACCTTCCGAATCGGCGACCGATATGCGGAACCGACCCAGAGCATGATCGGGGTAACGTTGGAGTAATTTCAGACTCAACTCGCTCCCAGCCAATGGCTCTTCAAGCTCGAGCACAATATGATGATCCTGACCCAGCAACCCGCCGACCGCCCAACCAGAGCCTTGATCCGTATTACCATCGATGGCAGTGGCAGCTTCGAAAGTAGGTTGATCGTAAGTCGAGGTAGCGTTCGAAAACGATGCCTTGATCTTGCCCGCACTCAACTCGATCTCGTTAATGACAAAATTCCCCGTGCGCCCGGGACCCCCACTCCCCAATTCATCATAAGCCAGGGCCTCGATTTTTAGCGCGGTGATATTCTTCAGCTTACTGGCAGCGATGATGGTATAGTCGTCGGTCGCTGCCGTTTTTCCGCTCATCAAGATCGAACCATCCGCACGCATCTTGAAGGTCGCACCGGAGCTCGCCGTCATCTTTGTGGGCTCGAGCACCTGCCAACTTCCGGCACTCGCCTTCAAATCCGACTCCCATTTCTCCAGAACCTCGGGATCGTGATTTTTTAAAACAAGCGTCTCTTTTTCGAGCGCCGCGATCATGGCTTCAAGCTCCACTCGATGCTTGGCATTTTCCTGGCCCACCACTTGAATGATCGGAGCTTCATTTCGACGATCGGCATCCTCGGATTGATTGAAGATTGCGAACATTTGAAAGTATTCCTCATGAGTGATGGGATCATACTTATGTGTGTGACATTGGGCGCAGGCCGCTGTCGTCCCCATCCAGGTCGCCATCGTGGTATTGACACGGTCCACAATCGCCGCGTTGCGGAATTCCTCGTCGCTCGTCCCACCCTCGTTATTGGTCTTGGTATTCCGATGGAAGGCCGTTGCAATCAACTGATCTTCGGTCGGGGCCTCAAGAAGGTCCCCCGCAATTTGCTCAACCGTGAACTGATCAAACGGCATATTGGTATTAAACGCACGGATGACCCAGTCGCGGTAAGCCCAGATCGTCCGTCCGGGATCGTCGGCATAGCCCGCTGAATCGGCATAACGAGCCAAGTCCAGCCAGCCCCGTGTCCAGTGCTCTCCAAAGGCCGGTTTCGCCAACAAGCGATCAACCAATCTCGCGTAGGCGTCGGGTCTTTCATCCGTCACAAACGCTTCCACTTCTTCCACCGTGGGAGGAAGTCCCGTCAGATCTAAAGAGACGCGGCGAATCAAGGTGTATCGATCCGTTCCCTCACTCGGAGTGAGCCCTTCCTTCTTCAAGCGGTCATAAATGAAGGAATCAATAGCATTACTCACTTTCCATTTCAGGCTGGCCACCACCGGAACCTCCGGCCGAACCGGCTTCTCATAAGACCAATGAACCTCGTAGTTCGCCCCTTCCTTAATCCATTGCTTGAAAAGCTCAATCTGCTCCTTGGTAAATCGATCTCCTTTTCCCGGCGGAGGCATCACTTCATCTTCGTCATCCGTAACGATCCGATAAATCAATTCACTGTCTTCAAGATTATTCGGAACAATCGCGGCAAATCCTTTTCGATCATGCAGAGCACCCTCCCGGGTATCGAGCCTAAGCTTCCCCTTTCGATCCTCCTCATCAGGACCATGACAGCGGTAACAACTGTTCGATAACAGAGGACGAATATCGTCATTAAAGCTGACCTTGGCGCGGGAAGCGGGAAGAAAAAGAAAAAGGACGATAAAGGAGCGGAGAATCATCAGGATACAGATCGAGAAAATCGGATAAAATCTTTACGTATTTATTGGGCAGGAAATTTCATAATAAACCGCCAATGATCAAGATTTCTCCCTCGCTGGAGTCCATCCATCAACCTTGGTAAAAAGACGTCCCAATGAGGGACAAGTGAAAATCGAGTTTCGTGATCGATCTGGTCAAGATCCGATTTAGTCATTGAGATAACTTGAGAAAAATAAAAATAACGAATCGACAGAACTTTATTAAGAAATCCCTTTTGAATTCAGGTAAAGTCCCCTTGGGGTCGCAACTCTTTGCCGCCCCGTCCCCGGAGAGTCACCCATGCGGTTTATCTTTATTCGCAAATCAAACGTGTCCATCCCGCCCATTTCGTCCCGCCGTCCTTCTCAACCCAAGACAAGAAGACGGATCATAAAAAAACGAACTGGATTTCAAAATCGTTACCCACCAGCGACCCGCCTTCATGAAGCCGGTCGAATCTCTACAAGCCAACATCCCAAGCACTTCTGCCCCTCCCTCGACTTCGAACTCGCGAAGCTTGGACTAGTTCTACGTCTTCCACGACGGGCACAACGAGATTACTCGCAAGAAGGGCGAAGGGTTAGCGAAGGGTATATCCCGTTTGAATCATTCAGAACAAAAAATCCCCGTAACTTTTTCAGTATAGCGAAATCTTAAAGGCCATTGGAATGATCTCCGGCAAACTGCCTAGCAACGAAAATACATTTCATTCCAGAATCAACACCTGGATTATTCACCCTCGCTGCAAGAGGACTCTTTGACCTTCGCAGGTAGCAGGGCCCGCAGGATCCGGCGAAACAAGAACCGCGGCCTACTGCGACGGATCCTAGTCTTCTTCCCTATCGTAATCTCGTCAGCCTTGGCTCAAGATCTTTTGCCTCAAAGTGTCCGTCCTACTCGGCCACCGACTCGGCCGGCAACTCAACCACCGACTTGGGAAATTCGGTCGTCGCTTGCTTTTTCAAGGCTTCAATTTCGGCTTTTAAATTTTCAATTTGTTTTTGAAGCATCGACTTCTCTTTGTTGCCAGCTTCGATCTGCTTCAGCGTCTCAATCGTCTTCTTCTGAGCGGCCAAGACATTTAGCTTCAACTCGCCGACACTCTTTTCTGCGGCGACGAGTTTCTTCTGTTCCCCGCGGTAGCTTTCTTCAGCACTATTCTGTGCTGAGGTGACTTGAGAGATCTCGTTATTTTTTTTGACCAATCCGCCTTCAAGTTCTTCATTCGAAGCATCGAGTTCAATAATTAAGGCACTCATTTGCTCCCTGACCGTCTGATTACCAAAGGGAGTAGTGAGTTCCGTCTCGGAAGGAATTAAGGTAAAGGCATGCACTTTCTGCCCATAAACATAACCCCCGTATCCAAGGGCTGCAGTTCCGCACAAGAGAAACACGGCGTAGACAATACCGCGATCGTTTCCTCCCTTCCCCCAAATCTTGCAGATAAAGCTCAGCGCGAATGATCCCGTGGCTCCGATACCGCACCACATATACTGGCTCCACTCAGCCCCGGAATTTCCTTCAAGCTTCATCAGGACCAATCCGCTCAGCGAAGCCAGCACCGAAGTCATCACGATAAAAAATAGAGCAGTCAGTGTCGCGGGCTTCCATCGCCCAAAAGACAACCAACCCAACACATCAACAATAACCACCATAAAAATCAGTCCCATCGGGAGCAACATCAGGATGGGATGAAGATTTCCAATAAGTTGTGATTTCCAACCATCTAATAGCAGTAAATCCTGGAAGAATTCACCGTCTTTTAAGGAGGCTAAAACAACTGAAGCGGCGGCCAACCCCAGCGTCAGTAGGGAAAGGAAAATTCGGCCTACATTTCCCGATTGAGCCCCTTCTTTTTTTTGAACCTCACTTTCATGCTGTGCAGCCGGCTTATTGGACATATCACTGAAATACGAAACAATTTACTGATGTCAAGAACACCTATTTAGTCAGATTCTGAATCGCTCGAAATCATACTAGCGATTAGGAATTGGGGGGGCGTTAACGAGACGGGAAAGTTGCAGAAATCCAAAGGATGTGCGCCGGATGGAGGGATTTTTACGAAAATTCGAGGCCCCAAACCAAGGCGGATTTTAATCTGGTGATCGATCCGGGCGACGAGTTCAAGAGCATAGCCCCTTGGCTTAAATTTGGATTCGCCAACCCTCATCTCAATCGACTCAGCCGCCTCCACCGGGAAGGACCCCTTCACAAACCAATCTTTGAAAAAAGAGCGAATAATTTCTCCCTTTGCATAGACTCCCAAACGAAAATCAGCTCCGGAATTGCGATCATTTCAGGAGCGCAACGCTGTCGATGGAACACCGTTTATCGAAACGTTAAGATTCTCCGATTCGTTCACACGGCACTTATACAAAGCGAGCGTCACTCCGCCGGAAGCGCGCCATGCCCAGTTCGTAGAAATAGTAGTGGTCAAAGAAGGGCCAATCGCAAGCGAATCCCCGTCGAGGTCGAGAGACGTCGAAATTGAATTGGTGAAATCCGCTGAATCCCCGCCAACCAAAACCCCGACGCTCTCCCGGTTCACGGGGAGGTTTAATAAAAGTGGACCAGGTCCCTCGGGACCGCCTTCGTAGGGTTCCTCCGATTACCATAACCGTTCACACCCAAGCCTTTCCGAAAGAAGAACGGGAAACTTTCCTTTCTTTGAAACCGAATCGCGTTTCAAGCTGGAGCTTCTGATTCACGTTCTCAGCACTCTCTTCTAACAAACTCACGAATAGGCAAACTTCACAAAAGAAATGACCTTCCAGCCTTCCTCTCCCCTTCCGCCAGCAAGATAGCACCAATTAAATCAGAATATAAACTCTCACAAACAATGCATTCGCTTGTCAACTCTCTCTCGCAAACGGAGCTGAGCTTGATCGCCCTGAGCAAAATGAGAATAATGAAGGAAAGTTCATCATTGCTTTGAGTCGGCAACCTGCCACCGCTTAAAGAAGTATAATCATGTCCAAATTTGAAAATTACACGAGCACCAGCGGGAACTATGATCTGACCCGACGACCTGTCGGTCAGGAATTAATATTCGGAGCCTTAACCTGCGGGGCCCGGCCCCTCAGTGAGCAAACCGTCCTCGACGCCGGATGTGGAACGGGAAACTACCTACCCGCCCTCGCCGGCAAGGTCGCGCGGGTGGAGGGCGTAGAGCTCAACCCGGGCATGCTGGAAACCGCGCGAACGAAGATGGCGAACCACCAGGAGCTGAGGCTGCAACAGGGTTCCATTCTTGAGCTCCCAATCGAATCAGGGTCCTGTGATGGAGTAGTTATAAACTACGTACTCCACCATCTGGAGGATGGTTCCGACGCGAGTTTCGCCGCGACACGGAGTGCGGTTGCCGAGTGCCAGCGTGTACTCGCTCCGGGCGGAACCTTGGTCATCCAAACCTGCTACCACGAGCAATACCGTCAGGGCTATTGGTATTCCGCTCTCATCCCCGCCGCGATCGACCGGTTGGTCCGCCGATTCATTCCGTTAGATCTTTTAGAACAAGGCATGAGCCAGGCTGGTCTGGAGCCGGGTGGCCGACTGGTATCCCTTGACGAAGTGCTGCAGGGAGAAACCTACCTCGACCCGCTCGGACCGACGCGACAGGAGTGGCGCGATGGAGACTCCAGCTGGGCCCTCGTCGCGGCTGAAGAATTGGAAAACGCGAACGCTGAAATCAAGCGCATGAGCGCAGAAGGAACGCTTCAAGCGTTCCTCGCCGAACGAGAAGAGCGCCGCCGTCAGCATGGACAGGCGACCTTCGTCATTGGTCGAAAGCCCTTGTCGTAGTGCTGCGCGGAGATCGCGGAGGATTGACCCGGTGGCTCGCTGCTGCACCCCCGTGGGTGCTGGTGATATTCGCCATCGGCACGTCCTTCTCGACCTACTTCTGCATGTATGCCTTCCGCAAGCCGTTCTCGGCGGCTCAATACGAGGGACTGGCACTGCTTGGGACACAGATCGAACTGAAGACAGCATTCGTGATCAGCCAGGTCATCGGATACGCGCTGTCTAAATATTTGGGCATCAAATTCTGCTCAGAAATGACACGCGGCAAGAGGCTCGGCATGCTCATCGGTCTGGTGATCGTCGCTGAAATCGCACTACTGCTGTTCGCGGTGCTTCCCCCGCAACTCAAGATTCTAGCACTCTTCGCCAACGGTCTGCCTCTGGGAATGATTTGGGGGTTGGTCGTCTGGTATCTGGAGGGGCGCCGCACTTCGGAGCTCCTTCTTGCAGGCCTCTCCTGTTCCTTTATTCTCGCGAGCGGGGTCGTGAAGGACGTCGGTCGGTGGCTCATCGAACAACAAGGGATATCAGAGTTTTGGATGCCATTTACCACCGGCCTGATCTTCCTCCTGCCCTTCGTCATCTCGACGCTCCTTCTCGATCAACTCCCGGACCCGGACGCCGACGACGAGGAGGAACGGACCCCCCGGGAACCGATGGACGGAGCCCACCGTGTCAGCTTCCTCAGACGCTTCCTCCTACCGCTGACGATGCTGTTCTTCGCCTACATTTTCCTCACCGCCTTCCGTGACTTCAGGGATAACTACGGAGTCGAAATATTCTCCGAGCTGGGCTACGGCGAGAAACCGGGCATTTTTTCCAAGAGTGAGACTTGGGTGGCATTCGGAGTCCTCGTCCCTCTCGCGCTCCTCTTCTGTATTCGCGATAATTTTTTCGGGCTGCTCGCTGCATTCTCGCTGATGATCTTCGGCGCCCTCTCGCTGGGAGTCAGCACCCTTTTGTTCGACCGCGGCGTGATCGACGGACTCACCTGGATGATCCTCATCGGGATCGGTTCCTACCTCGCCTACGTTCCTTACGGCTCAATATTATTCGATAGGATGATCGCCAAAACCCATGTCGTCGGAACCGCGGTCTTCGCCATCTACGTCGCCGACGCACTCGGCTACACCGGCTCGGTAGCAATTCTCCTGTTCAAAGATCTGGTCGCCGGCGAGACCACCCGCCTGGAATTTTTCCGCTCCTTCACCTACATACTTTCGATCGGATCGGCCGGGCTCATCCTGGCCAGCGCCGCCTTAATCCTGAAGGGCGGCCGAACCCGGATTCGACCTACCTGAAAAACATCGCGCACCTGAAGGCAATGAAAGAGCATGGTTGAGCGGTGGTTCCGCAAAGGATCTAAAACTCCCATGAGCTGCTAGAAAATTGCTTTTGGCGGGAGGGTCCTTGTAGCGTAAATGATCAACAGACACTCTCTAGCCAAAGAAAGTAGAAATGCCATAGACTGTTGAGCTATGGCATCTACGACAGGCTCCACGACAACCACCATAATCAAGAGTGACCGCATTGATCGCTCCCATTACCGCCCGCAATATAAAGCCGAAGTTCTCGCCGCTTACCGGGAAAGCGGGATGAGTGGTCACGCTTTTGCTGAGCAGTGCGGGATCAAATCAACTCCCTTTCACCCCCCCTCGCTGCGGTCCAAAAACGGCTTCAAAGCCCTCCCGCCAAAAGAAAATTTCTGCGACGACAATAGGTCGCACTTCCCCAAATCTCGACAAATATCATTGATCAGGAGGGGCACAGAGCGTATAAATTAAGAACTGATGTGTCGCCTAATTCCTGTCCTCATCTTCACCATCGTGGCAAGTGCGGCCCTCGCCGGCCAGAAATTCGACTTCGAGCAATTTCGCGACCGTCTGCCCTGGATCTGGCAATCTCCTCAACCGGTCGATCCGCCCAAAGTACAGGATGCTGCATGGCCCACGGATCCGATCGATTCTTTTGTTCTCCATAAGCTGGAAGGCAAGCAGCTACATCCGGCTGAGCCCGCGAGTGATCGGGTGTGGATGCGGCGCGCTCACTTCACCATCACCGGCCTCCCGCCGAAGCCGGAGGAAGTTCAGGCTTTCCTCGACGATTCCTCAAAGGATCGAAAACGCACCCTCGTACGCGGTCTGCTAGATTCCCCTCACTACGGGGAGCGCTGGGCACGCCATTGGATGGACCTCGTGCGCTACGCGGAATCACGCGGGCATGAGGGAGATGCCATTCTACCCAATGCCTACCACTATCGCGACTATCTGATTCGCGCGTTCAATACCGATCTACCTTATGATGCTTTAGTCCGCGAGCACCTCGCCGGCGACCTCCTGGAAACCCCGCGGCGGCATCCGGAAACAGGTGCCAACGAGTCGATCCTCGCCACTGCCTGGCCCTTCTTTGGCGAGGAAAACAGTACCGCGGTAGATCTTCGTCTGGACGAATGCGACCGCATCGACAACAAAGTTGATGTCTTGAGCAAGGCCTTCCTCGGCTTGACCGTGGCCTGTGCCCGCTGTCACGACCACAAATTCGATGCGATACGCCAGAGCGATTACTATGCCATGGCGGGTTTCGTTCTCAGCTCCAGTTATCGCCAGGCACGGTTTGAGTCGATGGAGCAAAACAAAGCGGTCGCAGAGAAGCTGGCGCGCGTGCGTCGCGTGCATCTGCCGATGATCACGAAAGCATTTGCCAAGGCTGCGCGGCCCCTGGTCGATGCGCTGGATGAGGACGCGACAATCGAGCTTACGACTTCTTCGTCGTATCCCGTGGAAGGTGAGCATCAACTTGTGGCCGACTATACGCAGGGGCCTACACCCTCGTTGGTGGACGGTCCGACTTTTGGCCCGTCATCAATTCGACCGGGCCAGTTGATGTTAGTTACAAAGCAAACCTCCGTCCCTTTGCCTCGCTGGACACGTTTGATCGTAGCCGTTGATCCGGGTTCCCATGGCGAAGCCTGGGCCAAGCCGACATTTAATCACGGCACGTGGAAAACGATGAAGCTTCCCGGTCATTTTGAAAATGCGGAGTTGCCCGATTACGATGGCGTGGTCTGGTTTCGAAAAACCATCGAACTGTCCGCCGGGCAGGCCGGGTCCAAGGCAATTTTGCACCTCGGTCAAATCGACGACATGGACGTCACGTGGGTCAATGGCACCCGTGTCGGAGGCTACGAGAATCCCGGTCACCATTACACTGTGCGGAAGTATCCCGTTCCTACGGGCCTCCTAAAAGCGGGTAAGAACACGATTGCGGTTCGGGTGATGGACCACGGTCATCCGGGAGGCATCGCAGGGAAACCTGAGCAACTATCTTTGCAGTTGGGGGAGGAAACCGTTTCCCTGGCCAATCTCTGGCATTTTTCCCCGGGGGCGAATTTGAAAGCGCTCAATACAAATGCAGCCCATGCCGGACCCAAGTCTCCCCTCGATCAACCACTGGCACTGTCTCGTCATGGCGGGGCGATCCGTGATGCCTTTTGGGACGGGCTCAAGAATGTAAACAGTGAAAACGATCCTGGAACCTTGGATGGCTTGGCGCGTGCGGGGAAAACCATTCGCACCCCGACCGTTACTCTGGCATCGGGTCAGGTTCATTACCTAATCAAGGGGAAGGCAAAGGTGTATGCCGCGGTCAGCCAGGCTCTGTTTACCGGTCCCCTCCACAAAACTCTGATGCGGACAGTGGGGGCGAACGGCGACGCACCGCGTTGGATTGCGCACGATCTCAAGAGCTATGCAGGCCAGCGCGTGCACTTCGAATTTTCTCCGATTGGGGATGCACCCTTGGAAATCCTTCAGGTCATTGATGGAGGAACACCCGGTCACCTGCCGGGTGAGAAGAAGCTGGTTCCGCGAAAGGAACTGCACCGAGCACTCGATGATTTGATGGATGGCGAGCTGGAAACCCAGCATGTGCCCCTTGTTGCCTGGTTGATCGAGTCGGGTAGAGTAAAGTTTCCCGGTGAGTCGATCAAGAACTGGCAGTCGGCGCTCGATAGCCTTGATAAAGAAGCGCGATGGGAATCACGGCTGGCGGTCAGCTGGTGGGCAGGCACCGGGGTGGATGAGCATTTGCTCGATCGGGGCCGTCCCGAATCGCCTGGAGAACGCGTGGATCGAAACCTTCCCGAACTTCTCGCGATGCCTCCGATGGATGGCCTGAGCCCCGGACGTCTGGAACTCGCTCAGCAACTCACCGCTCAGGAACATCCGCTGACCTCCCGGGTCATGGTCAATCGCATCTGGCATCAACTGTTCGGTCGCGGGATCGTACCCACGCCGGATAACTTTGGCTGGCTGGGAGAGCGGCCGAGTCATCCGGAGCTGCTCGATTACCTGGCCGTTGAGTTCGCAGATACCCACGCGTATTCAATCAAGTCGATCATCGAGCGAATCGTGCTGAGCAGGACCTTCGGCATGTCCAGTACGGCCGCGGATCCAGCGTATGCGGAACAGGACCCGGAAAATCGCTGGCTGCACCGTATGCCGATACGGCGGCTCGAAGCGGAGGCCATTCGTGATTCGGCGCTCGCCATTTCCGGACGGCTGGACAGGACAGTCGGGGGGAAGCCGGTTTTGGTGCACCTTACCGAATTCGTCATCGGCCGCGGCAGTCCGACACAGAGCGGGCCGCTGGATGGTGCCGGTCGGCGATCGATCTATACCGCGCTCCGGCGCAATTTTCTACCCACCTTCATGCTGGCCTTCGATTTCCCCAGCCCCTTCACCACCGTAGGCAAGCGGAATGTCACGAACGTGGCCGCCCAGTCACTGGCCTTGATGAACGATCCCTTTTTATACCAACAGAGCGGTATTTGGGCGAAACGGATAGTCCAAGAAAAACCCTCAGCTCCGACACGCATTCAGCAAATGTATGCCGAGGCCTTTACCCGCCCGCCGAGTGACCATGAGTTGACCGCCTGCCTCGAAGCAGTCACCGCGTTTGCCGGCTTGTATGGGGGCGATCCCAACAGCCACGAGGTTTGGCGAGACCTCTGCCATTCGTTTTACAGCATGACGGACTTTACCTACCTGAAATGAACCATCCCCTCCTCACTCGCCGCGAACTCTTGCGGAATTCTTCGCTCGGTTTTGGCGGCCTGGCCCTGTCTGGCTTGTACGGCGCGCCGGTGGAAGCACATTTCCAGGCACGCGCCAAGAGCGTCATTTTCCTGTTCATGGAGGGCGGCGTTTCCCAGGTGGATTCGTTTGACTACAAGCCGCTTTTGGCGAAACACCACGGGGAGGATCCTCGCAAGGCTATCGGTGAAATCGAAGCTACCCAGTTCGGGAATGTCGGCAAAGTGATGAAGTCTCCCTGGGAGTTTAAACAGCGCGGACAATGCGGGGCCTGGATCAGTGATCTGTTTCCGCATGTGGCTGAACTGGCCGACGAGCTGGCGATCATTCGATCGATGACTTCCAACTTCCCCGAGCACACCAGTGCCTGTTACTATCTGCACAGCGGATTGGGCCTGCAGGGGCGGCCCAGCATGGGCGCATGGGCCTCCTACGGCCTGGGAAGCGAAAACGAAAACTTTCCAGGCTATGTCGTACTCAACGGCGGACAGATTCCCTCCGGCGGCCTAGATAATTTTTCCAATGGCTTTCTGCCGGCGACGCACCGTGGAAATTTACTGAATGCCCTCGGCACCCCGCTCGCCAATGTGAAGCCAAATGAGAAAATCGCTCAGGCCCAGGAGATCAAACGTCGCCTGGCGCAGCAGTTGAACCGGGGCACAGCCGGGGGCGTCGAGGCTCTGGAATCGGCGATTGCCAACCACGAGCTGGCAGCCCGGATGCAGCTGGCCATTCCGGAGGTGATGTCGCTAGACGGCGAAACCGAAGCCACGAAAAAGCTTTACGGCTTCGATGCCGAATACAAACACACTCAGACCTATGCGAGGGAGTGCCTGATCGCTCGGCGACTGATCGAGCGGGGCGTTCGCTTCGTCGAGCTGACCATCCCCATGGTGAATGGCTACCAGCGCTGGGATGCACACAACGATCTCGTGACGAATCACAGTACAAACGCGCGCGCGGTGGACCAGCCGATCGCCGGCTTGATTCGCGATTTAAAGTCACGCGGTCTGCTCGATGAAACCCTGGTAGTTTGGACCGGTGAGTTCGGACGGACGCCTTTCGCCCAGGGCGGCAACGGTCGGGACCACAACGAATACGGATTCAGTCTCTGGATGGCCGGAGGCGGCGTGAAGCCCGGCGTTACCTTTGGTGCGACCGACGAATGGGGCTACCGAGCGGTCGATAATCCCCTGCAGATACACGATCTACACGCAACCATCTTGCACCTGCTCGGGATCAACCACGAAAAGCTGACCTACCGCTTCAGTGGCCGGGACATCCGCCTCACCGACGTCCACGGAAAAATCGTAAAGGAAATTTTGGCGTAGCAAGGCCCGATACTTCCGGTAAACCACAGCCTGAAATCAGTCGCGGCGATCCCTCACTATTCCTGACTTTACCCGTCACCCAACCTCACCAACTGCCGCGGCCTCATCCAGACTAACCACCAAGTCATCCAACTTTCCATTCAACTTCCACCACTCATGCGCCTTCTACTCTTCCTTGCTTGCCTCACCTCCCTCGCTGCGAAACCCAACCTTCTGCTCATCACCGTCGATGACATGAATCGTGACTCGATCGGCGCTTACGGCTGCCCGATCGAAAACATCACTCCAAACATCGACCGACTTGCCGCCGAAGGCATCCGCTTCGAGCGTGGCTTCGTCAACGTCGCCATCTGCATGCCTTGCCGTGCCGTCCTGATGACCGGCCGCTACCCACAAGCCAGTGGTGCGCTTGGATTCGACAAAATCAATCCGGGGGTGCCGAGCCTGCCCGAGGCGCTGAAGAAGTCCGGCTACTACAACAGTCTGATCGGAAAGGAAATCCACGTCGTCCCCTCTCGCCACGAAGCCTTCCACCGCATCGCCAAACAGAAAGATCTCGGCGGAGGCCGCAGTGCCAGTGCCTATGCCAAGGCCGTCCGTACCGCCATCAAGGAAGCCAACAACGCCGAAAAACCATTCTTCATCATGGCCAACGCCGCCGATCCGCACCGTCCATTCGCCGGAGCAAAGGGCGATGCCTTCAAAAAGATCCCGTTCCCAAGGGAGATCGACCCCAAGCAAGTACCCGTGCCTGGCTTCCTTCCGGATCTTCCCGACATCCGCACGGAATTGGCGACCTACTTCCAATCCGTCGCTCGCGCCGATCAGGTGGTTGGAGCGGTCCTCGATGAATTGAAGAAAAGCGGCCAAGCCGATAACACGCTGGTCCTCTTCCTGAGCGACCACGGCATGCCCCTGCCCTACGCGAAGACCAACTGCTACCTCGCCTCCAACATCACCCCCTTCATCCTGCGCTGGCCCGGCCACATCGAATCCGGATCAACCGACAAGAAGAATTTCATCAGCACCATCGACGTTGCTCCGACCTTCCTCGCAGCCGCCGGTATCGAGAATCTGGAAGGCGCCAACGGGCTTTCTCTGCTGCCCCTGATGAAGGGCACCGAGCAACCGGGTCGCAACCGAGTGTTTACCTTTCATCAGCGACCCTACTCCCGGAAGCACCTGCCGATGCGCGCCGTCAATGACGGCAATTTCCTTTATATCTGGAACGGCTGGTCGGACGGTAAGACACAGTTCCGCAACGAGTCGATGAGCGGCCTCACTTTCAAGGCGATGAAGAACGCCGACGACCCGAAGATCCGCGCCCGCGCCGATTTCTACCTCCATCGCACCCGTGAGGAACTCTACGACCTACGAAAAGACCCCTATTGCCTGAAAAACCTGCTCGATGAACCCGGCGGCAAGCAATACGGTCGAGTCAGCGCAATGACCAAGTCCCTATGGCACTGGATGAAGGACGTCGATGACCCCGACCTCAAGCTTTTCCAGGATCAGGTCGAACTGGCGCTGGACTGATCCACTCTCGACCAACGTCCCCCTTCAATATCGAACAACTCCGAGGGATCGGAGGCGTTTTGAACTGACGTTGCCCCCGCAAACGGGGTGATTGAGAGCTTGATGATTTTTGGATAACCAAGAAAAAGGAAACCCCAAAAAAATGAAGAAGAACCGATATAGTCCGGAGCAGATAATTTATGCATTGAAGCAGGGGGAGGTGGCGAAAAAGCCGTGGAAATCTGCCAGAAGATGGGAGTGAGTATCAAATATTTTAAGTTGAAACCCCTGAAACTTGAGGGGCCAAATGCGGCTGTGGAGAGATGAGCTGAAGGTCCAGATTTTCGACCGAGCCGGTCACTTTTTTTCGCTAGATTCTCGCGAAAATAGACACACTTTTTTGAGTCCCTCACTTGTCCGCCGTAACAGGGCGAAGAAGGAACCAGGTCATTCAAGATTGGACGTTTAGCGTTCGACGTTCTCTCTCCTCTCCCCACTAGTATCCCCTCCAAAGGCATCTTCAAGGCCCTCCCGCAAAAAGAAAATTCCTGCAGTCACTCCTGAAGTGTGTTGCTAAAGGCCCCCGCAGGATCACTCGTGTTTTTTCGGCAATTTTGCGAAACTCCTGATCCCCTCCCGGGTTAAACCCTGTAACACTCGACATATGCACCGTTTCCACCTCCTCACCACAGTCGTCTTCACCACCACTCTCGTCACCCTCCAGGCCCAAGACCGGCAGGGGGGACCACCCCGTGGACAAAGAGGCCCCGGCGGCCCCCCCACGGCAGTTGAAGAACTCAAGATTCTGAACAAGTTCGACAAAGACGACAGTGGCCATTTGGATCTCGCCGAGCGCAAGGAAGCCCGGGCCTTCCTGAAGGAAAACCCCGCTCCCAAACGTGGAGGTGGAGGTGGAGGTGGAGGTGGAGGCCGTGGTGGTCGTGGCTCGACCCGGGACGATAGCCCGCCGAAACCCGGCGCGAAGATCTCCCCCGAGGATGTTGAATCAACCTTGGCTCAGGACCTCTACGGCCGCAACACCCTCCGTACCCTCTTCCTCACTTTCGAAAACGAGGACTGGGAACAAGAACTAGAAGCGTTCCACAACACCGACGCCGATGTCCCCGCGACCCTGGCCGTGGACGGAAAAAGCTACGAGAATGTGGGCATCCGCTTCCGCGGCGCGTCGAGCTACTTCCGCGTCCCCGCCGGGCGGAAACGCTCCTTCAACATCTCTCTGGACATGGTCCACAAGGACCAACGCCTCAACGGCTATAAGACCCTCAACCTCCTCAACTGCAACGGAGATGCATCCTTCCTCAGCGCCGTCCTCTCCTCCGATATCTCCCGGAAATACATCCCCGCCCCCAAGGCCAACCTCATGCGGGTCGTGATCAACGGCGAAAACTGGGGCATCTACGCCAACCAACAACAGTTCAACACGGACTTCCTCCTCGATAACTACAAGACCTCCAAGGGTGCCCGCTGGAAAGTCCCCGGCTCACCCCGCGGCCAAGGCGGACTCGACGACAAGGGCGACAAGCTCGAGGAATACAAAAAACACTACGACATGAAGGGCGGCGATGAGGAAGACTGGAAAGCCCTTATCAAGCTCAGCAAAACGCTCAGCAATACCCCCCTCGAAGAACTCGAGGCTGCCCTCGAACCCCAGCTCAACATCGACAACGCCCTCTGGTTCCTCGCCCTCGACTGCGCTTTCATCAACAGCGACGGCTACTGGACCCGTGCCAGCGATTACACCATCTACCGGGGAAAGGACGGCCGTTTCAATCTCATCCCCCACGACATGAACGAATCCTTCCGGCCTTCGCGACGCGGTGGCACCGGCCTGGGACTCGACCCCTTTGTCGCCTCCGACGACGAGAAGAAGCCTCTTCGCTCCCGCCTCCTCGCCGTCCCAGCCCTACGTGAGAGCTACCTCAAAAAGATCAAGCATATCGCCAAACACGACCTCGATTGGAAAAAGCTCGGACCCAGTGTCGCGGCCTACCGGGAACTCATCGGAGATGAAATCGCCGCCGACACCCGGAAGTCCACCTCCACCGAGCAGTTCGAAATTCTTACCGCAGATTCACCTAATAAAAATGCGGAGAGCGATGACCGAACCGTCTCGCTCCGCGCCTTCGCGGAAGGACGTAGCAAGTTTCTCTTGGAGTCCAAAGGCGACTAGTGGCTCGTCCATCTTAAAATGTCGGGTATGTTGATGACATTTTGGTGCGGGCCTTTTGCGCGGTGAAGGTCCATTGGACTTTTGCTTTGGCATCATTTCTTCTTTGGCATCCCAGTTTGCTTTGCTTGCAAAACTCTTCCTTGGTCCCCACACCTTCGGAAAGCATGCTGCGGGTGAATACTCCGATTTCGTTTTCTGCAATATTGAGCCAACTCCCGTGCTTGGGCGTGTAGTGCCACTCGAATTTTTCGGCAGTCGCTCGCGTCTGGGCTGGAGGAAATGCTTTATAAAGTGAGGCCGGGATTACGTCCACGACCTCCACTCCACCCTCCTCCAGCTCCTGGGTTTCGACCACGCACAACTCACCTACCGTTTCCAGGGCCGGGATTTCCGCCTCACCGACGTCCACGGAAAAATCGTGATTGAGATTTTGGCGTAGGAAGGAAGCTGCAGCTCTGGCGTTACCACGCAGGGCGATCAAGAAGACATGAGGCTGTTGGCAGCGCGGAAGCCGAACTCAAGCTACTCCAAATAAATGTAGTTTCGGCAATAACCGTTGGACTGACAGCTGAAAAAAATCGCATTCCGATCTTTCTCCTGCGGCGGTTTTGCGATTCATCTTGTTGTTCATGCAACCCCCTTTCGCCCCCTCCGCTCCGGTCCAAAGGCGCCTTCAAAGCCCTCCCGCCAAAAGCAAATTCCTAGCAGTAAGGCCAACCCCCTTTCTCCCCCATCCGATCCGGTCCAAAGGCGGCTTCAAAGCCCTCCCGCCAAAAGAAAATTCCTAGCAGTCAGTAATAATATTCATAAAAAAGCCCCCGGAGGCGCAGCACGGCCCGGGGGCTGAGGATGAAAAATCCTATCGACGGCGGCGAACCAGAGCCAATCCTCCTAGTAGAGAAAGGAGCGCAGAGCTTGGCTCGGGAATCGAAGTTGCCGCCTGAAGAAACTGCGTTGGATCGAGAACTCCATCTGAATAGCGGACCTCGTCGATGAAAGTCCCATAGGTCGCTCCTCCTCCTTTACCGAACTCAATGAGTCCATTGGGGTGCACATAACCGCTGGAATCGATATCCGCAAGGGTCTGGGTCTGCATGAGTTGGTAGTCCATGTAAAAACTCCACTCGTTGGTAACCGTATTCAGAGTGACGGCAATGTGATGCCAGCCAGGAAGATCATTGGCTCCATCCCCTTGGGTCGCCCAGTCAGAGTCACCAGAGTAACTGGCAGGATTGCCATCGCCCAACGGAGTGTCCACCCAGAGACGATTGGCTCCCGTAACTGCAGCTCCGCCGGTCGGTCCGGCGACCAAGTTGGAATTATCGCCATCAGCTGTATCAAGACGGGCCCGCCCACGCCCAAAGGGACCTCCAGCAGCGTGGTCGAAGTCAATCTGCCAGCGATTAGTTGGGGATTCCTGTCGTCTCATGAAATTATGATATCCGCTGGGTTCTCCGGTGAATTGAATAAACATTTCAGCCGTAAACGAAGTGTTTAAGGCCGTGTTGTTGACGGTCCGGATCCGCGAATTTGCAACCGAGGCATCTAGGGAGAGGGTATTGGGAGACGTGAGTCCGCTCACCGGGTCAAAAATGTATGCTCCGGGAACATTGTTGGAGTATTTCGGGGTACCAGAGCGAGATGACTGGCCGAAACCATTTCCGGAGCTGTCGACGGCGGAGGTCACATCGGAGCCATTGATACCTTCCTCCAGACGCCAGTAGGCTGTCGTAGAAGCCGGGAGTGATGAAGCAAGTGTTAGGCTGCAAAGAACCACACATTGGGATGTTTTTTTCATGATTATTTTTTAATTGTTTGGGGCTTATTCAATCTCGCGAACGCGATAAAAGATCTTTGGAGATCCTCCTTCAAGTTCGGTATCAACATAGGTGTAGGTTTCTTCCGTGGCTTCCTCTTCCTCGAGCAACTCGAGCCAAGTTTCAAGATCAGTGGAATAGTCGAGGCTGTACTTTCGACCAGGAACGGTGCTCCAAATGACAGTCGCCTGGGGAGTGGCCGCATCATAAACCAGAGAGGTGATTTCCAACTCAACAGTCGGAGGTGTGACGACCTGAAGAAACTGAAACGGAAGAAGGACTTCTCCGGAAAAACGAACCTCATCAAGCAACAAGCCATAGCCGGCGTTGGTGAGCTTTCCAAAATCGAAAGGCGCGTCCGGGTGGGTGTATCCATCAGCTTCGCTATCCGAAAGAGTATTAATCTGCATCAGCTCATAATCGTAGTAGAATCCCACTTCGCCGGTGTCCTCGTCAAAGGTAAGCGCCGCGTGATGCCAGGCCTCGTTATCATTGACTCCATCTCCATCGTTAGACCAATCGGCATCGTCGTAGCTGCTCACAAGGCCATCGCCCGGATCGGTATCAACCCAGATGCGGAGGTCGCCGGGAACGTTTGAGCCACCCTGGGGACCCACCACAAAGTTGATGTTTTCATCCACTAGGGCATCGGCCACTCCGTCCACTACTCCGCCCGGGGTGTCCCACCTGCTGCGCAGGCGACCAAAGGCTCCGGTGTTACCGTGGTCAAAATCAATCTGCCAACGAAGGTCACCCGCCTGAGTTCTCCTCAAAAATGAGTGATAACCTCCAGGTTCACCGATCACTTTCATGAAGAACTCCAAGGTGAACGAGGTGCTCAACGATGGATCATTCGCGACCCGGAGGCGTGAATTGGCTTCAGTCACATCGAGCGAAAACTGGTTGCTCAATGTTGTATTGGAGATTGGGTCGAAAATCGCGGGAGAGGGCACATCGGATGAATACCTGGGAATCCCCTGATTCGGGAGGGCGGAATTGGTGGGCCCAACGGAGTTCTCAGCCAAAATCACATCACCTCCGTCAACCGCCCCTTCTTCCTCGAGACGCCAGTGGGCAACGGTGTTGCCAGCGCCGACGATGGGTTCCCGCAAAAAATCTCCCGGTGTCAAAATGGCATTGGAATAGCGCAATTCATCCATCAGAAGACCGTATTCGGACCCGGTCAGTTTCCCGAAAAAGATGGGCGCAGCGGGGTGGGTGTAGCCATCGCCCTCCGTGTCAGCAAGCGTCCGGGTCTGGCTCAGGAGATAATCAAAGTAGAACTTGATCTCGCCGGTATCCTGATCAAACGACATCGCGACGTGATGCCACTCGTCAATATCATTCGTGCCATCTCCCTGAAGAGCCACATCGGCATCATTTGGATTGCCGTTGGCGATATCGTAAACGTAATCATTCGGGTTCCCGGTATTCTGAGGTCCCACATCCAGTCCCTCGGCATCCTTGGCTCCGGTATCGACATAAATCTTGGGAGCAGCAACGTTGCCCAGCGGACCTAACACAAAATTGACATTTTCATCCACGAGGGCATCGGCCACTCCGTCCACTACTCCGCCCGGGGTGTCCCAACGAGCCCGAATTCTCCCGAAGACCGAGTTCGCACCGTGATCAAAATCAATCTTCCACGACAGATCGGATGTTTGAACCCGCCGCAAGATTGCCTCGTAGCTGCCCGGCTCTCCGACGTATTTCACGAAAAATTCGACTGTAAACGAGGAGTTGAAATCAACGGCATCCTCGATGCTGAGTTGGGAGCTTCCCGCCGAAGCGTTGAGCGAAAATTGGTTTGCATAGGTTGTCCCCGAAACCGGATCGAAAATCTCCGCTGCCGGGACATCGTCCGAGTAGAGAGGATTACCTCTGGCAACCGAGGCATCAAGGGTTCCCGGTGAGGTCGTATTGATCGATGACGCAACCGGACTATCCAAAGCCGCATCAACTTCGTCAAACCGCCACAATCCCACCGTATCAGCCTGAGCCGCCAAACAGGCTCCGAGTGCAAAAATCACAAACTTCTTGGACATAGAGCCTGGATTTTATTGATTTTAATCCACCTCCCAAGCTAAAAATTGCGAATTGTCCAAATTACTGAAATCACATCACAACCCCCTTTCTCCCCCATCCGATCCGGTCCAAAGGCGGCTTCAAAGCCCTCCCGCCAAAAGAAAATTCCTAGCAGTAACGAGTAGATTCTCGCAAGGTAATCCAACCCGCTAGCGGGTTTTTCTTTGGGATTTAGACAATAAATAAATCTCATGGCCCCCAAACACTCCTTCCCCTGCCTCAAGAATTCAGGCAAGCGCTTGTTATAAGCGTATTCTCAACGAGAAACATCTCATCTAAATCAACGGCCAAACGAAAGTAAAAATACTCTTTTGTTTAAAGGGGCTGCAGCCCGTCCTTAAGCGTATAATTCTTGCGCAAATAAGTGACTAGCCTCAGATCGCCAGCTGGTGTCATTAATCACCAATAAAAATAAAGTAATTGAATTAAAATGCCGCTAATCACTGCTGTCCTTTCTTGAGGACAAGACTGTGATATCCTCCTCCAGAAATTCCCACCACATCTGTTAAGCCAGTTGGAACATCGCATTGATTGAAGCTGTTCCAACCCCAAGCGACGACTGTGCCATCTTTCTTGAGGGCAAGACTGTGATATCCTCCTCCAAAAATTCCCACCACATCCGTTAAGCCAGTTGGAACATCACATTGTTTAGAATTGTTCCTACCCCAAGCGACGACTGTGCCGTCTTTCTTGAGAGCAAGACTGTGATATCCTCCTCCAAAAATTCCCACCACATCCGTTAAGCCAGTTGGAACATCGCATTGATTGAAGCTGCTCGAACCCCAAGCGACGACTGTGCCGTCTTTCTTGAGGGCAAGACTGTGGTAGCCTCCAGCAGCGATACCCACCACATCCGTTAAGCCAGTTGGGACATCACATTGTTGCTTGTCGTTATCACCCCAAGCGACGACTGTGCCGTTTTTCTTAAGTGCTAGGCTGTAAAAAATTCCTCCAGAAATTCCCACCACATCCGTTAAACCAGTTGGAACATCACATTGTTGGTCCTCGTTATTACCCCAAGCGACGACTGTGCCGTCTTTCTTGAGTGCTAGGCTGTGAAAAATTCCTGCAGAAATTCCCACCACATCTGTTAAGCCAGTTGGGACATCACATTGTTGCTTGTCGTTATCACCCCAAGCGACGACTGTGCCGTTTTTCTTAAGTGCTAGGCTGTGAGGTCCTCCTCCAGAAATTCCCACCACACCCGTTAAGCCAGTTGGAACATCACATTGTTTAGAGCTGTTCAAACCCCAAGCGAATACTTCGGTGGCTTTCATTTCAGCTTCGGCAGCATCTAGCTTAGCCTGTTTTTCAGCTTCGGCAGCATCTAGCTTAGCTTGTTTTTCAGCTTGGGCAGCATCTAGCTTAACCTGTTTTTCAGCTTCGGCAGCATCTAGCTTAGCCTGTTTTTCAGCTTCGGCAGCATCTAACTTAACCTGTTTTTCAGCTTCGATAGCATCTAGTTTAGCCTGTCTCTCAGTCATTGCCGCCTTGATCAAGCTGTTTGCCTTTTCTTTTCTTTCCTTGATCCACTCAGCAGTCTCTTGATCAACTTCAACACTAGACAAACTTGGAAGCTCCTTAGCTTTACCTCCCACAAAAGCTAGAAGAGCGTAAACCTCTTCAACACTACTATACCCAGAATCGTTTGAGATAAGAATTGGTGAGACCGAACCCTCTTTCGGTCTTTCAACTGGCATGATCCATAGATACTGCTTTCTCTCCTCGCCAACAGAGCGTTCTCCTTGGGTAATCGCCCAAACCTTTGAATTAAACGAAATCTTAAATCGGCCATCCGCATCTGTTTTAACAACCGTAGGGGGAAGTTGAGAAAAAAGACGGGCTTTAACGAATTCCAATTCCTCAGGCGGAGTAAAACGATTTTTAAAGGACGCAGCTTCTTCTCCCAAAGTCTTAAAGGCTGGAACGGTCAAATCAGGTTTTTCCAAAGACCGTAATTCTTTAATAAACACCTCCAGAGCATCGTGATTAGCCTTTCGCTGAGCGTCGTCTTCCCGATATGCCATAATCTGCTCTGCTAGTTCAGAGGCAATTTTTTCAAACTGATCATCGGGAACAACATGAATAGGAACTAACCCCATCTTAATGTTCTCACGACTTTTCGTAACAACAAACACTTGCCCTTCTACCTCTACCTCTTCTTTAGATTCGTCAGATCTACACCCACCGAGGAGCAATAGACAAAATAGCCCAATGACAGTTTTCATGCCTCTTAAATACAGAGATTGTTAATCAAAGTATAGGGAAAATCATCCCCCGATTGTATCGAACCAAGAGATGGAAATTAAAACCCCCACCCAAAAGTCGGGCTAATCACTGCTGTCCTTTCTTAACTACTAGGCTGTACGAATCTCCTGCAGAAATCCCCACCACATCCGTTAAACCAGTTGGAACATCACATTGTTGGGAGTTGTGCGAACCCCAAGCGACGACTGTGCCGTCTTTCTTAAGTGCTAGGCTGTGATAATCTCCTGCAGAAATTTCCACCACATCCGTCAAGCCAGTTGAAAAATCACATTGAGTGGAGCGCCTTTACTCCAAGACGGATTTCCCAACAGGATTCTTCAGAGTAGAGCGGAGAGATCAGTAGAAGAGGCGGAAAGATAACCCTTGCCCCCCCAGCACTTCTAGTAACACAAAGTCGGCCGCTAACACGCATGAAGGGTTAAGCCGTGTTCACTTCGTTATAAAGTCCTACTCGGATTGTAATATCTCGCGGCAGGTTACTTCGACATAATCACACACATCTATGAATTACTCTAAGCTCTCTAACAAATCCTTTACCGCAATAATGAAACACCTACTCGTGATGGCTTTCGCTATCCTGACGATTGGCTGTGGTGAGAAGAAGTCAGATGGTGTTAATTTTGACGGATTGGAAGACAGAGAGGGGGTCTTTTATCTCAAAAGCTCAAACTCTCCTTACACAGGTAAAAGTTTTGAGTTTCACGAAAACGGGCAGAAGGAGTTAGAACTAGCCCTCAAGGGAGGCAAAATAGATGGGCTACTCCTTCAGTGGCATGCAAACGGGCAAAAAAAGTCGGAAGTAAACTTCAAAGACGGCAAGCAACATGGCGACGTCAGGGGATGGCATGAAAACGGGCAGAAAATGACAGAAGAAACCTGGAAAGACGGCAAACAAAATGGCCTTGCACATCTATATTACGAAAACGGACAGAAGAAGCAGGAAGCAAACTGGAAGGATGGGAAAGGCGATGGGCTTGTCACTGATTGGTATGAAGACGGACAAAAGAAGGCAGAGGGAAACTGGAAGGATGGTAAGGAAGAAGGACCATATACTTACTGGCATGAAAACGGGCAGAAGAAACAGGTAGACAACTGGAAGGATGGGAAAGCCGATGGGCTTACCACTCTTTGGGACGAAAACGGACAGAAGGGAGAGGAAGTAAACTACAAAGACGGCACGCTTATTTCTTCTAAATATTGGAACAGCAAAGGTGAAGAGGTTGATTCACTAGAAGAGGTAGACCAATAACCCTTGCGCGTTTTAGGCATTTTAGCGTCACTTCCTGAACGCTTCCACCATGGGGACGGAGAAGAAACATCCAGAGCTGAGTTTAAGAACGGGGAATGAGACTTCTCACAAAGGCGGCTTTAAAACCCTCCCGCCAAAAGAAAATTCCTAGCAGTAATTTTATTCATAAGATGGATGAAATTTTCGCCATAAAGAAATGTTGATTGGCGTTAATTTTCGATCAATTTCTGCCTTAGCATTTTACAGAAGGGGTTGCCTTAAGTTGCTGAATTTTAGCATGAATTTCGATCTCAAAATGAACCACGATCCCGAAGAAATAGAGTTATTTCTTCGGGATCGTGGTTTGGATTATTGTGGTAGGTGCGGACAAGCGATTTCTGGCCGTGAAATTAGTAGTGAAAGGGTTGAGCGGTGGTTAGGGGGTAAAGAGAAACCGATGTGTCGAAGATGTAGGCTGATAATACGTCGTCGGAAAATATTGATCTTTATAATCGCTCCCCCGATTGTGTTTTTGAGTTACCTGATTTTAATTTTTTTTAACGTAGTGATCAGGTCACTAGAAGTGCTGGGGGGGAACAAGAGTTATTGTTCTGCCTCTTCTACTGATCTTTCCGCTCTACCCTGAAGAATCCTGTTGGACTGCTAGGAGTATTCTTCTTTAACCTTAATCGGGCTTCAATCTGATCCGTGAACCAGCCTAGTTGAGTAAAGAAGTCTTATTCTGCAAAGGTGCTCGTATCGCCTAGCAAAGCCTTATCCTCTGCTTCCACAGCACTCCTAAATAGGGCTGCGATATCCTTCGCCTTTGCATTCATTTCTGTATTCTCCGCCATTCACAGAGCCATACATCCAACAATGTAGATGTCATCACGAAAGCTCATGAAACCTCTTCAAACCTCTTCAAACCTCTTCAAACCTCTTCAAACCTCTTCAAACCTCTTCAAACCTCTTCAAACCTCTTCAAACCTTATCTCAAGGTGTATCGCTCACCCTATTTGGGAAACTTGAAAACACGACAACTAACTGCACAACAAAGAGTTAAAAACATGGCAGAGGGGGTGGGATTCGAACCCACGGTAGCTTTCACTACGTCGGTTTTCAAGACCGGTGCATTCGACCACTCTGCCACCCCTCCGCGATTGGAGTAATCTTTCTTAACTCTCATAGTTTGGCAAGAAAAGATGCGCTACTTTTTCGAGAAAAAGGTGAGACTTGCCCACACCGGCCTCTCCCGCTTATCTCGATTCGACTATGAGCAAAGCAGTTCTCTTATTTTCCGGACAAGGTGCCCAAAAAGTAGGCATGGGTCGCGACCTTGTCGAAGCCTACCCAACCGCCCTGTCTCTCTTTGAAAAAGCTGACGAGGTTCTAGCACGTCCTCTCACCCAAATTATGTTTGAGGGACCCAGTGAAGATCTGACCCGGACGGTTAATTGCCAACCTGCTCTCTTTCTTCACGGCTTAAGCCTTTTAGCGGTTCTTCAGGAAAAGGTCCCCTCCTTGGAACCCGTCGCCGCCGCCGGGCTCTCACTCGGTGAAATGACTGCTCATGCCGCTGCTGGATCATTCGCATTCGAGGACGGACTTCGCTTGGTCGCACGACGCGGAGAACTCATGGATGAAGCATGCTCTGCCACCTCCGGCACAATGGCGGCCATGATTGGAGGCTCCGAAGAAGACGTTCGCCGACTTGCCTCGGATTGCGATGTCGATGTCGCCAATCTCAACTGCCCAGGCCAACTTGTCCTTTCTGGAAAAGTCGACGGCATCGAAAAAGCAGTCTCGCTCGCTAAAGAATACGGACTGCGTATGGGCAAGAAGCTCAGCGTCGCCGGTGCCTACCACTCCCGCCTCATGTCTGGAGCGCAAGAAAAGCTCGCAAACGCGCTCGTAAAAGCCGAGATCGGCACCCCATCGATCCCCGTCATTTCAAACTTTCTCGCGGAAGCTGCACAAGGGCCTGATGCCATCCGAGCCTCCCTCACCCAGCAAGTAACAGGATCGGTGCGTTGGATCGAATCGATGCAACTGCTTCGTAGCCAAGGTCATGATCTCTTCATTGAACTCGGCCCAGGTAAAGTTCTTGCGGGCTTGATGGCACGTATCGACAAAGAGGCGAAAATCATCTCGATCGATGATGCCTCCAGTCTGGAAGTCGCCGTTGAGGAACTTCACAACTTCTAAATCGAGGGCTCTTAAAAAAAGTGTCAACAGAGGCAAAATAAGTATTGCCCAAATCCGGCGATCGCCATAGCTTCCGGCCGTCCTAACCAGATGCGGAGCGGTAGCTCAGTTGGTTAGAGCGCCGGCCTGTCACGCCGGAGGTCGCGGGTTCGAGTCCCGTCCGCTCCGCCATTCTAACCCTTGTTTCACAAGGGTTTTTTTGTGCCCTACTCAAAATTTAACCTTAGCAAGAAAAGATCACTTGCTGTGAAAATCTCATTCACTAGAGTCCCTATCTTACTCGAAACCGGGACCCATTATTATCTCCCCCATGCTTCCTGTCTAACAGTTGATGCTGAGCTTGAGCTTCCAAAGTCTATCGTTCACCCCAAGGCACTCGTCACTCTAACCTCAGACCCTGATTGCCGATTTCGTTATAAAAGAGTAGGGCTGGAAGTTTCATCCCATTCCAATGCGCCATCCACTGCGCGCTTGCTCCTGTTCTGCTCAACGTCGCGCACATTGGAAACCCTCTGTTCCGGTGCCCACCACTGTCTTATTAAAGATTGCTATTCATGTGATTTTTAAAGATTCATTGTAGGAAATTCAGCCCCATATGCAGATTTCGAATGAAAGTCAGGACAGCAGTACGGGAAATATCGTTTCACGGTGCTGGAAGAAACTTTCAATCCGGAAGCAATTTCCTCTCCCACAATTTTCGTCATTTCCCTCTCCCCTATTTCCCTTCATTCTCAGCCTCATGCGATTCTTAGTTGCCTCCCTATTCCTGTCTCTCTCGATTCTTCACGCCAATGAAATCCCCAAGAAGGAAGCGGAAAAGAAAGAGGAAGCTAAAAAAGTCATCCAGGAAGACAGCGTCACCATCGATGGAAAAAAGATCGATTACCGCACCACCGCTTCCACGCTTCAGCTAAAAACGGACGACAGCAAGGACCGCGCCTCCATCTTCCACGTCGCCTACGAGCGACTTGGGATCAAAGATCGCGTCAAGCGCCCCGTCCTCTTTGCCTTCAATGGCGGCCCCGGTTCATCGGCCGTCTGGCTTCACCTCGGCGCTCTTGGGCCAAAAATCGTACCCACTTCCGAGGACGGCACTAAAACCCTTCCCCCACCCCAGGCGGTGATCCCAAATGTGAACTCGATCCTCGATGTTGCCGATCTCGTGTTTATCGACCCTGTTTCCACCGGCTATTCCCGTCCTGCGGGCGATGCGAAAGCAAATCAGTTTCATGGCGTCGACGAAGACATTGAATCTGTCGGCGACTTCATCCGCCGTTGGACCACTGAGAACGACCGGTGGGCTTCACCCAAATTTCTCCTTGGCGAAAGTTACGGGGGCATCCGGGCCGCGGGCCTCTCGAATCACCTCCAAGAAAAGTATGGCATGTCCCTCAATGGCGTCGTCCTTCTCTCCCCGCTCATTGATTACCGCACCCTGCGGAGCGCACAAGGCGATGACCTTTCCTATTCCATCTTCCTTCCGGGGATGACCGCGACCTCCCACTACCACAAGAAGATCACGGGAGATCGAGATACCCTCGTCAAGGAAGCCTATGACTACGCCTTTGGTCCTTATGCCACTGCCCTCATCAAGGGAGCTGCCATTTCCGCTGAGGAAAAAAGCGCCGTCGCCAAGAAACTCTCCGCCTTCACCGGCCTGCCACCCTCTCTTTTCGAGGATACGAACCTCCGCCTGAGCAGCTCTCGTTTCCGCAAAGAACTCCTCAGAGAAGAAGGAAAAGTGATCGGCCGCTTCGACGCCCGCACCGCCTGGCCTCTCGTCAACAAAAGCGAAGACTATGCTGCTTACGACCCCTCCTATTCGGTGGTCTATGGCGCTTTCGCGACTGGGATGAATGACTACCTCAGCCGCACTCTCAACTGGGAAGGTCACCATCCCTACAATATCCTGTCCCGTTCCGTCCAACCGTGGAACTGGGGACCTAGAAACACCATCACCAACATGTCCCGTCACGTGGAGAATGCTCTGCGTAGCAACCCTGATCTCCGCTTCCTCGTGATGAGCGGTTACACCGATCTCGCCACGCCGGCCGCCAACATGCAGCACAGTATCAGCCATCTCTTTGGCATTCCCAGCGATCGCCGAAAGGCTATCGAATTCACGTTCTATGAAGCCGGTCATATGTTTTATCTCAACCAACCTGATCTAAAAAAGATGCGCACAGACCTTGTCAAATTCATCACCCCGGATCTCCAATAAACCAACTTTCCATCCCCTACCCCGCCCCAAATCGCGTGCCAAAAAACGAGCGCGACCTTGCGATGTGGTGCCACCTCATTCCCCTCATCTCCGGACTATTAGGGCTTGGCATACTTGGCTTTATCGGCCCACTCGTCATCATGAATTCCGGAAGCCAAACTTCAACTTTCGTAAATCATCACGCGACGGACTCGCTCAACTTCCAGCTCTCGATGCTGATCTACTCGGCGCTAATCTTCATCTTAGGGCTGATCACATGCGGCCTCGGAATCCTACTTTATATCCCCCTGCTCGTCATCGGTCTGGTTTTTGAAATCATCGCCACGATTGCTGCGAAAAAAGGTAAGACCTATCTCTACCCAATCACCATTCGTTTCGTGAAGTAGTGCCCTTTTCCGCCAAACTCTTTCCATTAAAAGAGTGGCAGTCCCACAAGGACTTGAACCTTGAATGACTGAATCAAAATCAGCTGTGTTACCGATTACACCATGGGACTTACTCGGTAGCCGCGCTTACTCGCCTACGAGGAACGGTTAATAGCTGGTCACACGCTTTGCAATACCGAAATATCCTCAATTTAATTTTTTTTCATTCTACCGTGGTGATCATCGCCATCGCCTCCCTTTTTCCCCTCCGGTTCCCCCTTGACCTTCTTAAGGGAAACCCAGACCTTCACGCCGCCCATGGATTACGCCACTCTCATTGAAAAACGCACCACCCGCCTCGCTGAAATCGAGGAAATGATGAGCGTTCCCGATTTCTTCAATGATCAGAGCACCTCAACCGCCATCATGCGGGAACATCGCAGCCTCAAGCGCCTCCTCGAGGGCTGGGAGAAACTCCAGCTCGTCAAAAGCGACATTGAAGGCAACGAGGAGCTTGCTAAAGGAGACGACGCAGATTTCGCAACGATGGCCGAGGCTGAACTTCCCCCGCTCCGGGCTCAGCAGGAAAAACTCGAAGACCTCGTCCAATATTCCCTCCTCCCTCGTAATGCGACCGAAGACCGAGACGCCCTCCTCGAAATCCGAGCCGGCGCCGGTGGCGATGAAGCCTCCCTTTTCGCAGGCGAATTGATGAAGCTTTATCAACGCTACGCTGATAACCGCGGCTGGAAATGCGAGCACCTCGAAAGCAGCCCATCCGATGTCGGCGGCTTCAAGGAAGTTATCATGAAGATTTCCGGAGAAGAAGTGTTCCGCTACCTCAAATACGAAAGTGGCGTTCACCGTGTCCAGCGGGTCCCCGCTACCGAAACCCAAGGCCGCATCCACACCTCCACCGTGACGGTGGCAGTACTGCCTGAAGCCGAGGAAGTCGATGTCCAGCTCCGGCCCGAAGATCTTCACATCCAGGCCACCCGTTCCGGCGGCTCCGGCGGACAGCACGTCAACACGACAGACTCCGCAGTGCAAATTACTCACTTACCCTCCGGCCTTCAGGTCAAGTGTCAGGACGGACGCTCCCAGACCCAGAACAAGGCGCTAGGCCTCGAAATTCTCCGTGCCAAACTCTTCGAAGTTGCCGAGCGCGAAGCTCACGATAGCTACTCCGCCCAGCGAAAGTCCCTCATCGGCTCTGGAGATCGCTCCGAAAAGATCCGCACCTTTAACTTTCCACAGTCTCGTGTAACCGATCATCGCATCAACCACACCTCACATAACATTGAGGGAATCCTAAACGGTGATATCAACGAGTTCACCGAGCATCTCCAGAAAGCGGAGATGGAGCAGCGCCTTGCCGAAGAAGAGTTGGCCTAGCTTCCAGGCCATTATTCACAAATTATTCACAGACGACTGAATGACAACAATTCTAGATATACTAGAGAAGGGAGCTCAATTTCTGAATAGTAAAGGGATCGAAGACGCCCGACTTAATATGGAGCTTCTAGTGGCTCATGAATTGGACTGCCGGCGTATGGATCTCTACCTGCGCTTTGACCAGCCCGTGCCAGAGGAGAAATTACCAGCTTTACGCGAACACCTTAAAAAAAGGTCTCAAAGAATTCCTCTTCAACATCTTACTAATGTTGTTCACTTCTATTCACATGACTTCATTTCAGATCATCGGGCACTCATCCCCCGGCCAGAATCTGAAGAACTCGTTTCTCTGGTTTTAAAAGAAACCTTCCCTAAACCTGCCCGCATTTTGGATCTCGGATGCGGCTCTGGCGTCCTTGGACTCTCTCTCGCCAAGGCATTAGGAACAGACTGTGAGCAACTCGTTCTGGCTGATTTATCCACAGAGGCCCTGTCACTCGCAAAAGAGAATGCAGAGGCCTTGCAAGTCCCTGCCGAGATTGTCCAGAGCAACCTCTTTCTCGGGCTCGAAGGCCACTTCGACCTCATCATCGCAAACCTCCCTTACATCGGAGAATCCGAGCGCGAGGATCTTTCCAAAGAGGTCCGGCACGACCCCGAAATAGCCCTTTTCAGCGGCTCCGATGGCCTCGATCTCTTGCGCCTTTTCGCAAGCCAATGTAGCCCTTTCCTAAATTCCGGCGGCTTGATCGCCCTCGAAGTGGGCCACTCTCAAGGCGAAACCGTCTGCGATCTTTTGCGCGGAGGAGGTATGACGGAAATATCCCTTCGTAGCGACCTGAATGATATCCCCCGCTTTCCGCTTGCACGAATGGGATAAAACCGCCACGGAATCTTCTGCCAACCCTAACATTTATGGACAAGCTCATCGTTCACGGCGGAAATCAGCTTTCAGGCCACATTAATATTTCAGGATCCAAAAATGCGTCCCTACCTATTCTCGCCGCCTCTTTACTCACTGAGGAAAAGGTGACCATTGCCAACGTCCCGGACGTCTCCGATACGAACTATATGCTGCAGATCCTTTCCGCCTTAAGTGCCGAGGTCGAACGCTTCAGTGGTCGTTTCAATATCGAAGCGAAATCCGTGCGGACCAGTGCTCCCTATGAACTCGTGCGCAAAATGCGGGCCTCGATCTGCGTGATGGGCCCCCTCCTCGCTCGCCTTGGTGAAACCCGCGTCTCAATGCCCGGTGGCTGCGTCATCGGCGATCGACCCATTGACCTCCACTTGAAAGGATTACAAGCGCTGGGAGCCAACATCGAGATGGATGGAGGAGACATGGTCGTCTCCACTCCAAATGGCCTCACGGGAACCGAAATCGATCTCCAGGGAAAGCACGGCCCCACCGTCTTGGGCACCGACAACGTCATGATGGCGGCCACCCTCGCAAAAGGGACCACCATCATTAACTCTGCCGCTTGTGAGCCGGAAGTCGTCGACCTTGCCAACTTCCTCATTTCCATGGGAGCCAAGATCAGCGGAGCGGGAACGCGCCGCATCATCATCGAAGGTGTCGAAAAACTTCACGGAACCACCTGGAACGTTATTCCCGACCGAATCGAAGCGGGCACCTTCATGATCGCCGGCGCCATGTCCGCTGGCCCTGAGGGGATCACCCTCAATCGCATCAATCGCGAGCATATCGCCGTGATCACCGAAAAAATCGAAGAAGCGGGTCACATTTGTAACTTTTCCAATAACGACACCAGCGTGACCGTCATCCCCGGAGAAGCTCCTCAAGGCTGCGAGATTACCACCAACCCCTTCCCTCAGTTCCCAACCGACATGCAGGCGCAGTTTACTGCTATGTTTGCCACCACTCCAGGAATTAGCCTCGTCGAGGACACTATTTACCCTCAGCGTTTCATGCATTGCTCGGAGATGAAGCGCATGGGAGCAGACATCACTGTCGACAATGGACGTGCCGTCATCAAGGGTGTCGCGAATCTCAGTGCTGCTCCCGTCATGGCTTCCGATCTCAGAGCTTCCGCCGCCCTCGTTCTCGCCGGACTCACGGCCACCGGGAGCACTCATATCAGCCGCCTTTACCACATTGATCGTGGTTACGAGCACATCGACGAAAAGCTCCTACAACTCGGCGCCAAAGTGGAGCGCGTTAGCGAGTAAATACACACCTTTTATGGCTCAAAAACCCTTCCAAGTAGCAATCGTTGGCCGCCCCAACGTCGGCAAGTCCGCCCTCTTCAATCGGCTTGCAGGCAGACGCATCGCCATCGTGCACGACCGCCCCGGTGTCACACGCGACCGGATCGCAGCGCCATGTGACCTCACTGAAACTCCCTGTGAACTGATCGACACCGGAGGAATCGGAGCAGCCCTTGATGACGAATTCTCGAAACAGGTCACCATCGAGGCCCGCATCGCGATGGACTCCTGCGACCTCATCCTCTTCATTGTGGATGCTCGCGAAGGAATCAACCCCATCGATGAGCTCGTCGCCAACCTCCTCCGTCGCGCCAAGTGCAAGGTGCTCCTCGTCATGAACAAAGCGGATCACGTGGAGCAGGAAATGATCACCGGTGACTTTGCCCACCTCGGATTCGGCGAAGGCCTCCCTACCTCGGCCGAACATGGACGTGGCATGGAGAATCTCGTCGATGCGATCGAAGAAAACCTCTCCCAACTGAAAGCCATCGAGGAGGAAAATTCGGAAGACCTCGGAATCGGTCTCAAAATTGCAGTCGTCGGAAAACCCAATGCCGGCAAGTCATCCCTCATCAATGCCATCCTCGATGACGAACGCACCATCGTTTCCGAAATCGCCGGAACCACGCGCGATGCCGTTGATATTCCCTACATTTGGAAGGGTGAAAAACACAACATCATCGATACCGCCGGCCTCCGTCAGCGCTCTCGCATGGATGATTCCATCGAAGTCTTTTCAGCCATGCGCAGTGAACGCTCGATTCGACGGTCTGATATTTGCCTCCTCGTCGTCGACCTCAATGCCGGAGTCTCCGCTCAGGATCGTAAGATCGCGCGCATGATTCAAGATGAGCAGAAACCCTGCCTCATCATTGCCAATAAATTCGACCTTTATCATCCTGGTGCCAATAAATCAGCCCGGCTTGAAGAAGCTGAGACTCACTTACGAAACGAACTCTTCTTCCTCACCTACGCCCCCTTCATCTGTGTTTCGGCGAAACTGAGCCAGCAGATTCAACACGTATTCAAGACCATTGAAAAAATCCGCAAGGAGGCCCAAAACACCATCGGCACCGGCCAACTGAACCGCCTCTTCCAGGACGCCTTCATCAAGAATCCCCCGCCCGAGCACAAGCGCCACCGCAAGCGCCTCAAGCTCTTTTACGCCACCACCGCCGTCAACGACCGCTACCGTGCGATTCCTGTTCCGGAATATATCCTTTTTGTGAACGACAAAAAGTTCGTGGTCGAATCCTTCCAAAACTACCTCGTGAATACCGTGAAGGCCGCTCATCCCACGGCCGGACTTCCCATCCCTTTATCCTTCCGTTCCCGATCACAATCAGACAGAACTTAGAGAGCAGATGGCACAACTCGAAGTTAAAGAACTCACCACCCGCTTTCACACGCGCAATGGCATCGTGCACGCCGTGGAGAAGGTCTCCTTCGCACTCGAAAAAGGGCAGACCATGGGTATCGTCGGAGAATCCGGCTCGGGCAAATCCGTAACCTGCTATTCTCTCCTTAATCTAATTCCCAAACCTCCGGGAAAGATTCACAGCGGCACCGCTTTCTTCGATGACACCAACCTCCTCGCTTGCTCGGAAAAGAAGATGCGCACCATTCGCGGAAAGCGCATCTCCATGATTTTCCAGGATCCGATGACTTCGTTGAATCCTTACCTAAAAATTTCCAAGCAGTTGACCGAACCTTTGGAAATCCATGAAGGGATCAAGGGAAAGAAAGCTCTCAACCTCGCCATCACCGCGCTGGAAGAAGTAGGCATCCCCGATGCCCACAAGCGCATCAACTCCTACCCTCACGAGTTTTCCGGCGGAATGAGACAACGAGTCATGATCGCTATGGCTCTCATCACTCGTCCCGAAGTGCTCATCGCTGATGAGCCGACAACGGCCCTCGACGTCACCGTCCAGAAGCAAGTCCTGGACCTTATCAAAAACCGTCAAAATGAACTCGGAACCTCCGTCATCCTCATCACCCACGACCTCGGCGTCGTCTCACAAGCCTGTGATACGGTCAACGTCATGTATGCCGGTCGCATCGTAGAATCCGCGACCACTTCGACTCTCTTCAGCTCCCCCAAACACGCTTACACCCGCGCCTTACTCAAGAGTATTCCGGCGATGCAATCGAAGGGCGAAACTCTTTACACCATCCCCGGAATTCCACCGGATCTTTCCACGCCTCCAAACAGCTGCTCGTTCCAACCACGGAACACGCTGGGTGCCGCAGACCTCTGCCTCACCGACCGAGCACCCGAACTTGCCGAGCTAGCCCCCGGACACTTCGTCCAGCAATGCCCCGGCTGCCTCGCCGGCGAACGACTGGCGATAGAAGCGTAAATTCACCAGACGAGTCCATCTCCTAGAGACCTCTCGGTCAAAGGATCTGAATCGTGCTTATACCACGCAGAGTTTCAAAAGAGCAAAACGCCGCAATTTCAAGCAAACGCCCAGCTTCTTAAAAAGATGCTGCGTGTGATTACTCACCTCTAAACGATGCGCAATCTCCTTCGCCGTCGCCCCCACCACAACACGCTTCAGAATTTCATGCTCCCGCGGAGAAAACTTCAAGCTCCCTCCCCGCCATCTAAAGCGCCCCACCCCACCGGGGGAACACCTGGCGCACGCACTATATAGTACGGCGAGAGATTTTTTGGCCCCTAATATGGGTACGACCTAGATTGGTTTGTTATTCGGTTCTAAAGGGATGAGTGCTCGTGATTCAAATCGATAGCCTGAGAAGAGACACGCAGTTCAGAGTTCCATGAAAGTTAAAGGGACGGCTTAGACATATACCGAAAACCATACTCCTTTCCTTGTTCCAATTGACCCGCCCCCCTCCGCTCCGGTCTAAAGGCGCCTTCAAGGCCCTTCCTCCAAAAGCAAATTCCTAGCAGTCAGTCGCCAGTGCAACAGAACAGAGATTCAGCGACAGCTGACTACCGGCCCCTTGGCCTAGCGACCGCTATTCCACAAAAACTCTGAAAAACTGGTTCTAAAAGGGTTACGATCTGAGCAACCACCGTCCTTCCAACGATCTGCAAACTCCAGAATTTACTGGCTACAATAACGGGACCACTTCAATATCTGGACTTAAGCTAGGAAACTATCATGACCCGTCAACATTTCGATCGCCGATCGTTTCTGCAAACCAGCGCCGCCATCGGAGCAGCCGCGACTATTTCGGCGCCAAACATCTTGCGCGCTCGCAATCTGAATGAAAAACTTAATAT
>Ga0209711_10000539_pt1 | contig 38498 bp, 29 predicted proteins | sample ArcticOcean_MG_C_7_FD_187441 | JGI IMG/M metagenome (GOLD analysis project Ga0209711, IMG submission 187441) | Marine microbial communities from western Arctic Ocean - ArcticOcean_MG_CB11_88 (SPAdes) (version 2) | ecosystem: Environmental > Aquatic > Marine > Oceanic | place: Arctic Ocean...
TTTTTTATAATCAAACTCGAATTCACTCTGCTAATAATTATCTAGCGCCAGTTGACTTTGAAGAAAAAAATAGAAAATCTTTAAAATATACCTAATTTAGTGTCCGGGAAAGTGTTGACACATCACTATTAAAGAAAAAGCTTTTTGATACAATCTAACAGCCTTCATAAATTATTATTATTTCAAAAAAATTTAAACTAAATCATTAAGAATTCTTTATAAATACTGAGAATCTTATAGTCATCAGTACAATAGATTCATTTACATTATATTTACAACTCACTCATACTGAAACATAATTAGAAAATTCTAAGCCTAAGTCGAAGTCAAACTTAATCCTTCCAACCAATCTTCTTTAAGAATTCTTTATAGCCATCTTCAAAGATAAAAGTCTTATCATTATCGAAAATTATTAATTTATTCGCAATCTCAGTCAAGAAATGCTCATCGTGAGTCACCATCAAAACAGCTCCTGGGAATTCCTTGATTGCGCTACATAAAGACTCACAAGACTCCATATCTAAGTGATTTGTGGGCTCATCTAGTAGGAGCATGTTAGCTGGTTTTAGTAGAATTTTTCCTAACATTACGCGGCTTTTTTCACCACCGGACAATACTTTAATTGGTTTATTTGAAAGAGTTTGAGTAAACATCATATTGCCACAAACTTGACGTACTTTAGTTTGAGGGATGGTAGGAACATGATTTTGCATCTCTTCATAGACACTTAATTTCTTATCCAGGCGATCAATATTCATCTGGCCAAAATATCCTAAGTCAACTTTACCATTAATTTTAATATCTCCTTTTAATGGCTTTATATCACCAGCAATTAATTTCAATAATGTCGACTTACCTTTACCATTTTTTCCAATAACACAAATTTTGTCGGTTGGCGCAATATTAAAAGTTAAATTATCGATTAAAATCTTATCTTCGCTATAGCCAAACTTTAGATTTTTTGCCTCAAGCAAATTATCTTTAACAATTTTATCAGAATAATTAAAGTCAAAATCAAGAGTAGAAATATGTCCTAATTTGTCTTTAGATCCTTGCTTGTCGAGCATTTTCATCTTTGACTGCGCCCTGCTAGCCATACTTGCCTTTGCTTTAAACCTGTTAATCCATTCTTGAGTTTTCTCGCGCTGCTTATCTTCATTAATTCTGGTTTTTTCGTATATTTCTTCTTCTTGTGCTATTTTTTCTCGCACGCCATTTGTGGTTCCAGGAACCTTTTTGAAACTGCCACGATGGATAATTAAAGTGTGACTAATGATACTATCCATAAAAGAGCGATCGTGAGTGATCAAAATCAACTCACCTTGCCAACTTTTTAAAAATTCTTTAAGCCATCTAACTGAAAGAATATCAAGATAATTTGTCGGCTCATCTAAAAGCAGCATGTCTGGTTCATCTAAAAGCAATTTTGCTAAATTTATTTTTACCTGAAAACCCCCAGAAAATAACGCCGGATCCTTTTGCATTTCTTCATAACTAAAACCAAGACCCATCAAGATTTCTTCACCTTTCCATCCTTCATATTCACGATCTTCTGGTAATACCGAACAAACCTCTTCAGCAACGGTTTTGTGAGTAAATTCAATATGCTGTGCCAAATGCCCAATTTTGTAACCTTGTGGCAAAGCAACTTCACCTGAGTCAGGTTCTAATTCTTTTAGAATTAACTTTAAGAAAGTGGATTTTCCACTACCATTTCTACCAATTAGGCCAATTTTTTCACCGCCATTTACAATGAAGTTAACATCTTCGAAAATTTGATTTCCGGCAAAAGAAATACCGAGGTCTTTTATTTTAATCATTTTAAACTACTTATTTAAGGGAATATTGATATTATACGACTTCTAATTTGATCATTTCATCAAAGGATGGTCTCTTTCTGATAATACTAAAATTGCCACCATCAACCATAACTTCTGGGATCAAAGGGCGAGCATTATATTCATTTGACAAAGACGAACCATAAGCACCAGCGGAGCATATGGCAATTAAATCATTTGATTTAGGATCAGTCAGTTTTCTATTCTTAGCCATAATGTCGGTAGATTCACATACCGGGCCGGCCAAATCATATTCTTTTGTGACACCTTCTTTTTTTGTAACTGGCATTATTTCATGATAAGCTTCATATAGGCCAGGACGCATAAGGTCGTTCATTGCGGCGTCAATTATTACGAAATTCTTGGCTGAAGTCTCTTTAATAAAGTTAACTTTTGTAACTAAAACACCAATGTTACCTGTAATTGCTCTTCCTGGAGCGATAGTGATTTTAACGTTTAAATCTTTAGTTAAATCAGCTATTAAATTAGCGTAGTTTTGTAATAAATTATTCAATTCTTGCGATGACTCATCCTTATATACGATTCCAATTCCGCCGCCAAAATCTAGATTTTTTATTTCATGCCCATCCTGTTTTAATTCCAGGAATAAATCTCTAACCTTTTTAAAAGCTTTTTGGAATGGCTCTAAAGTAGTAATTTGTGAACCAATATGAGTTGAAATACCGCAAACATCCAGGCCTTCTAACTTATCAGCTTGTGCGTATATTTCTCTAGCAAGATCAATATCAACACCAAATTTATCGGTTTTTCTTCCGGTAGAAATTTTATCTATTGTTTTAGCATCAACATCTGGGTTCACTCTCAAAGAAAATTTGGCTCTTTTGCCTAGAGAAATTGCCACTTCATTTAGTAAAAACATTTCAGGCACAGACTCAACGGAGAATTCTTCAACTCCTTCACTTAGGGCATATATCATTTCTTGCCTTGTTTTACCAACTCCTGCAAAAACTATCTTTGCGGGATCGATATTAGCTTTTTTAGCACGAAAAATCTCACCAGCTGAAACAGCGTCAATTCCTGAGCCTAAATCGCTTAAAATCTTAACCAAACTGATATTGCAATTAGCCTTGATAGCGTAGCATATTTTATAATCAACAATATTGGCTTTCTCAAAAGCGCTAACGAATCTTTGGTAGTTAGTTACCAATTCATTTTTTGAATAACAATAAAATGGAGTCCCTACTTCTTGAGATATTTTCACAAGATCACAATCCTCTAAGAATAGTCTATCGGCTCTTTGAACGTTTTTATATGCTAAATTAAACATCTTTCTTAATAATTTTGGTAGTTATTACTATTATAACCTCTACTTCTGTTATCATAATAATGTCCTTTTGAGCTCTCAACTCTTGGAGCTTCGGTCCTAGGTATTACAACAAAATGAGATCTTTTCTTAAATTGGTTACAATATCCAGACCATTGGAATGAATATAGTGGAAGTATTAAAAATGCAACTGTAGAATCAGAAACACAGTGAGCATTCTTAGTCGAAGCCCAATAGCTAGTTGTAATTTGCGCCGAGCCGTATCCCGCCTTTTTTACTGTGATATCATATTCTTTTGGAATAATATTTAAAGTTCTTGGGGTTTTCCCATAATTTCTACCTTCAATAATGATATCGGCACCTGAAGGGTTACTTTCAATAGTAATTTTATCCAGCTTGTCATTAAAAATCATGGCACAAGATGATGCAAAAACAATTGCTAAAATTGCTAAAAATTTAGTTACGAATCTCATAGTAAAAATACTTTATTTATTAAGAAGATTAACGCTTCCAACGATTATGAACCCAAAACCATTGTGATGGATGTTGTTTTATCCAATCCTCAAGCTGCACATTAATTTTGCGCGTTAAGTCAATTACGTCCGCATCTATATCGCTGGACTTTGTAAAATCAATAGGTTTTTTAATTTCAACAATGAACTTAAACTCTTTGCCAATCCTAATTGAACGAGATGGAATGATTGGAACATCATATTTTAAAGCAATTCTTGCAATAGAAGTAGTGGTGATAGCGTCATCATGGAAAAACTTTACGGGCTCACCTTCCGACACCTTTTGATCCGCTAATATTACTACATAACCGCCTTTTTTGATTTCTTGTAAAATCTGTCTGCTACCTTTAGTACTTTTGCTAATCATTTTAGCTACTCTTGAGGAAGTGGTTAACTTTTCAACATAGGGGTTATTTAAAGGCCTATAAACCGCACTAACATCCAGACCATGTTTCATAAATACTTTCGGACCAATTTCCCAATTTCCAATATGAGCGCCTACCATAATTCCACCGGTTTTAGACTCGGCCATTTGCTTTATATTTTCTTCAGTCTCTTTCGATATTTCGTAGTAATCTTCAGCCTCTTTTACTCCAAACTTGGCGATGTGACCAAACTCACCAACGATTCTACCTAAATTATCCCACATATCATCAACTATCTGAAGCTTCTTTGAATGGGTTAGTGTTGGGATTGCCTTAGACATATTATCATAAGCTAATTTATTCACGGAAATTCTTTTACCAACGAATCTAGCGATTTTCGAGCCAACATTAGAAGCGGTTTGCGGCTTTAGCCTCATAAAAAGCCAAAACGCTAATCTAACAATTTGATATTCCGCTAAGTAGCGAAATCTTTTTATTCTTCTTCTTAAATTCATTTTAATTTGTTAATTCTTCCAACAATTTTATCCTTATTTTCAAATTCCAATTTAATATCCAAATAATCAATTCGATCTTGATATTTTTTAGGGAATTTTACCCAATCTTTTTTAGTAGTTATTAAAATTGCCTTATTTTCTTTGGCTTGCTTTAACATATTATCCAAATCTATATCCTTATAGCAATAGTGATCTACAAAACTATATTCCTCAACAAGATCTAACTTATTTTGTCTAATAAAAGAGAAGAACTTATTTGGATAAGCGATACCACAAAAAGCCATTAGTTTTTTATTTTTAAACTTCTCCAAATTAGTAATTACAATCTCAGCCTTAACTAACTTATCATCAGAAATATTGCTCAATAAGCCATCCTTTGCTTTGCCAATTACGACTATTAAATCCGCTTTACTTAGGCCGGATCCAATCCTCTCTCTCAAGGGACCAGCTGGAATTAGCAATGAATTCCCAAAACCAATTTGACCATCTATGACCACAATTCTCAAATCACTGAAAATCTCATTATTTTGTAGACCATCATCTAAAACCACTACATTATGATCTTCATTTTTGTCAATTTTTTTAAGAGTTTGTAGTTTATTTTCAGATATGAATACATCTCCATGTTGACTTAGCAATGCTGGCTCATCTCCAGATGTAACTGCGTCAAATTTTTGACCTTTTTTTAAATAAATGGCGTTTTTCTTATCTTTTCTTTTGTAACCACGAGAAACATAGGCGAAATCAACTCCTAAATCAGTTAAAATATTACCAATTGCTATGGCCGTTGGGGTTTTTCCTGAGCCTCCAGCAATAAGATTGCCAATACAAATTACTGGTTTTGAGATTCTAGTCCTTTTAGAACAATATTTGACTAGATAGAATAATAAAAAGTAGACAAAGCTGACCGGCGTTAAGAGGTAAGAGATCAAATTTCTTTTCAGCCAAAATTTTGGAGTTTTAATCATTACTACTTTTATTATTAACTTTTGCACCTAATTGGCCGTCGGATAGCTGAATTGAAATTTCATCGCCGATATTGCTTGATGAAATTGATGAAATAAGATTATTATTTTTATCCTTTATTAATGCAAAACCTCTTTTTAAAATTTTGTCGTAACTAGAACTTTGTAAAATTTTAGCCAAATGATCTAATTTTAATTTTGAGTCTTCCACGTAGCGCTTAACCCAAGTAATAAGTTTTTCATCTAAAAATTTAATTTGCTGTTTTGAGATTTCAATTTTGTTGAGGATTTTTTCATTATCAAACCTAATGGCTAGAAGCCTTTTGGCCTTGCTTTCAAAGAAATTAATAATACTTAAATCAAATTTCTTTGAATACATATTAAATCTCTCAGAAGCAGAATCTAAAATCTGCTTAGGGCTTTGAATGAATTTTTCAATTGAGGCTAACTTGTCACGATAATTCGCAATAATTTCACGAGGTAGTGTTTTTAACTTTTGCGCAAAATATTCGATGTTACTACGCAGATCAGAAATAACAGGAGTAGCTATTTCCGCCGCAGCTGTTGGAGTGGGAGCGCGGAAATCCGCGGCATAGTCAATTAAAGTAGTGTCAGTTTCATGACCCACGGCTGATATGATAGGAATAGAACAAGAAAATACAGCCCTAACTAATTCTTCATCATTAAATGGCATTAAATCTTCTATTGATCCGCCTCCTCTGGCCACAATAATTATTTCTGGTTTTTCTAACTCAGAAAGATTTTCAAAATATTTTATTGCCTCTATGATTTCCGAACTAGCTGTTTTTCCCTGCACTGTTACAGGATAGAGAACCAAAGTTAATGGGCAGCGATCAGCTATTCTATGTTTGATGTCCTCAATTACGGCGCCTGTTTTGGAAGTGATAATACCAATTTTTCTTGGGAAAAAAGGAATTGGTTTTTTATGTGCTTCGTCAAATAAGCCCTCAGCCAATAGTTTTTTTCTTCTTTTCTCGATCATTTCTAAAATAGCACCAATACCGGCCATTTCAACTTTTTCTACAATAACTTGATAGTTTGATCTGCCGGCATATGTGGTAACTTTTCCTGAAACCACAACTTCCATTCCTTCTTCAATTTCAAAATCAACCTTTGCGGCTGAACCGCGAAATAAAACAGCGGATATTACTGAAGACTCATCTTTTAAGCTAAAATAACAATGACCAGAAGTTGCTTTCTTATAGCCACTAATCTCACCCTTAATTCTTACATAGCCAAAAGCATCTTCGACTATTCTTTTAATCGAGCTGGATATTTCTGATACTGTAAATTCTGGAATGTTTGACACAGTTTTGGTAATTTATATCTAAATTAGATCTCTTCGAAATGACGATGTGTAATATAGTTGGTTAGACACTGTTAGCTAATTATCCTAATCCCATATTTAGTCCTATTTTTGCTTATTTTTTAACAAAATTATTCCCAATATATCCTGATATTGATCATAATTTTATCAAAAAAGCGCTAAAAATATGCCAAACTCTGTAATTAGGATAATTAGCTAACAGTATCTAAGCTAAATAAATAATTGCTATTTTACAAGCCATTCTTATTCTTGAATGTTTGATATTTTAATTTTTTTCGGAGAATATTTTGCAATTAGATAAGATCAAATCATATCCTATTTCTGGTAAAGACTGTCTACCAATTATTGAAGGTGGAAAAGGCGTTGGAATTACTACCGGAGTTACTGCAGGACATTTTGCTAAAGCCGGTGCTGTTGGAACATTCTCTGGAGTAAATGCAGATTATATCGATGAAAACGGAAAATATATTCCCCTAACCTACAAAACCAATACCAGGAAACTAAAGCATGAAGAGCTAATAGCAGATTCAATTAAAGGCGGAATCTCTCAAGCAAAGATTGCTCACGACATCTCTGGCGGCAATGGCGCAATCCATATGAATGTACTTTGGGAAATGGGTGGCGCAGAAGAAATTCTACATGGTATTTTAGATGGTGCAAAAGGCTTGATCAACGGTGTTACTTGTGGTGCAGGAATGCCTTACAAATTATCAGACATAGCTGAAAAATATAATGTATATTACTACCCTATCGTTTCATCAATGCGTGCTTTTAGAGCTTTATGGAAAAGAAATTACCACAAAGCAAAAGGACTTTTAGGTGGAGTAGTTTATGAGTGCCCATGGCGCGCTGGTGGGCATAACGGCCTTTCAAATGCTGAAGATCCTACAATATTCCAAGATCCATATCCAAGAGTTGCTGAGATTAGAACTTTTATGAATTCAGTTGGTTTAAATGATGTTCCAATCGTAATGGCTGGTGGTGTTTGGAATCTAGAAGATTACGAACATTGGTTAGACAACCCAGAAATTGGACCAATCGTTTTCCAATTTGGTACCAGACCAATTGTCACTAAAGAATATCCAGTGCCTGAGTCTTGGAAACAAAAATTGATGACTCTTAAAGAAGGAGACGTTTATCTTAACAGATTTAGCCCTACTGGATTTTATTCTTCTGCTATTGAAAATGACTTTATCCGAGAATTAAAAGGTAGAGAAATCAGACAAGTAGACTATCGCGCCAAAGCTGATGAAGAATTTAGCGCCGACATTCCTTTTGGAAGCAGAGGCAGAAAAGTCTACATTAGACCGGCTGACAAAACAAAAGTCGATGAATGGAATGCACAAGGTCACGTCGAGGGGATGAAAACTCCAGACGAAACTTTAATGTTTGTTGATAAGTCAAAAGCCGCACAAATTGTTACAGATCAAATAGACTGTATGGGTTGCTTAAGCCAGTGTAGATTCAGTAACTGGTCTGAAAATGAAGACTTGAAATACACAACTGGTAAAAAAGCCGATCCAAGAAGCTTTTGTATTCAAAAGACTCTACAATCAGTTCGTAAAGGAGTTGATATGGAAAACCAATTAATGTTCTCAGGTCATGCAGCTTATAAATTTGCATCTGATCCATTATATAAAAATGGTAATATCCCAACTATTCAGCAGTTAGTCGACAAAATCATGGAGGGTAAGTAGTCCGTTATGTCGATTATTAGAAAAGGACTAAAGAATAAGAAAACAAAATTCATTTTTATTACTGGCGGCGTTGTCTCTTCTCTTGGGAAAGGCCTTGCCTCAGCTTCTCTTGGTGCGTTATTGCAAGCTCGTGGCTACACAGTAAAATTAAGAAAGTTGGATCCATATTTGAATATTGATCCAGGAACCATGAGCCCAACTCAGCATGGCGAAGTATTCGTTACTGAAGATGGTGCTGAAACAGATCTAGATTTAGGTCATTATGAAAGATTTACCGGAGTTGATACTAAAAAAACTGACAATGTAACTGCAGGCAAGATTTATCAAAATCTCTTAGCCAAAGAAAGAAAAGGAGATTATCTTGGCGGAACCGTACAAGTAATTCCACATGTCACAAACCTGATCAAAGAATTTATCTTAACTGAAAATGACAATGTTGATTTCATGCTTTGTGAAATTGGTGGTACGGTTGGCGACATAGAAGCTTTGCCATTTTTTGAAACTATCAGACAAATGGCTTATGAGATGCCAGGTCAATGTGTATTCTTGCATTTAACATTATTGCCTTACTTGGAAAGTGCTAATGAGTTAAAAACCAAACCAACTCAGCATTCTGTAAAAGAACTTAGAACAATTGGTATTCAACCAAATATCCTTCTTTGTAGAGCCGAAAGAGAAACAACTAAAGCTCACCTAGAAAAAATAGCTCTAATGTGTTCAGTACCTAAATCTTGTGTTATCGCAGCTCCTAATGCTAATAATATCTATGAAGTGCCACTAGTTTATCATGAGAATGGCCTAGATACTGAAATCTTAAAATTCTTCAAACTAAATAGTCGCAAAAAGCCAAAATTAGATAAATGGCTAAAAATAAAAGACGCTATTAACAACCCAGAAAGAGAAGTAAATATCGCTATCGTTGGTAAATATACTGACTATCTAGATTCTTACAAATCATTGGTTGAAGCAGTTGACCATGCGGCTATTTCACATAAAGTAAAAGCTAATATTACTTGGATCAACGCTAGGAAAAAAGACAATAAGCTAGCTAAAAATATCGACGCAGTTCTTATCCCTGGTGGATTTGGTGAAGATGGCGTTGAAGGAAAAATCGACATCATAAAATTAGCCAGAGAAACTAAAATTCCATGTCTTGGTATTTGCTACGGAATGCAATTGTCTGTTATTGAATATGCCAGAAATGTATTAGGCTTAAAAAGTGCAACTTCTAGTGAATTTGCCAAGAAAAATGTGAAAAAATCTGACCTCATAGTTGGATTTATGAATGAATGGAAAGAAAAAGACGGCAATAAAAGCAACAAGAAAAAGTCTGACAATTTAGGGGGCACAATGAGACTTGGTGCTTATGAATGCAACATCCAGAAAGGTTCTTTGGCTGAAAAAATCTATAATAATACTAAGATATCCGAAAGACACAGACATCGCTATGAAGTAAATATCAACTTCAAAGACAAACTAGAAAAATCTGGAATGATAATTTCTGGCCTATCTCCGGATAAGAAACTTCCAGAAATCATCGAGATTCCTGATCATCCATTTTTCGTTGGTGTGCAATTCCACCCAGAGTTAAAGTCAAAACCATTTGAAGCACATCCTTTATTTAAAGAATTTATTAAAGCTGCATTAAATAAATGAGAAAACTCTTAGCAATATTAGCATTGTCGTTCTTTTTACAATCTTGTGGTTTTCACGTGATCTACAAAGAACGCGGTGACAGCCAAGAGATTTCCTACATTAGTGAGTTATCTTCAATTAGAATTAAAAAAGACAGAGACCGCATCAGCCAGCTATTAAAGAATAATCTTTATGATCTTCTAAACCCTGACTATAAAAAATCTGAGTCCAAATATTTTTTAATATTGCAAATCGAAGAAAGTATATCTCCAACATTTATTACACTTACAGGTTCATCTGGTCGAAACAAAATTACTCTTAAAATTTATTACACTCTTAAAAAACTTGATGACGCATCTATGATATCTCAAGGTGAAACTTCCGTGAATGATAATTATGATGTTAGCGATAATAGATATGGGACTCTAAAAGCTGAAGACTATATTAAAGATAATCTAACCAAATTAGCTGCGCAAAATATTAGAAACTCACTTGTGAATGATTTGATTGAATATCATAAGCAATAGAACTTTTTTTAAGGCATATCATTGGGTCTCGACCCCCCTATGAAGGGTCAATAACACGAATTCAAATCTCTTTTCATTTACCTTCTAATAGTATCTCTAACAGTTGACTCATAATAGTCCTTAATCTCATCTTTTTTAAATACTTTATATCCTTTCTTGTCATTCGTAAGGGCAAAGAATACATCGTCGAAATTATCTTTTTCTCTATAGATTTAATCTTTAGTCTTCTTAAGATGACTAAAACTTCATATTCCACCCAAAAGTCTCAACAAGGATCACCACTATCTGGGAAGTAAAGAGGTTCCATCTGATAACTAAAGATGGTAATGATTTTTTTACCTAATCACAGGAGTGTCCAAAATTCCATGTCAAATCCATTTCTAGGCTAAATCCAATTTCAGCCTATCTGTAAAAAACATATCCAACTGTTCATTTAGAAGATTTTTAACATCTGACACATCATATTTATCACTCAAATAACCAACTTTCACTTCCAACTTCTCATCCACAATAGCAGCTTCGACGTAAAGCTCGTAACAAACTTTTTCATCCTTTGAAATAACTTCCAAGCCTTTTCCTTCAATAATTTTCAAAGGTAGCTTCTTACTAATCTCTCCAGGCAATTCACGATCAATTTTACTAACGTAATTGAAGAATATCTTTGGCTCAGGTAACTCAACTAGCCTTTTATCTTTCTTAATAAATCTAAGCGGCAAATAATTTAGTGACCTGGCTGGAATATTTGCAAATTTCTGTTTCAAATAAGCAACAATATCACCTTTTGACATTTCAATCTTAATTGGAAATACAGTATTAAACCACCCTACACTCTTGCTAATCTTAACCCCATCCAAAAGATCATCTCTACCATGGAAGCAACTATTTACCACTATTTCTTCTTTATAAAAAATGCGACAATAATTTTTGGCAAAATTGGCTAATAAAGTCTCATGCAAAGTAACTCCATTTTTAACTGCAAATTCCAACATCTTCTTCGTCTTTTTCTTATCAAAAGAAATATCCTCAAACAACATCTCACTTTCTGTAATATCTCTGCTGTCTTCAACAGCTCTTAACTCGCCAACCCAATATTTAATCTCATCTTCGAAATCACCTTCTAAAATATGTTTATTTAGCGCACCCAAATAATCACCAATGGATGAAGTTTTGTAGCCAAAATCAAATTCTTGATCTGACATCTTCGCCATGAAATTCATCATTAGATCTTCCAAAATAACCCTACAAGACCTCATATCAAGCAGCAAGTGATGAACAATTAGCGCAATCTCGTAATGCCTTTTAAATTTCAAATACACAACCTTAATCAAAGGCGCTTTTGCTAAATCAAAACCTCTCAACTCCTCATTTAGCGTATCTTTTGCACTTAAAGCTGCAGACTTCTTATCTTGGGGACTAAAATCATAAACATTCACTACCGGATCAATTGAGCCATGATTGTAACCCACCCATTTACCGTCAACTTCTTTAAAACTAACTCTTAAAGCATCGTGATGATCCATCACCTCTTTCAAAGATTGCTTAAATTTGGCAACATCAATTTCTCTTTTAGACTCAACCAGCACACATCTACTCCACTGCGCAGGATTTTTGAACCCATCCTCAAAGAACTTAATCTGCCTTGGCAATAACCCAACTTCACCCTCAACCAGATCTTGATTAAACTTATTCAAAGGCTCATCGGAGGCACTCTCTAGAAGACCTAGAATAGTAGGGTCTTTAAATATCATTTTGGTGTCTAAGTAAATGCCTTGTCTTTCGGCCAGACATTCCAGCTCAATAATCATCAAGGAATCACCGCCAAGCTCAAAGAAACTATTATTAACACCGATTTTTCCAACATTAATTCTTAAAATATCCGACCAAATCTTAGCCATTATTTTTTCTTTCTCGCTCTTAGGAAACACCAATTCCTTAACATCAACTGAATCCATAATCTTGTTTGACGCAATATTCTTAACTAACTTCTTATTAAGCTTTCCGCTTTCCAACTTGGGCAATGATTCAAATCTCACAATAAATTGCACCACCATGTAACTTGGTAAAAATCTTGCTAGATATTTTCTAATTGTCTCATCGCTAACATCTCTTCTACTAACAATAGCAGCTATTAACTGGCTTTTATCATTTACAAAAACCAACGCTTCATCAACATCGTTAATCTCTAATAATCTTGATTCAATCTCGCCAACTTCGATCCTGTAACCTCTAATTTTCACCTGCGAGTCCATACGCCCATGATATCTAACATTTGCATCTCCGTCCAAACTAACCAAATCCCCAGTCCTGTACAATTTTCCCTTAGAGTATGGATTATCTACAAAATACTCATCTGTTAAATCACTTCTATTTAAATAGCCCAAAGACAAAACATCACCCCCAACACAAAGTTCACCCACTGATCCTTGAGGCTGCATCTTAAGCGCAGAATTTAGTACATAAAGCTCAGCACCATCAACAGCCTTGCCGATAGTAATTGCATCACCTTTAGCAATTGCTGTGAAAGAAGCATAAATCACACTTTCTGTTGGCCCGTAAACATTGTACAAGCTGCCTTGTTTTCCGAATTTGTAATATTCATCCACCAATTCCTTACTCATCGCCTCACCTGCACTTAACAGATATTTAAATGGCAATTCTTCTTGCACCACTTTTAAAAGAGCCATAATTGCAGATGGCACCATGCAGGCAGCAGTAATTTGATGTTTTTGAATCAAGCTAGCTTGATAGCGGAAATCCTTCCTTTTTTCTTCATCCAAAACAACCAAAGTTGCTCCACTTAAAAGCGGCCAAAATATCTCCGCCACTGAAACATCAAAAGAGTAACTTGTGCTTTGCAAAACATTATCTTTAGCACCAAGTGCAAACTCCTTCTTTAGCCAATCAACTCTGGCAACAACTTTCTCCTGTTCAATCAAAACTCCTTTCGGCTTTCCTGTTGATCCAGAAGTGTAAATCAAATAAGACAGATCACTTATTTTAGCATCAAAATCACCTTTTTCTAAATCTAGATCACCCAAAATAATATTATTGGCTCCTGCGTTAAAAGACCTAACAGATAATAAATTTTCAACGCCACTATCTTCAATAATAACCTTAATCCTCTCAAGCGGAGTATCTTCTTCAATTGGCAAATAAGCAAAACCAGCCTTTAATACAGCTAGCATAGCCACAATTCTCTCAACCGAGTATGGCATCACAAGTGCAACAAATCTTTCTTTTGGATCGACGCTATCAAATAAATATTTTGCCAATGAATCAGATCTCTCATCCAATTCTAGGTAGCTAACTTTTTGCTCATCAAAGATTACAGCTACTTCATCGGCGTTGCGTGCAACGGACTTTCTAAACTCATCAACAATATTGCGACCTTTACTCTTCGCAGTGACAGAATCACAAAGCAACTCTCTTTTTTCTTCCTCATCCAAAATATCAAAGCCAGAGATTTTCTCATCCGGATTATCTGCCATAAATTCAAGCAGCCTAATAAAGTGCCTAGACATGCCAGCAATTTTTTCTTCACTAAAGATCTCTGCTAAATATTCAAACCAAAAAGAAATCCCCTCTTCACTAACCTCGTAAATCAAAGATAAATCATCCTTAATCTCAATAGTCTCATTGTCCAGAGACGTTGATTTAATATTATCCAGCTCCAAATTCTGCAACCTTGAAACCGTCTCAGCCATGGAAATATTAAACATCTGCCCATCAAAATTAGGATCGGTTTTTCTCCTGCTTCTAACAATGTCAATCGATGGTAAATATTGATATTTCTTGTCCAACTTCCTTTGGTCATGTGCCTTTTTAGTCAGAGCGTTAAAACTATCATCCTCGTCAAAACTAACTTTTAGAGGCAACACATTCACATAAAAACCAAATGCGTTTCGATATCCCGCCGGTCTTAAATTAACTGGATAGCCAACTATCAAATCCTCTGGCGCGTAATAGCGCGAAATAAACGCCGCAAGGCTAGCTGAAATAACTGAAAACAACCCTGTCCTATTAGCTCTAGCAATTTTTCTAAGTTTTCCAAATACTTCCAAATTAGAGTCAAACTGAAACCTCAAACCCAAATTAGAACTTCTATTACATGGCTTACCACCTATGCTAACTTGATGCGACGACACGGCCAAAGCCTCTTGCCAATATTCATAAGCCTCATCCATTTTTTCTTTTGGATATTTTTCTTCACACAGCTCAAGATATTGCGGCCATCCAGTATCGTCATGAGAAAACTTCTCCTTCAAAGCTTCTTTTCCTTCATTGTAACAAGTAGAAAGACTCTGCAAAAACATCACCGCTGACACACCATCAGATATCAAATGCGGCACCACGCCAATAAAATAGAATTTATCCTTAGCGGTCTTGACCAAATGCGCATTGACTAGTGGAAATTTGTCTAAAGGAATCGGCTCCAGCCTAATTTTATCAAGGAAACTAACTGCTTTTTTTCTTAATTCTTTTGTTTCACTACCGCCATTTGAAAAATCTGTAAATGACAACTCATATTTAACCTCACCAAAAGCCAAATGAGGCTTCAAATCCTTCTCTACTAAATATGCTCTCAACATATCAAAATGATCTACCGAATTTTGAGCAGCCGACATAAATCTATCAAGATCTAACTCTCCTTCCATCTCAACTTGCACGCAAGTATTGTAAGAAATATCATTTGGGTCTCTTTTCCACTCAACCCACAGGCCTTGTTGTTGTCTAGTTAGAGGATACAATCTAGTCATTCACTTACAATTATATTTTCTATTTCTTCACGTGATAAATATTTAATATCTACCTTCCCACTCTCAAAACAAAATTTAGTAATACTCAAAGTACAGACTTTTTGCCTTTCTACCATCACACAATAGTGCTCATGGCCCTTAACTTGCAATAAATTAAACTTCGGCACACCATCAATAAATTCCCTGTCACCTTGATACCACTTATCAAAACTATCATAGCGCCATTTTTTAACCTTTTTTTCTTCAAGAGAAGAAGACGTCAAAACATAATGACCACCTAACTCAAACTCATTTTTGAGCAATGCCTGGCCATTCCAGTCAAACTTAGCGACACTTCCATCAAAGTATAAAACCAAAATAAACGGCATGTAAGAACTCAAATCTAGACTATCAACAAAAGAAACACATTTATCAAAACCACCTTGTGCTAGCACATTAAGCACAATCTCGCCTCTGCTCTTCTTGCTCTGGATCTCACATTTATCATATCTATTAAGCAAAAACCCAGAAACACCAATTTTATTAACCCCTACCCACGTTCCACCAGATCTAACATCAACCGGAGATAAAACCCCACTATCAAACTCACTAACACCTTCCTCCACACGCACTTTCTCATCATCACGATTCATCACCGCGATTACCTTCTTGTCTTGCCTTAAAATCAATAACGTACACATACTAATTCATCAATGTTAAATGTTAAGACACCCTAAAAACTTCATAGTTAGTGTCATTTTCTGAGACAGAATATATAACACAAAAGTTTTTATCATGCAAATTAACGAAATAGTCTATGAGAATAACATTTTAGCATATCCGCAGCAGCAATAACCTTTAAATTAGGCTCATCATCATCTAATCAAACTTACTCATCTTATTGATACCTAATATGCAAACCAAGTACCAAAATATTTTAACCTCTTTCATAAATAACGGTAGAGACATTCTTACCGAAGTCCTTATCTACCTCAATACCACTTTTTTCCACAATAAACTTGATCGTCGCTAAATGGTGAGTGCAATGCAAAATAATATCTAATAATTCCCTTTCATAGGTAGATTTTAAACTAGCCTTTAAACCATCATCATTAATACTCTCACAAACCTCTACTTCGCTTTTTAGGCCACCATCAAAATTCTCAATTTCTTCGAAAATCCTATCAAATTCTTTCAGACAAAGTTTAGGATCATTATCCAACGACTCATCTCTTCTTCTCTTATCATAATCAATTTTTCCCGTGGCAAAACCATTAACCACACAATTAGCTCTATCTAGCACATGTCTAACATGAGATCCTAGCGATGAAGAATTAGGAAATGACTTTTGAAAAATACTGACATCAACATTATCAATTAGAGTTTTATATTTATTAAAAACATCCGAAATACCACTCAACATAAACTAAATACCCAAGAAAAAATAATTAATAAAACCAAGAATAGTCGCCAAAGAAACAATAATAAAATAAATCTCCAAAGCGATTTTGAAGTTAAAAGTCTGCTTCACAATCATGAATGAATAAACACTGTAACTACCAAGAGCAAATACAAATGTGGCTACAATTGGTAAAGGAACTCCTGAAACCATCAAGCTTTGTGCCAGCATTAAATCAACCGCAATTGGCATTGGCAAAAGAGCTGCAAAAAGCGCCGCCAGCACAATTAAGAAATATAATTTAGTACCTGACCCACTAAAAAATTGCGCAGGATCAACAATATTAACTATCACGGCTCCAAAAAAACCAGCCAATATCATTAGAGGTACAACCCTAATAAACAAAAACCCCAGATCCTTTAAATAAAGCTTCAAAGTCAACCATAATTCTTGTACCCAACTACCTTCTTCATTGTTTTTAAGACTAATCTCACATGAAGTCGGCATCTCAATTATGTCACTTCTTTTTTTACTAAATACCGGCACGATAACCAACACCAAAATAAACACCGCCGCCAAGTTAAAAATGGCCATTTTAAGCGGAAATGTAGAAAATAAGATAATCAGCACAACAATATTTAGCATGGGGGATGAAAACATAGTCGCCAAAGAATATTCCATCTTCTTTTTGCCCTCAAAAGTACCCTTCATAATCGGCGCCACACAATTAGAACAAACACCCAAAGGAATACCCGTCAGCATCCCATAAAAACTATTTAAATATCTATTAGAACTACTCTTAAAATTCACAATCTTAAAGAAACTCAAAAACGCCGCACCCATTACAACACCAAAGCTCATCCCACGCCAATTAGCAAAAACCCAATTTAGAGTCGTATTGTAAATATTCTCGGTTTTGCTAAGACTTTCTGATTCCTTAAATTTGGTACCGCGCGTAATTTTTCCTTGAATCATCTTCGACTCACTAAGAACACCCCTTTCAACAACTTTTCTTTTTCCTTCAAGCTGAGGATATCTGGAAATACTCCAAAAACCCACGGCCACAACAATCATGTAAACCAATAAAATAATCGACTTCTTACTTTTTAACATAAATTTCCTTTGTTCGTCATTACGCAAGAATCTAAATGGTTCCGCCACCTAAAGACTTGTAGATATTCACTAGACTAACAAAGTAATCCTTTTCGGATCGTAAATACAACCTCTTAGATGCCAGGTAATCTAACCTAGCTTCTAATACATCAATTTTACTCACAAAACCATATCTCTTATTCCTTTTGGAAATCTTGTACAAGCTAGATTTTGACTTCAAAATATTAGCAAATGACTTAGTCTGAAAAGCAATTGTCTTCCTAAGTCCAAGTGCATTTGAAGTCTCCTCAAAAGCATTTTGGATAATCTGCTCATAATTCACAATTTCAACCTTCTTTCTTAATTTTGCAATATCTAACATCGCCTGATTTTTTCCGCCTGTAAAAATTGGAACATTAATTTGTGGCATAAAATTCCAACTACTTGAATCAAGTAAATTATCCAAATCTAATGAAGTGTATCCATAATCACCACTCAAAGTAATACTAGGAAAAAACGACGCCCTGGCTGCACCAATCAAAGCATTTGAAGATTTTAATTTATGCTCAGCTTGAATAATATCTGGTCTTTGCAATAACGCCTTTGACGCCACAAAATTCAACATTTTCTCTCTAGCCTTAATACTTAAAATCCTAATATTATCAGCTGGCAATAACTTCCTGTCATATGAGGCCATTAAATTTAGTAGCTTATTTTCATCTTCCAAAACGCGGTTTTTATAATCTTCATAATCAATCTTAGTATTTTCCCTATCCACCCTGGCTTTTAACTCATCATTAATACTCGCCGCACCTGCTTTATATCTCTTCCTAACTAAATCATAACGTTGCCCTTGCAGATAAGAGCTAGCCTTAGATATCTTTAATAATTCCCTATCCAAAACCAAATTCAAATAAGCCTCCACTACCTCAGAAACAAGTGCGATTTTAATGGTTTTTCTCGCCTCCTTACTAGCAAGATATTCTTCTAATGCTGACCGCTTCAAACTCCCAAGCCTATTAAACAAATCCAACTCGTAAGACAAAACTGCCACATTCACACTATATTGCTTTGATGCTGTAAATCTGCTAAAGCTGCTAGGTAAATTCCTACTACTATATGAAGCTCCGCCATTAATATTTGGCAATAAATCAGATACCCTAATAGCATGATTCTTTTGAGCCACGTCCATATTCAAATCCGCGATCTTCAAGTCACGATTATTCTTCAAAGCAATATCCACTACTCTTTTTAAGTCATAATGCTTAAAAAACTCCTGCCAAGCAATTTCACTAACTCTGCCTTTAGACTTATCAATCTCAGCCAATTCAACCTGAATCTTTGGCGCGCTATATTTAGGCTCAAGGCTACAAGAGGCGCAAACCAACAATAATAAAACTAAAAATATCCTCATGATTTTTTCTTACCTCTCAATCTTTGCATAATTACAAAAAACATCGGCACGAATAAAGTAGCCACGAATGTCGCCATCAACATACCACCTATGATCCCGATGCCAATCGCTCTTTGACTAGCAGAACCAGCTCCGGTGGCCGTAGCTAACGGCATAACACCAAGTAAAAATGCCATTGAAGTCATCAAAATAGGTCTAAATCTCAACTTCGCTGCTTGTAAAACCGCATCAACCAAATCAACACCTTGTTTAGTCAAATCTCTAGCAAATTCCACAATCAAAATCGCATTTTTCGCCGACAATCCAATAGTAGTCAAAAGACCAATCTGGAAATAAACATCATTATTCATACCAAATAATTTAGACATCGCAACTGCACCCAAAGCCCCAAAAGGCACAACCATTATCACTGCAAAAGGAATGGTCCAGCTTTCATAAAGCGCCGCCAAAGACAAAAAGACCACCAAAATTGAAATCGCATATAAAATTAGTGTCCTGGACCCCAATCTCTTTTCTTCATAAGAAAGCCCACTCCAGAAATAATCAATCCCTTCTGGCAATTCAGCTATCAAAGACTCCATCTTCTCTATCGCCTCACCAGAACTAACTCCATCAGCGCCAGAGCCTTGAATATTAGAAGAAGAAATACCACCAAATCTCTCTAATTTCGGTGATCCATAACCCCATTTACCCTTAGCAAAAGTTGTTAACTGCACCATTTCATCGACATTATTTTTAATATACCATTTAGACAAATCATCTGGTACCATCCTAGATTTTGCCTCTCCTTGCAAATAAACCTTCTTCACCCTGCCCTTATCAATAAAGTCATTCACATAAAGCGAACCCCAGCCTACTTGTAAAGTGCTATTAATATCCTCAACATCAATTCCCAGACTCATTGCCTTTTTGTCATTAACGTCCACCTTATATTCAGCCACATCATCCAAACCATTTGGCCTAACCCCTAATAATGACTTACTCAAACTAGCCTTTTCAAGAAGCTGATTTCTAGCCTCCATTAAAAATCTATGCCCCTTATTTGATCTATCCAAAATATGTAAATTAAAACCCGAAGTGGTTCCTAGCTCCCTAATTGAAGGTGGAAAAAACGTAAATACCAAAGCATCTTTAATTTTTTGTAAATTAACATAAGCCCTTCCAGATATTGCCTGCACAGAATTATCTTTGCCTTTTCTCTCACTCCAATCTTTCAACCCAACAAAACCAAAACCCACACTTTGCGCCCTACCAGAAAAACTAAATCCAGCCACAGTAAATAAATGCTCAACATTGTCTTTTTCTTCTTCCAAAAAATAATCCTCAACCTTCTTCAAACTATCCATAGTCCGATCCAGCGTAGACCCTGATGGTGACTTAGTCATTAAATACATAGTTCCTTGATCTTCGCTTGGCAAAAATGACGTCGGCAAAATTCTAAATAACGCCACCAACAAAACTATCACAACTCCGTACACCACAAAAGCCTTCTTCTTATTCTCAATAACCCTTTTTGCGCAACACACATACAAATCCCTAAACTTCCTTAACTTATCATTAAAAATCTCTAAGAACCTAAACTTCAAACCTTTTTCCTGTTCTTCTTTGCCCTTCAAAATAGTCACACATAAAGAAGGCGACAAAATCAAAGCCACCAAAACAGACAAAGCCATGGCTGAAACAATGGTAACGGAAAATTGTTGATAAATCTTCCCTGTCAGCCCACCAAAAAACGCCATCGGCACAAATACCGCTGACAATACCAGGGCAATTCCTACTAGCGCCGAAGTAATTTGTTTCATTGATTTCTTAGTCGCTTGTTTTGGATCCAGCCCTTCCTCATGTATGATCCTTTCAACATTTTCAACCACCACAATCGCATCATCTACCAACAGACCAATCACTAAAACAATCGCAAACATTGTTAGCGTATTAATACTAAAACCAAAAACGTTCAAAATTGCCAAAGTCCCAAGCAACACTACCGGAATAGCAATTGTCGGTATTAAAGTAGCTCTAAAATTCTGCAGAAATAACAACATTACCAAAAACACCAAGAATATCGCCTCAAACAAAGTCTTAACCACACCTTTAATAGACAACTTAATAAATGGTGTCGAATCATAAGGATAAATAACCCCAACTTCCTTAGGCAAAAATCTCTCAATTTCCGATACTTTCTGCTTTATCAAAGCCGCAGTATCCAGGGCATTTGCTCCACTAGCTAACACAACTGCCATCCCAGAAGCTGGATGTTTTTTATATCTAGCAATGGTGCTGTATTTATCTGAGCCAAGCTCAACTTTAGCAATATCACCCAACATAATTAGCGCGCCATCTTTTTTGGCACTAATGATAATTTTCTTAAAGCCCTCCACATCCCTCAATTTCGACTTAGAATTTATCGTCGCATTAATTTGCTGTCCTTCAATTGCTGGCAAGCCACCTAACTGGCCAGTACTAATATCAATATTTTGCTGCCTTATGGCTTTCTCCACCTCAGAAATATTCAACCCATAGGTAAATAACTTAATTGGATCAACCCAAATCCTCATCGCCTTTGGATTACCAAATACAATAATATTTCCTACACCGTCAATTCTAGCAATTGCGTCTTTTAAATCAGTCAATAATAGATCACCCAAATCAGCCTGATCAAACCTGTCATCCTTTGAATAAAGCCCTACAACTAAAAGAAAATTATTATTAGCCTTATTGATCCTAACACCTTGCTGCTGAACTTCGTTTGGTAATAGCGGCATGGCAGCTTGCAACTTATTTTGCACCTGAACTTGAGCAATATCAATATCGGCTTCTGGTTCAAAAGTTAGAGTAACTTTAACATTACCATCTGAATCACTGCTTGATTGAAAATATCTTAGATTATCAATGCCTGATAAATTCTGCTCGATGATCTGCGTAACACTGTCTTCTAAAACCTTGGCTGAAGCTCCAGGGAGAGAAGTAGAAATAGAAACAGCCGGAGGTGCAATATTTGGATATTGTTCAATTGGCATCTTGAAAAGAGACAACAACCCAGCCAACATCACGATGATTGCAAGTACCCAAGAAAAGATCGGTCTTTTAATGAAAAATTTTGAGATCATCTATTATTTAACCCCCTGCGCCACATTAGGATTTATCAGAGCACCTTCATAAACTTTTTGCACACCCTCATAAATCACAACATCATTTTCTGCCATCCCAGAATCAATAATCCATTTATTCTCAAAAATCCTACTAGCCTTAATAGTTTTCTTACTAACAATATTTTCTTCATTTGCATACCAAACAAACAAGCTTCCATCTACATCCCTGTACGTGGCCTTAACAGGCACAGTTAAATCCTCTTTAGATTCCAAATAGAACTTCGCCCCGACATACATTCCCGGAGCCAATTTTAGGCCCTCATTAACCATCCTCACTCTAACCAAAAAGGAATCAGAAGAAGCATCTATTTGCCTTTCAAAAGAATCAATCATACCACCATCAATCACGACTCCACTATCCATCTCAACTACAACTTTGCACTTTAGATGTTTCTTCACAATTTCAAAATCGCTAGCCGGATATCTAACATCAACAAAAATAGAATCTAATTGGTTAATCACACTCAAAGCCTCTTCCTGAGAAGCCTTCACCAACGCACCCTTAGTAAAATTACTAATCCCAATATATCCAGAAATCGGCGCATAAACTCTACTATAGTCCAAATTAATCTTCGCTTTTTCTAAAGTCTCTTTTGCAACAACATAAGCAGCATCCACCTCTTCAAACTCCTGTCTACTGATAGCCTCAACCTGAAGAAGTCTTCCAAAACGATATTTTTTCTTCTTCAAAAAATTATAACTAGCATAAGCCTTAGAAAGATCCGCCTCATAAATTTCTGGATCAATCTGATATAATTGCTCACCCTTTTCAACATAAGTCCCTTCTTCAAATAATACTTCGGTAATGACACCATCAACTTGTGGTCTAATTTGTGACACATTCATAGACACAGCCCTTCCAGGCAATTCTTTAATCACCTGAACTTCTTCCTTCTTAACCAAAACCACATCAACATCAACAGACATAGCAACATCTCCCTTAGCCTCAGGATCAAACTCCCTCTCCTTAGCCTGGGTAGAATCATCCATCAACGTTCCCATAACCACATAAGCGCTCAGAGAAAAGAAGAAGATAGAAAATAAAATTTTACACGGATTTCTTTTGAAAAAGTTCAATATCTTTTTCAAACATCCTCTAAAAAAACTCATCAAATAACCAAAATACCAAATTTTTTAATCTAACCCATAAATATAACCAATAAGGGCCTGCCTTTATAGCAAATAAGAACATCTTATTTCAACAAAAACCTATGTTTTTATCAAATTTTTCTAATTTTGAGACAATAACCCAAAAAAACTCACCAAAAATCACCAAATTCCCACAATAATACAATTTTTTAATCAAAAATCCCAGAAACCTCACCAGAAAAAACATTTTTCTTTCTCTTTTGACAATCTGGGGTCAGACCCCAGATTGTCAAAACAAAAAAAACGGGCGCCAACATTGGTTGGCACCCGTTTAATCAATAATTTTTAAGAACTATTTTTTCTTACATAGAAACTTGCAAGCAACACCATCTACCGACAGCAAACCGCCGCCAAAAATAGCTAAAGTACATAATTGGAATAACCATGTGAAATGCTCAGGGTTTTGGATAACCAAGAACTGAATGATTAACGTCATGATAATTAAAGGAACAGCAGATAATCTAGTAACAAATCCTGCAACAACAGCAGCACCAAATGTCAATTCAGCAAATATTGAAGAATAAGCGCCTACCACTGGAGAAATCAAAGGCAGCTCATATTCATATTCAAACAAGATTATTGTATTATCGATACTAGCAAGCTTAGTTAAACCACTCTTAACAAATACCATACCAATAGAGATTCTAATCAATAATAATAAGATATGTGACGCATATTTACCTAAAAAGTCAGCATAGGATCCGTAATATCTCTTCAAGTCGTCACACGACTTACCTAGATTTGCAATTGAAAACTTCATAATTACTCCTTTATTTTTTATTATGTTAACGGGATCAGTTAAAGGGGTCAGACCCCTAGGGGTCTGACCCCCTACTTAAAACTTACAATAACGCCATTTGACAGGAATTTTTGTAAAATACTCTGAATATCAACCTCATATTTTTCATAAATTTCATATAAGGTTAATTCAGCAATAATACCTTTTAGGAATTGATATTCCTGCGGTTCTATTCTTAGTGTCTCGACTTCAAAGATTCCAGATATTTTAGATCTAACAACCAAAAAATATCCTTTCCTCTTCATTTTGCTACTTTGTCTGCGCGCGCCCAGCAGATTATAATCAGACTCCAACAAAAAAACCGAGCCACTCAGAACAAATTTCAAATCAAACAATTCTTGCGGCCCAACCTTTTGCAAAGATTCTAAATCAAATTCACTATCATTTTTAGCCAAATATGATTTTTGTCTAAGCCAATCAATCTTGGCCACTCCAGCAATAAATTCCCCTTCTGTATTTAGCAAAAACTCACCAAAACTATCACCATAATCATCTAAATTATTACTTTTAGACGGATTCTTAAACACAAATTCCGTCGCCAACTCTAAAAACCTATCTTCCTTCAAATACATAAAAACATTTTCAAAAGTAAGCTTCAAAGAATTAACTAAATTATGCGTCAGGTTATTGCGATAAACACCGATCAACTCTTCTTTGGGAATTCCTCGGGATTTAATCTCACCTAAAACATCAATATTTGTCTTATCGTAAATCGCGCCAATAAATTTTTCCTGTAATTTAGAAAGCTCCATCAGCAACCTCCTTAACCTTTTGTAGTTCAGCAAACAGATCTTCAAACTCTGGAATATCCTCATCCCACTCAACCATAGTTGGCAAGTTTGCGCCACTTTGTCTCAAAAAATATCTGTATAAATCAAAAACCTCATCACAAATATTTGTTGAATGAGTATCTATCCTAATTTCCTTATCTTTAAATTTATAAACGCTGTGTCCTGCCAGGTGAATTTCACTCACCGCATCAAAATTAATTTCATCAATATATTTTTCAGCATCAAAATCAAAATTTTTTGCCCCAACAAAAATATTATTTACATCAAGCAACAAACCACATTTAGTCTCATCAACTAGTTTATTTAAAAACTCAACCTCACCTAATTCTTTATTCTCAAATTCCAAATAAGCAGAAGGATTCTCAATCAATATTTGCCTACCACAAAATTGCTGAATCTCATCAACATTTCTCTTAAACACTGAAAAAGCTTCCTTAGTTAAAGGCAAAGGCAATAAGTCATTACTATGCCCAATCTCTCTTGACCCACTCCAAGATAAGTGATCAGAAAATAAGAAAGGATTAAATTTATCGAGTAATTTTTTAACGTCTTTTAAATGCTTTTTATCAACCCCAGCATATGAACCAATAGACAGACCAACACAGTGAAAACTAACCTTATATTCTTTACAAATTTTAGAGAGAAAATCCAAACTTGCACCACCTGACGCAATAAAATTTTCTGTATGCACCTCAAAGAAATCAACGCTTGGGTTATTCTTTAATACATATTCGTGATGTGGATGTCGAAGACCTAAACCAAACATAACTCAATTCACTTTCGGTGCCAAGCACAAGTACCTGGCACCACAAGCTTATAAACTACCGTTTACTAATCTTTCACATGTACCTTTTTTAACTAAGATCCATTCATTTTTATCACCATCAGTCTTTGCTCCACCAGCACATGAATGAGCGCCACTTTTAGAACTACAGTCATTTTTACTAGCTTTTACAACACCGTAACATTTTTCCATTTTTTTTGCATAAGCAGGAGCTGAAGTTGCACCTATGATAGCCGCACCAGTAATTGCAATAGTAGCAGCCTTTAAAAATTTTTCTTTTTTAGTCATAATTTTTCCTATTAATTATATTAATGTTTTAGTAACCAATCTAACTTTTTAATTTATTAAATAATTTATCAAGTTTAAATTGACTTTGTGAACCAACTTACTAGACTGACCAGTCTGTCTACTAAATATAAATTGTCAAGACTTCTATGCTGAAAAAAGGAATTCTACTCACTACATCCATAAAATTATTCAATCAAAACGGCTTCAATGCCACAGGCATTAATGAAATCATAAAAGAAGCCAATGTTTCAAAGATGACTCTATATAAATATTTCAAAACTAAAGACGACCTAATAGTTGAAGCTTTAGAGCAAGTACACCAAGACTTCATTAAGAATTTTATAAATAAAATAAACACCAAAGACAGCAACCCCAAAAACAAAATAATTGATCTATTTGACATGCTATCCGAGTCAGCCCAGCGAGCCAAAGATGTTAGATGTATATTCATTAATGCCTCGGCCGAATTCCCCGACAAAAACCACCCGGCGCACAAAGCCGCTTTTGCACATAAATTAACAACCCAGAACTTCTTCGAAGAACAACTAAAAGAATTAAAAAAACAAAATCCCGAACATATTGCTAGAATTTTAACTTCATTAACCCAAGGTGCATTAGTAATGACCCAAATTGGAGGGGACAAAATATACTATGATGACTGCAAAAAAGCTGCACAAATATTAATTAAATAAGTACGCTCAATGTTTACTGAAGGAGATAACAATAAACTCAATAGAAAGGCCATAATATTACCAATAATAATATCCGCCCTATTAATCATCTTCAAAATCTACGGTTTTTCCCAAACCAATTCAGTAAGTATCCTCGCTTCCCTTCTAGATTCAGTAATGGATGTAGTAATATCACTCATCAACATCACCGCCATAATCTACGCTACCAAACCAGCAGATGACGACCATAAATTCGGCCATAACGCAATTGAAGACATAGTCGGCCTAATACAAGCAACCTTCATTGCCACTTCAGCGCTTTTCATCATTTACAAAGCAACATCAAACTTCTCACACGCCCAAACTATCTCCAACAATATGGACGGAATAGCAGTAATGGCCATATCAACCGCCGCCTTATTCCTAATAATTGCCTATCAAAGAATCACAATCAAAAAAACCAACTCAATAATAGTAAAATCCGACAGCCTGCACTACACCAGCGACATCTTGACAAACATAGTAATCATCGTCTCACTAATAATAACTACCAACCCCAAACTAAGATTAGTCGATCCAATTTTGGCTCTGTTAATTGCTTCCTACATCATATATAGCGCTTATGAGATCGGCAAAAAATGCTTCGACAACCTAATGGATAAAGAGTTAGAAGATAAAGAATTAAAAGAAATCCAACAAATCATTACATCCTTGGCAGGAGTAAAAGGATATCACAAACTAAAAACCCGCCGCTCAGGCAACAGAATTTTCATCCAAACCCACATCGACATAGACAAGTCCCTATCTTTCATACAAGCCCACATAATTACCGACAAACTAGAAGAAGACCTACTTGCAAAATACCAAAACTCAGAAATAATAATACATTCCGATCCTTCTTAAACACGACTTATTCTTTCATTCCCTGCAATCATTTCAATACACTCACTTGGCTTCACACTTTTTTTTGGAAATGTAAGTTCTACTTGCTCCTGTGAAATTCCTTGTTCACTAAACAAAATTCTGTCCGCTGCAACCATATGACTTACTTTCACAACTGAATCAATCACGCTAAAACGTAAAAATTTCAAAGTTTTTTTGGTATCCTGAAGCAATGTTTTAACTTCACCATTATCCATTGAATTGATCTTATCGCTATCCACCATAAATTTTTCACCTATTCGAAGTTTTAACCCTTCATTTCCTTCCTCAAGCAATGATACAATAGCATCTCTATCGCTGCATATAATACCTCTCACCTTTTTCACTACCATATCCTCAATGTGACTATTTTTAATTTTCATATCATGGCTTCCTGAACTTTCATTCACAAATAGCTCATCAAGCAAATCAATCTTATTATCCTTATTTTTATATTTTCGATCATTAAGCAAATGAAACAATAGTGAGCACAACTTCGATTCTGCTAATTTATCCGTCACTCCATTTAAACAATCCCCTAATTGAGAAAACTTTCCTGCATCATCGTCAATATTATTAACACATATTGTCAAAGGATTAATATTTCCAAGAATATCCTCAACATACTCTGATAAGAAATCTAAATCCTCTTTCTCTCCCTTAAATCCATCCTCCTTAGCACTATAATATATTCTATGAATCGCCCCATATATCGTCAAAGGAGCCCCGACTCCAAATAAAGGTCCGCTTGCTAAAATCCCAACCCCGGACATTGAGCAAGCTGTACCTGCAATCATAAAAGCCTGTCCTACCATAGTTAGGTCGCCATATTCAATGCTGTGTTTTTTATTATAATCTATTAACTTATCTATCACCTGCTCAACATTATCTCTCAAATCATCACGCAACAGATCTTTACTACTTTCCTTAAAAGTGTCTTTAATTTTTAAGAAAACATCTTGTGCTATCAAGCCCTGTTTTTTTCTATTATAAGCATAAATACCCATAAATGCCTGTCCTGGTATAAAGCATGCCCCGGCTGTTAACTGTAGAATCGTAGAAGTTGATTCTAATACAGCGCTAGCTTGAATCGTATTTATAGTTTCAAGCACCGCTGATGCTGATGCTGGCAACATTCCCAAAAACATTCCAGACATTCCAATAACCCCAGTCCAGCCATATCTATTACTTAATTCTGCAATAATTCTTTTATTATTTATTGATAAGTGATCCACTATATTTTCAACAAATTTCATATAATTCTCATCACGAACCATACCAATCTCAAATCCAGGTGCCGAATCTAAACCATCCATATCAATATTAAATTTAGACCTTAGTAAATCCTGATATTTAACTGTAAATTCAACTAAGTCCTTAAAATTATCCCCTACATTAGATGATCTACCTATTATCCTTTCTAATTCTTTTGTAGCTTCTTCATGTTCTTCTTTCATACCCAGAACTCCTAACCAAACGAAAGGAATTGCCACTACCAAAATAATTGACGTTGCAATAGGAGCCGCAATTCCTGGCAGAATTTGACCTGCTAAATTAGCAGTTTCATCGATGCCATCAACAGATTTAATTTTCGTCGCTATCTTTGACAATGCTCTTAGAATAGGGCTTTTCAGTTCTTGGCTTTCATCAAGGTGATGATCATGAGAGTGAGAAGTTGGCCCTACACCTTTTAGCATTGGATTCCAAACTGTGTTAGTATTGCTACTTTCGTATATACTTCCACCTGGAACTATAGACCTATTGCTTCTACTCATATTTTACCTACAAAGAAAATTAGTATTTTATAATGATAATGATAATTAATATCATTATTTTGTCAAGTAAAAGCACCTCAAATACATGGCTATCAATTCCAAATCAACAACCGGAAAACCATAACAATTTAGAATATTTCTACAAAAGAACTTAGTAGCTATTTTAAACTTTTTTCTTTCTTCCTAAAATAATGTGAACCACCAAAATAATAGGAAAAATCATCCCTACACCAAAATGAAAATACCCAACCAATTCGTGGAATTCATCATTTGAAGCGTAATAGAGTATATAAGCGCTAATAACTAAAAGAGTAGGAATTGCCATTAATACAACACCAAATTTTCTAACCGGCTTAACCCTCCACGAAATCTTAACATGAGATCCTAAAAAGAACCCATATGTTATCATCATCAAAAAAGCTGCCGCTCCATGAATTTTTAAAGCCAAAAACTGCAAAGGATGCTTCTCAACTCCAAATTCCCCATCAATTATAACAAAATGATCTAACATAAAGAACAACAATCCACTAACCCATGATGCTATTAGAACAGCATATAACCAATTTTTATATTTTTTTCCAATCTTAATAGACATTTTTTTCGCCCAGTTTATTAAGACTAAATGCTGTTACATCAAACTCCGAAAGCATCTTATCTTTTTTATCTAACATAAATAATATTTTTGTCAAAGCGTCACAAGTCATACAGTCTTTGGCAAAAACGGATATACTATCTACGCTTTTCTCAAAAGAATTTTTCTTTTTATTAAAAATAGCCAAAATATCTTTATTATAACCAGCACTAGTTGCTATAGATGAATTAGCCATATCAACTTCAATAAATTTATCTAATTTTTTTTTATTTGGAATTCGGATCTGAGCTTTCTTGCCTCGCCACTTATTCATTTTTAAATCACCGCCCGCATTTATGACTATATCTAATTCGCTATCCAAAAAACTTTTCATCGCCTTATCAACTATATATCCTTTAGCTACGCCACCTAAATCAATAAAGGTTCTTTTAGTAAAACAAACCTTATTACCCTCAATAATTATGTCTTTATATGACGAATTTTCTTCATAATCAAAACCGAAATCTTTAATTAATTTTCTGACAACCATTTTCTCTGCAACCGTAATGTCAAACAATCCCTCACTCACCTCCCCCAACTTTAAGGAAAACTTTAAAACTTTTAGAAGATCTTCGCTTACTTCAATAAAATTATTATAACCATATTTATTTAGTTTAAAAACTTCGCTACTTTGATCATAATAACTCATCATCTTTTCCATATTTTCAATTGAATCAAAAATACTTTGCACAACATCATTTATTTCATCTTCACTACTACCCAAGACAACACTAACTTCAACGAAAGTTCCAAGTAACGGCTTACATCTTTTAACCTGATTTAGCATTTGATTCTATAAATTCCTTAAAACTTGATCCCAAGTATGAGTAATTCGATTTACCGCGTCGGTGATATGGCGACAAGATAGAGTCGCACCAGAAATGTTTTTAATTTGTTTATCAAGTTTGAGATGTTCTTCTGAACCCTTTCCAACAAATTGATGAAGCCATTTTGGATTTTTTACTTCCCATCCATAAGTTTCATAATAATTTAATATTTCAACACCCTTCACTCTCCCCTTGTTAGTTAAAGCAAAAGCGACATCCATGTTTTCATGTTTGCCAATGACTTTATCAACTATAAACCAGCCACCATCTACGGTTTTCCAAACTCTCATTTTTGAATTTATAACTCTAACATCTGAAGATTTTTTTATAGACTTCATCTGCTCTTTTGTTAGGTCTACATCAACAGGGTTCATCGTAGCAGATTGCCATAGAACCTTTTGTGCTTCATCCACAGTTAGAAATTCTTCAGCCAAAGTAATTTTTGGACCCACAAAAACAGCCCCAACCATCAAAGATACTTTTAATAAATCACCTACTTTCATAAAAAGTAAAATTAAATGGGTTAGTAATTAGTAATCTAGTTACCAACCCAATTTAGAATTAAAATTCAAGACCAGTTAAGAGGCCAACATGCACTCTTTCATGCTCATCCCAGTTTTTTCCATCTCCACCGACGCCTCTTGCTGACTTACCGCCACCAGAGATTTGCCATAGCGCACCGACAGTAAACCACCAGTCTTTTTGAGCATAGTGATATGTTGGCCCTGCATAGTTAGCATATTGGTGATTAGCACCAACGCTTATGTCATTAGGATCCCAGTTGGATTGTTGGTCACCAGGGTTTAAAGATTCTCCTCTTTCTGTAGGAGTTAAATGATCTCTTTGATGTCTCCACTCCATACCTACAAAATGCTTAGGAGCAACGCGATAAGAAATACCGGCCATCACTTCGAAAGCTATTTCTTCTTCTAAAACATCACCTTCTCCACTTTCTCCTGTAGCTTTTCTTCTCTCAAGCTCGGTAATACCATTAACCGCTAATATCAATTTATCGTCCAACCAATTCTTTTGTAAGAATATACGACCAATGTAAGATTTTTGGTTAATGTTAACCCCATCTAGTCTATATCTCTCACGAGCTTCGAAATTTAAACCTAAAGACAAACCGATAGCATCCTTATAAGGACTTAATATATTATATTTATTGGAGATTTGATATCCGCCCAAAGTCGTATGATTATATTTTCCACCTGCTCCTCCTTGAGTTGAATACATAGGATCCAACTCTTCATTATTAACCGAATATTTATGCTTAAAGATTATTGCTTTGGCACCTACCGTATATTTATCAGTAACACCAATTTCTATTCCTGGCCTAATTTCATGCCTAACATATTTACCTGAGCTTTTACCTTTCATCATCACATCGGATAATTGAAGTTCGAAACTACCTTTAGGCCTTGTATCCGTTCCTCTAGTGTAGATCCACATTACTTCTTCAGCTTTTGCTGAAGATGTTGCAACACCCGCCATAACCACAGCGAGAGAAGCTAATTTTTTAAAATTATTATTTCTCATTTTTAACTTAAATTGACTTTTAGAAAATATTATTAACGATCCTAAAAAGACTATTGATAATTAATATCAAATGCTCTTATGATTAGTTCACTTGATAATGATAATGATAATCATTTCTATAAATGTCAATAAGCAAATAATGAAAAACTACAAAAAATTAATCAAAATATTAACCTCATCCTTTGCTACATTGCTTTTAGCACAGTCATATTCATATGCTTCCCCGCACTCAACAACCCTTCCAACAATATCAGTTACAGCCACAAATGAACAAATTAGTGAAGAAAAAATTAGAAATACTGGTGCAAAAAATACCATCAACAATAAAGAAATAGTCAGAAAACAAAGCAATGACATCAATAGAATATTACGCGATATTCCAAGTATAAATATTCAAGAAGAAGATGGTTACGGCTTAAGACCTAATATTGGAATTCGCGGTAGCAGGAATGAAAGGAGTGCAGATATCGTAATTATGGAAGACAATGTGCCAATATCTCCAGCACCATACTCTGCACCAGCGGCTTATTATTTTCCTGCAGTTGGAAGGACAAACAATGTGGAAGTATATAAAGGATTATCCTCAATTAAATTCGGGCCGCGCACAACATCTGGAGCAATTAACATCAACACTACTCCAATACCCAATTCTCCATTAGCAAAGATCTCCGCATCCTATGGAAGCTTTAATGAAAAAAATACAACTCTGACAATTGGAAACTCGTATGATTATTTTGGCTATGTATTAAATGTTGATCATAAATCTTCTGACGGTTTTAAAGAAATAGATAATGGCGCTGATATTGGATTTAAAGTTAACGACTTTCTAACTAAATTCCGCTTCAATAATGACAAATCATCTGACATTTACCATGAATTTGAAGTAAAACTATCTCACACAGATGAAAATTCTAAAGAAAGCTATATCGGCCTGGATTTTGGTGACTTTGTTAATGACCCTTATAGAAGATACAATGCTAGCACATTAGATGGTATGTTAGCCAAACAATATCAAATAAATCTAACTCACAAAGCAGAATTTAGTGACAAATTCTCTATCAAAACCACAGCATATTACAATAAATTTGACAGAATTTGGACTAGATTAAATAAAGTTGACGACAACACCTTAGACAGTACTTCAGCAATGAATGTTAAGGATATTTATAATAATAACCTAAACTCTTATCTAGATATCATTAAAGGAGATATTAGCAGCAACCCAAATCACAATTTAGAAATAAATGCCAATAATAGATTTTTCGTTTCTCAAGGGATCCAATCATCTTTAAAAAACAACTTCAAAGCTTTAAAAGCAGACCACACTTTAAGCTATGGATTTAGAATCCATGATGATTATGAGGATCGATTCCAAAGAGTAGATAACTACCAACTAAATTCCAGCGGAACGCTCAATTTGGTTAGTGAAGGCATTGATGGAGCCCAAGGCAAAAACAATAGATTTTCTACTACCAGGGCCTATTCCACATTTATTGAAGACGAAGCAAAATTCGACAAACTAACAATTCTTACGGGCCTTCGATACGAACATCTCGATATTAAAAGAAAGAATTTTGGAGATAATAACTCAACTAGATCCGCTCCGGCTGAAACTATTAAAAATGTAGAAGATGTTTTTATTCCAGGCGCAGGAGTTAATTATTTAATTCAAGATAATTGGTCAATATTTACTAATATACATAAAGGATTTGGCCCTCCTACTCCCGGAAGTGCAGCTGATTCCGAAGAATCAATGAATTACGAATTAGGTAGCAAATACCAAACGCAAAACAATTTCCTGATTGAGAGTGTTTTATATTTAAATGAATACTCAAACTTAGTTGGAACCAGCTCAGACGGTGATGGAGAACAAATTAATAGCGGTAAAGTAAGATCTTGGGGTTTGGAACTAACGGCGAGTCACGACATCAAATCAAACTATTTAAGTAATAAATTTCAAAATAACATAAAATTTCCAATCAAATTCACCTACAGCTATAATAACTCAGAATTTAGATCTGCCTTTGATGCCTCAGACACAATTGATGAGTGGGGAGACGTTAAAAAAGGAGACAAACTACCATATGTAGCACCTCACCAATTCAGTTTTATAACCGGGATAGCATCAAATAAATTAGAATTTAATATTTCAACAAAATACGTGGATAAAATGCGCACATCAGCCTCCCAAGGAAAAATTTCCAAAGACAATAAAATTCCATCACATTTTATTACTGATGCTTCGTTATTTTATAATTATTCGAAGAACACTACGCTGTTTCTTGCTGCTGACAATATTTTAAACAAGACTTATTTAGTATCTACTAGGCCCGCAGGATATAGGCCCGGAAAACCTCTTACCGCTAGAATTGGCATTCAGCATAAATTCTAATTTAATTCCTAAAAAACCCTATTGATAATTATAATCATTATTATTACATTAATATCCATGATAACTACTATCATCAATTAACTACTATAAAAATGAAAAATAAATATCTTAAAAGTACAGTAATAGCCGCTTCAATCGCTTTGGTAAGCACAAACTTTGCTAATGCAAAAGTTTCTACGACAACACTACCAACAATTATCGTTCAAGATAATAAGGAAAGTGCTAATGAAAAATTCAACCTAATCCCAATCAATTACACAGCGGATGTTGATTACATAACAAAAGAAGATATTGAGAAGAAAGAAACTTCTGACATACACAGAGTTCTTCGCGAAGTTCCAGGTGTAACTATCAGAGAAGAAGATGGTTTCGGTCTTAGACCAAATATTGGTATCAGAGGTGGACGAAGCAACAGAAGTGCCGACATTAACTTAATGGAAGACGGTGTAAACATCTCTCCTGCACCCTATTCTGCTTCTTCAGCATATTACTTTCCTGCTCTTGGCAGAATGCAAGGTATTGAAGTTTATAAAGGCGGATCATCAATCAAGTTCGGCCCACGCACAACTTCAGGTGCTATCAACTTAATCACTAAACAAATACCAGACAAAGCCGAAGCAAACCTAAAAGCATCATATGGCAGCTTCAACTCAAAAGAAGCAACTCTAGATTTTGGTAACTCATATGACAATTTCGGGTATCTAGTAAATATTGACCACAAATCATCAGACGGCTTCAAAAAGCTCGATAATGGCGGCGACACAGGATATGAAGTAAATGACATCCTAACTAAATTCAGATTCAACAATGATAAAGACTCAGACGTCTATCACGAGTTTGAAGTAAAACTAGCCCTTTCTGACCAAATCTCAAATGAGACTTATACGGGGCTATCACTAGGAGACTTTAACCAAGACCCAAATAGAAGATACGCGGCAACTCAGCTAGACAAAATGGATAATAAACATTACCAAATTCAATTAGACCATAGAGCGGAATTTAGCAAAAACTTCGCCCTAAAAACCACTGCCTATTATAATGAATTTACCAGAAACTGGTACAAGTTAGACAGTATTAACTCTAGCGAAGATAAATTATCAACAGCATTTGACGGAAGCAACCAGGCAAATCTAGATCTTCTAAGAGGAATTGGTTCGGGTGAAGTTGGAATCAAAGCAAACAATAGACACTATGTATCACAAGGCATACAATTTGCCTTTGAGAATAAATTCAACACAGGAAAAATAAAACATAGCCTAGTCAACGGAATCAGAATCCATGACGACTATGAAGACAGATATCAAAGAGTTGATACTTACAATATTAATAGTGGTATCTTGTCACTGCAATCAGCAGGAGAAGATGGTTCTACATGGAAAAATAATAGAATAGGTAGCACCAGAGCATATTCCGCTTACACTGAAGACACTATCCAAATTGGTAAATTAACAATTGTTCCCGGTCTTCGTTTCGAACATATTGAAGCCAAGCAAAGAAGCTATGACAATGACCCTGCTAGATCAGGAATAGCTGACACCGTAAAAAACTCAACTGATATCTTCATCCCGGCGCTTTCATCAAGCTACAAATTTAACGATAATTACAGTGTCTTCGCTGGTGTCCATAAAGGTTTTGCCCCAGCACCTCCAAGTAGCACAATCAAACCAGAACAATCCACCAATTATGAAACTGGTTTCAGATTCAGAGGCAAGCAGGAATCATTCCTAGAAACTGCACTTTTCTATAATGATTACACAAACCTAACTTCTGAAGACTCAAACGGAGACAAAGTAAATGGCGGAGAAGCTATTTCCTACGGTATCGAATTTGGCGCCGGAATTAAACCAAGCGCACAATTCCTAAATAAGGCAGTCAAATTCCCTATAAAAGCTACTTACACTCTAAATCACGCAGAGTTCACCAGCAGCTTTGATTCTGACTCAGATATTTGGAAAAATACTACAGTTCAAAAAGGTGATGCAGTGCCTTACATCCCAAGACATCAACTAACCTTGTCAGCAGGATTTGAAGTAGACAAAATTTCCTTTAATCTTGCAACTTCATATGTTGGTGCAATGAGAACTCAACCAGGCAGCGGACCAATTTCAAAAGCAGATAAGATTCCATCTTATTTTGTAGCTGACGCAAGCTTCTACTACCAAGCTACTAAGCAACTACAACTATTCACAGCAATAGATAACATCTTTGACCGCGGTTACGCCGTATCATCTTTCCCTTACGGCCTAAGACCAGGAAAACCACAAGCTATCAAAGGTGGATTAAAATATAAATTCTAAAAACTATGGCGGGTCGGGGGTCGCACCCCCGACCCTATGTTCACCCTACAGACAAAAAAAAGGGCCGTGATTACAAATCACGACCCTAAAAAGATAGATAACTTAAGCTACAATATCGCTGATAAAATCAGATTATCCAAATCTTCATCATCAAACTCCTTATCTTCACCAAGCTTTAACACAAACCCAGAACTATCAAATTCAACAATCTCAAAACCATTATGCCCAATAAATAAGCAAAATAACAAAGCATTATCATTTAAGAAACTAATATTATGTTCAAAACCAACAAAACTCCCTTTAACCAACAATGCCCCATTTGATTTAGATCCAATCCTAACCTCAGAACCACTACCAATCAAAGCAGATAAAGAAGAAAATGCCGCTGACAAGCTATCCTTATTACCTTCAAAACTATCCAAAGAATCTTCTGGTTGAATCTTAGCTCCTTCATTATCTGACAATCCTGAAATAATATCTTTTAAATCAACATTCACAAAACCAGATAAATCACCAACCTTACTAATCTTACTAACTACATCTGCAACCATATTAGATAAAGCCTTAACTTCCTCAACATCCTTTCCTCCCAAATCACTAGATCTCATGAAATCTTCATCAATATCCTCCGCCTTTTCATCTGATAAAACAAAATTTCTAACATAATCAGCAACAGATCTTTTAGTATTATTCAAACCATCAAAAATACCAGCCAGAGACATTAACAACTTAACTCTATTCAACTTCTCAGTCTTTTTCTTAATAGCGAATTTCTCTTTCATCAAAGAATCACACTGCAAACGAAGTTCAAACAACTCCATGGCTGAGCTCAACTCATTTGCCAATAATGCAAAATCCCACGGCTTTTGAATATATCTAATAATTTCACCTTTATTGATAGCGTCAATTGCATCAGTTAAATCAGAGTAAGCAGTAGTTAGTAATCTAATAATACTCGGATATTCTTCTTTTAAATGCTTCAATAAAACAACACCATTTCCACCAGGCATTCTTTGATCTGTCAACACAACGCCTATTCTTTCATGATTTTCTTCCAGAACCTTTTTTGCTTCCTCAACATTTGCTGCACATAAAACTTCAAAATCCTTTTGGATCGACATTTTAAAATACTTACGAAGCTTCTCTTCATCATCAAC
>Ga0209711_10000541_pt1 | contig 38479 bp, 34 predicted proteins | sample ArcticOcean_MG_C_7_FD_187441 | JGI IMG/M metagenome (GOLD analysis project Ga0209711, IMG submission 187441) | Marine microbial communities from western Arctic Ocean - ArcticOcean_MG_CB11_88 (SPAdes) (version 2) | ecosystem: Environmental > Aquatic > Marine > Oceanic | place: Arctic Ocean...
CTGTTCGCTAAAGTTGAAAAAGCTCTAAACGATAGGCCAAGGAAAAGGCATGGATATCAATCACCTCAAGAAAAACATCAACAATTAACCAACGAAGAGAAAGTTGCATTAGTTAGTTGAATCCAAGAAAGGAAGCTGAGCTTTTACCGTGAGGTCAATAATCCAGATTTTTCTGACTGGGAACGCTGGCGGATGTTAGAGAATTCTCATCGGCTTGCTGTTGAGTTACAGAGACAGCACAGTGAAGAAAAGCCGGCGCTGCCCGGCATCAATCGGATTACCCGGAATTTTGGAATGATACAACTAAGGAGTGATTTAGCGCAGCAATCGGCCCTCAATGAGGATATGGTAAAGGAGGTGCGGCAAATGCTCAAGAGCTGGCGTAATTTGAAACAAGTGCAACTGAAAATAGCACGCTCAGAGGTGAATCCTCTCCAAGTTGTAGTGGCGAAAAAGCCTAGTTTAGCAGACCTGAAGCGTGTCACGATAGTGTATCAGCTGAAGAAAAGTGAGATAGAACAGCTCAAAGCGTTCTGGATGATCGATGAGAAATGCTGGGAGATATAGTATTATACCAGCCTCACATTTATACTGGATTGATCGTTTGATGGAATGATTTGAAAGTGCAGCAAAGCTGACTGGGGGAAGAGCAAAACAATAGAGCAAGATTAGCGGCGTTATTCGTCAGTTGCATAGCCCGCTATGCGCCTTCCTCCTGCCTTGCTCCTCTCACTATTTTGTTTTTCTATCAAACCACTATCACTGTTCAAATGGTATTAGTCATCACAAGCTGTTGCCTATTGAAGCTTGGGTTGGAAGCTGGACATAGTATTCTACCGATTGATATAGGGTTGATTAGGTATTTAGGTCTTAGCAAGTTGACAAATAAAAATACAATGTGAAAATAGTATTTATGAAACGAATCATGATACTCACTACGCTGTTGCTTCCCATATTGGCGTTCGATGCTCAGGCTCAGGAAGTGACAAAAGAAAAGATGACGAAGAACGTTCCTAAATATCAAACAGAAGCGCCACTACCAAAAGGTTGGCCTACTCCAGGACCGTATGATCTAGTGAGTGAGAAGAAATTCCCTGCCTACCGTGCAGCCTATACTGATGGATCATGGCAGAACTTTGCCTTTATGAGGCTCTTCAAGCACATTAAGAACAAGGATATCCCAATGACTTCCCCTGTGGAAATGGAGATGGAGGAGAACAACGAGAATCTTAAGATGAAGTCGATGGGATTTATGTATCAGAATACTGAGGTGGGGCAAATTGGCAAGGATGGTGAGAAAGTAGATGTCCGTGATGTCCCCGCCACGATGACACTCTGCTACACTTGGCAGGGGAAAAACTCATCGAAGACCCGCAAGGTGGCAAAAAAAGCGCTCGAAGTAGAGCTAAAGAAACGCAGCATAGAAGGAACAGACTACCGCATCCTCGGCTACAACGGTCCAGGTGTTCCTAACGATAAGAAGACTTGGGAAATGCTCGTAGTGCTAGCGAAGAAGTAATCGAGATACCTTGCAGATAAAGGTAAATTCTTAGCGAGATTATCTAGTTATGGAGAGGGTGTGGTAGTGAGCTAATTACTGATCGATGATAGACCTCAATGTTCATTATACCAAATAAAGTCAGCCTGTTTAGATACACGATGATTTTTAGTAAAATTAGTGCGTGTTTTTCCAGAAATACTGGATAAAAGTATTCTGAACATGAAAGTAATCGGTCTATGAAAGTAATCGCAATAGCAAATCAGAAGGGGGGAGTGGGGAAGACTACGACGACTATTTCGCTGGCAGCTGGACTGGCTAAGTTGGGGAAGAAGGTGCTGTTACTAGATCTGGACCCGCAGGCAAATGCTACTTCAGGGCTGGGGATAGATGCTGATAGTAGTATCTATTTCCCACTGATCGGTGAGGCTGAGATCCTAGATAAGGTGATCTCTGCTGAGCGTGAGAATTTATACATCGTCCCATCTGGGATGGATCTCTCAGGGGTGGAAATAGAGTTGGCTCGTAGGGATGACCATCTCACATTTCTCCGCGATATGCTGGCTGGAGTACGTGAGAGCAAGGATTACGACTATTGTCTGCTAGACACACCACCGAGTCTGGGAGTGCTCATGACTTCTTCACTGGCATCTGCGGATGAAGTTTTGATCCCGCTGCAGTGTGAGTATTTCGGACTAGAGGGGCTGGCGAAGATCATCCATATTGTTTCTCAGATCAAGGAAAGTGGAGCAGCCCCTGGGCTGACTCTCGGTGGGATCATCATGACGATGTATGATGGGCGCACGAATCTTTCTAAACAGGTGGTGGATGAAGTAACCAAGCATTTTCCAGAACAAGTCTATGACCGTGTGGTGCCAAGGTCGATCCGTATCGGCGAGGCGCCATCGTTTGGCAGAACGATCTTTGAGCATGACTCTGGTGGATCTGGCTCACGAGCCTATATGGCGATAGCGCATGAGTTCCTGGAGCGGCAGGGCGATCCGCCTGCGGAGTAAATTTCTATAAAAATGGGTTGCTAATTTTCTGCGCTAGGCTTAAGCATTGCTCCGTCAGGAGCTGTGGAGTATTGGCAGGTGAATTCCGCCAGGCCTTAATCGGAGCAACGGTAATTTGTCCAGTATTGCCGCAGTTTCCTGGCACTTTTTTGTTGTGTCAAGTGATCCACATTTTGCTAAATGTCATTATATTGCATTTACAACGCAACTATTTGTTTGATAAACTGTTTAGTATTAAAATACCACTTTAAAACATGTCTGAATTTACCGCGCCCAGTGTGGAGGAACTACAGTCCAAATTTCCCTTCCATGATATAGTAAGCTTCATCGCCCAAGGGGGGATGGGAGCAGTGTATTTGGCTACCCAGAGATCTCTGGATAGACCGGTGGCCATTAAGATATTGCCGCAGGAATTCGGTGAGGATGAGGACTACCGTGTTTCGTTTGAGACGGAGGCGAAGGCGATGGCGAAGCTGAACCACTCTAATCTAGTGGGGATTTATGATTTTGGTGATATTAATGGGATGCTTTATATCATCATGGAATACATTCCTGGGAGGTCGCTATTTGATATAGCACATGGGGATCAGGTGGATCAGCTAGAGGCTGCTAGATTGATCGCAGATATGTGTCAGGGATTAGATCACGCACACACAGCCGGGATGCTGCATCGAGATATCAAGCCTGCAAACGTCCTGATCGATGATGAGGCGAAGCCTAAGATAGTAGATTTTGGTTTGGCGCGTCCGCTAGGTGAGGAGCAGACTGCGGGAGTTGTGTTTGGGACACCAGGATACACTGCTCCAGAGGTGCTGACAGATCCACTTGCGGTAGATCAGCGCTCAGATATTTTTTCTATGGGAGTGATGCTCTATGAGATGCTAACTGGTCATTTGCCGAGAAATCCCATTGTGCCGGCATCTGCTGTCTCAGGTTCAGATACGAGGTTTGATAGAATTTTAAATAAGGCGATTCATCCAGATCCCGCTCAGCGTTACGATTCATCTGGTGAGATGGCATTAGCGTTGGAGGACTTGATTACAAAATTTGAACAAGCTCCTGGATTACTCAGATCGGGCCCCTTGGCAAGGCAATCTAAAGTTTTAGGTGCTAGGCCAATGGCCGCTGGCGTTTTAATTTCTGCTGGCAAACCAGTGCTAATGAGCAGTAAACCTAGAGGTAATACAGGTTTTATGGTGGGTCTAATACTAGCACTTGTGATGGGTGTGATATTCATAGCTGGCATGGCTGGTGATGCTGGTGATGCTGATCCAAAAGGGCTGACTGCTGCCGAGATAAGAGAGCAAGAGCAGAAGGAGGAAAAGAAACGGCTAGAGGCAGAAGAGACACGGATGGCTGAAGTTGCCAAAAAGAGGCGTGAGTTTAGTGAGCAGAGTGAAGAAAAACGCAGGAAATTAGAACGGGAAGAAGCGAGAAATCGTGAGGAACAGCGAGGCAAAGAAGCATTCGCTGAAGAACAGCGTAATAAAAAGCAACTACGTGCAAAGGAGGAAGAATACAAGCAAGCGATAGCAGAAGCAGAGGCGAATAAAAAAGTGGTGATAGTGGCAATCTATGATCATGAGGGCTTCATCGCTGAGGAAAGAGCACGTATCACTGAGCGTGCGGCCACGTTGACCAGAGACTATAAAGAAGAGACTGATAAAATTCTAGACCGAGAAGAGAGAGATGTGAAGAGGGCGGTGAGGAGATCGACTGGGGAGTATTTAAGCAAAGTTCTGGAAGCTAAGGTAGAAGAGTTTTTTGAAAAGTGGAAGAAAGGAGAAAAACGGCAATTCTTCCCTGAAGAGACACCTGCAAAAGTAATAATGGCACTCAATGAATTCATTTCCGAGATAGCAAAGTTAGATGAGAAACTCCTTAATGATTTAGCTAGATATCAGGATACCTATGCTAAGGTGCTGCACAATAAGTCTCTAACGCTAGAGAAGGAAAATGTGATTTCTTCTGTAGAAGCTATCAAGGCAGAACTCGATGCACTGACTAATAAGACATACTTTCTAGCGATAGTAAGCGATGAGAATCCAAGCCCTGATGATTTTTTAGAGGAAGATGAGGATGAGGAATTTGAAGAGGGTTTTGAAGTGGAAGAAGATCGGGAAAAGAGGAGAAGAGAAAGAAGAGAAAGAAGAGAAAGAAGAGATGAGAATTAAGAGTTACTTCTATCTTAGCTCTTGCTAACCTCAAATCCATCCAAATAGCGGGGTCTCATCATAGCCTGAATGATGAACCCTAGGCCGATTATGATCATGAAGAGTGATAGAAACTGTCCCATGGTAAACGTGGTGCCAAAGTAGCTGACATCTTCTGTCTCTTGCTGGCGGAAATTCTCCATTGTGATGCGGAAGATCGCGTAAAAGAAGAAAAACATTCCAGTTAGGATTCCGTGTGGAAGCTTACGGAAGCACATCCTAGTGATAAACAGGATCAAGAATAGTGCCATACCCTCACCCGCAGCCTGGAATAGCTGAGATGGATAGCGGGGCTCTAACAGATCCCCGATAGCTTGTCTCACAGGCTCATGATCACGGATAGATGCTTCCAGCCTAGTGCCTTCTTGGTTAAGCAGAGTCAGTAATTCATTATACTGCGTGGTACCTGGCTTATGTCCATAGACCTGTATTTGATTTTGTAATTCTTGCACTTTTTCTAGATAGGCGGCGTAATTTGCATCACCGTTCTGTGCTATCGTGCGGGCTTGATCTCGAAGCTCATATTCTGGAGCTGTACTATCATAGAGGGTTTTTGGAAACTTCATCGACCAAGCGAAAGTTTTATCGATTCTACCATAAAGCTCGCCATTGATAAAGTTCGCGATCCTACCAAACATAATCCCCAGTGGGGCCACGACGCAGAGGCCATCGCCTAGACCAGTCCAAGATACTTTCTTCCTCCAAGAGTAAACTAAGGTGAAAATCATCAGTCCTAAGATACCGCCATGGGATGCCATGCCGCCTTCCCAGACTTTGAAAATCATGACAGGACTCGCTACGAAATCTTCCCATTGGTAGAAAATAATATTTCCAATTCTACCTCCGAGAAAGACGCCAAAGATGGCTGCTAGGGTGATAAAGTCACTCGCTTTTTCTCCGGGTAGAACCCAGAGTTTTTTGTCACCTAGCTTTTTCAGCAGGAAAAAACCTACGACGAATGCCAGTAGGTATGCCATCCCATACCAGCGAAGCTTAAGAGCATCACTGATGGAAAAGATAACGGGGTCAATATTATGAACATAAGTTGCGAGCACAGAATGATCATATGGAGAGATCTCTAGATGTAAAGCATCTGAAGTATCTGCTCTAAAAAAAAGAAATCTGCCTTAAAGTCTGTAAAAGGTAGCTGAGTGTTGGATTAAAGCTCTTAACTAAGACAAGTGAACTAGTAGCTAAAATCTACCTTCTGCCACCAGCGTGCTTTGTAGAACTTCGCTCCTTTGTTGGTGTAGCGCTTATTAGCTGTTGGCTTGATTTGGATCACACTATCGCTTTGCCAGCTGCCGGATCTCTCCATGTCCTTTGGATCACTCGCCCAGATGCTGCCGTTTTGATGCTCACTGGCACTCTTGATTTCTCTCAGATCTGATATCTTCTCGAATGTTTCAGCCTTGAGGTCGAACAGAAATAGAGCATCGTTATTACTCACTAATAATTTTTTCCCGTCACGCATGGGAAATAAATCATGACCAGTTGGGGTCATTGGTAACTTGAATTTTTTGAGCAATACCAGCTTGCCCTTGATGTAGTTGTATTGATAAAGAAGGTCACCTAATACCCAGAGTTGGTTGCTTTTCTTATCCCAAACTAAACCGTGTGCGTATGGGAGCTCTAAGTCTGTGAAATCATCTTCTGATCGATGAACCCTTAGTTTGCCGTCTTCGCTACTAGCGGTCACAATGGCTCCATCCGGTAAGATTTCTGCTGAGTGACAGCTTTTGTAGGAGGTATATTCTTTGATGACTTTCTTGTCTTGAAAACGAATAAGTCTCACGCTTCCCTTGTAGGATATAAGGATGTGAACCACTCCATCTAATTCCACTCGCTTAGCATCTCTTGGTCGGTGTGGAAATGGTTTTCCATCGTCGGCAGGGTAGCACCAAAGAGTCGTCTTCCGTTCGGTTTTTGATAGCGGATCGATGAGGCGGATACGGTTATCAGTCTGCCCAGAACACAGCAGAGCTACCGTTTCAGATGTGATTTTCTCATCGGCGGTGACGGTATTTGAGAGCAGGGCTAGAAGAGCGATGAATAGGTTTTTCATGATTACCATACTTAATCAAATCTATACTTCTGTCACTTCTTATTCGTAAACCTATAGTGTGACACAAACCACTCCTCGCCATCGCGGAAACCCCAGAGCTCGGCACAGGCCATGTAGAAGCAGCGCCAGTAGACCCACCATTTTACCGATTGATCTTTACCGTAGGTTTCTTCGATGAGGGGGAAGAGTTTTGCTTTGTTGGCGTCCATAAGGTCTAGCCAGGCGTTGCTGGTTTTTTCGTAGTGCGTGCCATTCACTTGCCAGTGGTCATCGATACTGAGATGATCTTGGAAGTAGAGTAGTAAATCATCTGAAGGCATCTGGCCACCAGTGAAGAAATACTTGCTCATCCAGTCATCGTCACTCGTTATCTCGAAGTGGTAGGAGGTGTCTTTATGGGTGAAGATGTGGACGAAGAGCTTTCCATCTGGCTTTAGCCACTCACTGATTCTTCCTAACAGAAGCTGGTAGTTCTTCATATGCTCGAACATTTCTACCGATACCACGCGGTCGAATATACTTTCACCCTCGCCACTATAGTCGATCATATTTACGGTTTTTACCGTCACATTATTCAGCCCACGTTCTTCGAGTTTGGAGTTAATAAACTCACGTTGAGTGTTCGAGTTAGAGATCACAGTGATTTCGGATTTTGGGTAATGTTTCGCCATCCAGAGAGTGAGCGATCCCCAACCACAGCCTAGCTCTAGGATACGGTCGCCATCGGTGATATCTGCGCGTTCACAGGTAAGTTTTAGCATGCGCGCCTCTGAAGCTTCGATATCATTGCTGGTCTCACCGTCTTTCCAATAGCCTGAACTATATTTCAAATGCGGTCCCAGGCATCCTTGGAAGAATACGGTCGGTAGTTCGTAATGTTGTTCGTTGGCCTCATCGGTGGCGATGGCTAGCGGGCTGTTCTTGAGGTCCTCGACATGGTTGATTAAGGCCGCTTGACGATCCTCGCAGTTTTCAGGACGGACTTTTTCCAGAGTTTTCAGGAGTCGCTTTCGGATACCGAAGCGGATGAGTGAGTCAGGGATACGGTCGTTTTCTAGCCAGTCATTAATGTTTAATTTCATGATGTTTTATTTTTGCTTTTGAACCAGGGGATGAACGCGCTGGTAGTTTGTTGATATTGTCTGTAGGCATCACCTCTGCTTTTTAGAAGAGAGCGTTCTAGAGGTGGGATGCCAGTTACTTTGGTGAGTAGGAAGATCATAATTAGAGGGGCGTGGATGGTGTATATTCCACTGGGAGCATTACAGCAGAAAAGGTAGATACCCAACCAGATGACAGCTTCAAAGAAATAGTTAGGATGACGGCTATAATTCCATAATCCGATTTTACAGATTTCGCCGCCACGTTGACTTCTAAATTTAGCCAGTTGCTGGTCTGAAATAGTTTCACCGATTAATCCTATAATGAAGATAGATAGGCCTATCCATTCCAGCCACTGAATGGGAGTGTCTAATTGTGAGGAGAAGTAGAAGGGAAGCGATAGTAAGAAAACTAAGGTTGAGTTGGTAAGAAAAATGAGTAAAAAGTTTCTGTTTGCATGCTCTCCCCATTGATCTCGCATGTCTTTATAGCGTGGATCTTCTTTAGGGTGATGAGAGTAGATTCGCTTTGCGAGATGGCTGCCGAGCCTGAGTGACCAGATTAACGCCATGGCTAAGAGGATGATTTTTCTATCGCTACTTCCCTCTAATGAAGAAATATAGATGAATACTGGGATGCCTAAGCTGAGCGCCCACATAGCATCTACAATACTCGCATTCTTTATTTTTATGGAGGCGATCCACCCGATCGCAAAAATTATCGTGAGGACTAAAAAAGTAAGGATTAATAAATTCATGTTTGAGGTTTATTAGAGTTCTTATTGGTATATTTTTTTAGCAGGTAGTGGAAGAAAAAGTAGAGGGGGATGGCGAACCATGGGGCAATGATTGCCCATGCCTCTATTCCATAAAGCGCGGTCATGCCGAAATCCTTGGTGAATTGGAGTGGGTCATCTTTGAATTTCACTAGTAACTGAGGAATACTAAATGGGATGTGTGGAGCTCCGTTGATGGATTCACCAATACGAATAAAAACTAGGATTAGGCCGAGATGAAGTGGGTAGAATAGGGTTTTGAAAAGAAGCAGGAATGGAAGATTTAACCTCAAGATATATCCAGCGAATACGCTGAGAAGGTTAGTAGTGCCTAGAACTGGAAAAGCAGAAATGACTGGTGAGATCGCCATCGTGAGCGCGATTTTTTCCACGGTAACTCCACGTGTCAGTTGTTGTTTGATCGGCTTCACCACAAACCTTTTCCATAATCTGGAGAGCTTGCTTTCTGGTGCCGAAACTGTCTGTTCTTGAGTCAAATCTTTGAGGTTTATTATCTAACAGGGATAAGCTTTTCGTTGTTTGGCTTAGTGTAGATCGCCTGCACCACGCTGATGTTTCTGGTGGCAAAGGCGGCTTCACAATACTTGAGATAATAGTTCCATTTACGGATGAAAGCATCATCAAATCCCTGCGCCTTTACGGCTGGTAGTTCTGCGTTGAAGCGGTCATGCCACTCAGATAGTGTTCGCGCGTAATCCAGTCCCATATCATCGACCTGGAAGGTCGTTAACTCGCCAGTTTTTTTCATTACTTGACTGATGCGTCCCAGTGAGAGCAGCAACGAGCCCGGGAAAATATGGCGCTGGATGAAATCCACACCGCGCTTGAGTTCATCATAGCGGCTATCTGGAACCGTGATGATCTGGATTCCTAGTGCTCCATTTGGCTTGAGTAATTCGTTACATTTCTTGAAGTAAACTGGTAGAAATTTATCCCCTACAGCTTCTAGCATCTCGATAGAGACGATGTGGTCAAATTTACCATTGATCTCGCGATAGTCTTGTAGTCTTAGGTCAATCAGGGTTTCTAGTCCGGCATCTTTAGCACGCTGATGACCGTAGTTTAGCTGTTCTTGAGAAATGGTGACACCTGTGACTTTACACCCATAGTGAGCTGCCGCATGACAGGCAAAGCCCCCCCATCCGCAGCCTATTTCTAAGACTTCGTCACCTTTTTTGAGCTGGAGTTTCTTACACAGGGCATCATATTTTGCAAACTGGGCTTCTCCTAATGTGGTGTCTTTCTTTGTGAAAATCCCGCTCGAATAGGTCATTGATGGATCTAGAAATAGCTTATAAAAATCGTTTCCTAGATCGTAATGCTCAGAGATATTTTTCTTACTAGTGCGAATGGTGTTAGCTCGGGCGATGTGGAAGAGCTTGTTGATAAATTTCATTTTATTCACCGCTCTAAGTTTATTAGAAGACGCCTGCGCTCCCATTTTAGCCTTCATATTACGGATGAACCACGTGATCACCGCTTTGATGTCAGGGGTGTCCCAGATGCCTTCTATATAAGCTTCACCTAGACCTACGTTACCATAGGCCACTCCGCGTCTAAAGAATTCGTTGTCCTCGTTGAGGAGGATCTCTGCTTCGATCTCGTGACTCTCAGCTCCGTATTTCTGTTCTGTGCCATCGCTATAACGGAGCAGCAATCCGCCTACGGGCATTCCAGAGAAAAGCTTGTGGATGACTTTTTGTTGCCAGACATACCTGACTGGAGTGGTTATTTCGAGAGTTCTAGTAGCTGGTTCGGGCATAATTATTTTTTTGTTAGGCTTTTATGCGGGCGCAGCACATTGGTCTGACCCGCGGCTGTGCCTGATTTGTTCGAGATAGGGAATTTGCGCAACCACATTAACAAGGCATGCCAGTGGATGAGGAAAATAACGCGTAGCGTGAGTAAGGGGTATCTGATGATGTACCAGCTGAGTCGCAGTGAACTGAATGATTTTTGGTGACCTCTAATAGTACTTACAAGTACGATACCATCCTCATCTTCATCATTAATGTTGACCGACCACTTTTCATTCTTCGGTCCTATCTGGAAGTCGAATTGGTCATTCACTTTTGAAAACGGGGAAACGTAGAAATCCTTTGGTGTCTTCCGCCTGAACCATCCGGGCTTCTCTTTCTTGTCGATGAGAAATAATTTTTTCTCATGAAATGTGTTTCCCACTTCTGCTACTGTCGCGATGACTTCACCAGACAGATCTTCGATATAATAGAATGATACAGGGTTAAACTGGTATCCGAAAATGCGAGGGAAGGTCTGGAGTAGGCAACGAGAGATTTTTGTGAGGTCAAAGCTTTGAGCAGAGAGAAAATCTAACAATTTCTGTTTGATGGTCTGGTCAGATTTTTGTCCGAGGTAATCAGCATCTCGTATGGAATAGATATTCCAGCGGTTTCTGCTGAAAATCCAGTGCTTCTTAGCGAGTGAATCTAGTTCATCGAGATCGATCGACATCATGAACACCGAGTAGGCAAACTGTCGCTCAACGGGCTTTAGCCGTTTGTGAAAAATAGTGCACTGGTAAAGTGAGGAGTTCATTTCCAGACATCCCTTCCTAGTAAAGTCTCACAGAGAGTGACTGCTGAGAGTAGCCCATCCTCATGAAACCCATAGCGCTGCCATGCTCCGCAGAAGAAGGTATTGGTGTCTTGCTTGCCAGCCTCATGCAGGCGTGGGATTTTTTTCTGAGCATTGATGGCCTCCAAATTAAATAGGGGATGATGATACTCGATGGTTTTAATCACATTCTTAGGCTGTCTCTGCGGATTGATTGTGACGAAGTAATTTTCGTTTTCAGAGACGCCTTGTAGAGAATTCATCCAGTAATGAGTTGAGCTTTTGAGCCCATCCACTGATTCACCTATCTCATAATTCCAAGATGCCCAGCAGGGTGTGTTCTTAGGCATCACACTGGTATCGGTGTGCATGACTGCAGTGTTTGGCTGATATTGAAATGCAGATAAAATCTCTGATTCAGTGGCTGTGGGATCAGCGAGTATTCGCAATGAATCATCACCGTGAGTCGCTAGGATTACTTGGTCGAATAGGTGAGTTCCGTTCTTAGAAATAACTTCTATGCCAGCAGCGGTTCTTTTCACAGAGTGTACCGGGTTATTGATCTGGATACGATCGTGAAATGGCTTGATAAGTCTTTCTACATAACATTTAGCACCACCGCAGACGGTGCGCCACTGCTTGCGCTTTTTTGTTGCTAGGAAGCCGTGGTTTTTCCAGAATCTCATCAATGTGATGGCGGGAAATTGCTCTATCTTTTCCGGAGGACTCGACCAGACAGCAGATGCCATCGGGACTAGATACCAACGCAGGAAATTCTCACCGTAGCCACGATGCTGGACATATTCACGGAGTGTGAGGTGATGAAGATCTTCGTTTTCTATGTCCTCTAAAGCATCAGTATTAAAACGTTTGATCTTGAATAGCATTCTCCAAAATTTGAGATTGAAAATATTTTTTCGTTGGCCAAAAATCTCATTCATCTTGCCACCATTAAATTCCAACCCATCAGGGATGTGATTCACAGAAAATGACATTGAAGTCTTCTTAGTCTCGACTCCGAGAGCCGCAAATAGCCGCGTCAGATGAGGGTAAGTGTCCTCATTGTAAACCATGAAACCAGTATCTATAGGAATATCTTTTTCACCCTCCTTGATTGTGACGGTATTGGTGTGACCGCCGATGTAATCGTTAGCTTCATAGAGGGTCAGTTCAGCATGGTCCTTGAGGAAATGCGCGCAACCTAAACCAGAAATACCAAGGCCAATGATGGCAATTGTAGGTTTGTTTTTTACGCTTTGAGACTTTGAATTCACAGTTAAAATTATTTATTGCGGTCTTTTAAAAGTTCATCTGGCACCTTACGAAGGTCTTTGATCAGGCCCAAATAAAACATTAACTTTAATCCATAATAGGTGATGTCAAATTCCCACCAGCGGAATCCTTGCCGAGTGCTGTGCGGGTATCGATGATGGTTATTATGCCAGCCTTCGCCGAGGGTTATGAGGGCGAGTAGGGAGCTGTTTCTACTGTCATCGTCAGTTTTAAATCTCTGCTTGCCCCATACGTGCGCCATGGAGTTGATCATTAGTGTGCCATGCAGTAAAACGACCGTGCTGACGAAGAACGTCCACACGAAGAACTGCGCAGCCGTGACTCCTAGCATTGGATAGACCGTTTCCAGAAAGTAACCGATGCCATACATTGCTATACCATAGAGATAGGGGACGAGTTGATCGAAGCGATTCAGAAATACTAGTTCAGGGTATTTCGCGAGGTCCTTGATCTGGTTATAGTCTGTAGGGAAATTTCGTTTACAGGTAATCCAGCCGATGTGTGACCACCAGAATCCCTGCACGCCAGGAGAGTGGAGATCTTCATCGGTGTCCGAGTGTTTATGATGGTGGCGATGGTTAGCTGCCCACCAGAGTGCGCCGCGTTGCATGGCGGTGTTTCCCCATACCGCGATAACAAACTGCATTGCTCTGTTAGTTTTAAAAGTGCGATGAGAAAAGTAGCGATGATAGAACCCCGTGATGGCAAACATTCTTAAAATATAAAACACGATCGCTGCGATCACTGCCGTTGGGCTCCAGCCTACCCAAATAAGTAATACGAGACCGAGGTGGAGGATAATGAAAGGAATACAACGTTCCCAATCCACCTTTTCTTCAAGCGATTTTGGATTTTCGATGCGTTTGTAGTCAGAGTCCAGCCAGTGCCCTAGCATGTCCTTAAGTCTAGATTTGGTGCTAGAAATGGGTGGAGTTTTTTTATTCATACTGAACTTGTCTATTAGAGGCGTTTTTTCACCATACGGATTCCGCCACCTAATACTGGGATATGCTCAAACAAACCAGTTGATGAGTCCCAAAAATCTTGGTGAATTAATACTTTTCCTTCTTTATCAAAAATAACGTGAGACATGCCTATTGAAATAATTTCCTTACCACCAGCGAGCTTCGGAGCACTGAATTTCATCGTCCATCTAACATAGTAACCTTGTTCAGACTTCATAGTATCCTCAATTTCTAGAGAATAAGTAGTCATTGTTTTAGAGGTATGGATAAAGTGTTGTTTGACTTCCTCTCTATCAGTCAGGGTTTTGAGGGTGTCGTTAAGGTAGGCGTCTTCAGCATACACATTGGCAATTTCTTTTTCGATGTATTCTACTGACTCAAGGTTTTTGAGGAAATCGCCGAGGCGGCCGAGTGCTTCGGAGGCTTCAGCTTCGTTGAGTTTACCGGCTTGAGAGAGTACGGCAGATTTTGCTTTTTTGTAAGAGCTAGCTTGTTCATTCATCATGGTATTATGGCTACAACCAGTGACGCAGAATATTCCAATACATAGGGAGAATCCCAGCCATCCCAACCAAGGGAAAATGACTTTTAATTTTGACCGTTTTTTCTGCTCAGTAGTCTTCATTGTATGTTTTAACGAATTTCTAGTCTATTTAGATGCCTAAAAGTAGTTATTTAAGTTTTTTTTTAAAAAGGGGCCAAGTAACTATCCAGATTTTTATAAGCGTTTAAGCAGGTCTGAAAGCTTAATTTTTTGTTTTTCCTTACCTCAAATTACCTCACTCTCTCAATAATTCAAGAAGTTCTCCAATACTGTGGTTTCTTTCTAGCTTGTGTCTGAGCCGGTAAGTATAATCTATTTTGTAAATATTACGTCTGCCATCGCGCTCGCGCGTGATCACTTCAGAGTCCACGAGCTCATTTAGAATGCGCTGGACGGATCGCTCAGTGACCCCGATACATACCGCGAGATTCCTTACTGTGGTTTGCTTCTCCCTGTGTAGACAGAGGATGACATGAAGATGATTAGTTAGAAATGTCCAGTTGCTCGATGTGCTGGCTTGTTTTGGTTGTGCTTTATTTACTGATTTCATGAACTATTTTAGGGTGAAATTAAAAACATGAAAAATAAGTCACGTTTTATATTGCGTGTTAATTTTATCACGTATAATGATGAACATAGTAAGAATTAACCGACAAGTAAAAACTAACAATAAGAAAAACACATGAAAATAGAGAGCATAAAAGAAATAATGCTTCGTCTCGCTGAGGTGGAGTTGACTGAGAGCCCAGTAATCACTTGTGTAGTAAATCTTAACCAGACACACCAGAAGGCAACTGAGGAGATGGAGCAGCAGGCTACTAAGGTGAGCCGAGCTCTGACCGGGAGTCTCAAAAAATGTTTCGATGAGGCGCTCGAAAATATGAAAAAGTTTCTACTGGAAACAGCCTTGCCAAGTGCAAAAGGCGCGGTGATTTATGGGAGATCTGGGGAGCTTCCTTTCTTGTATGCATTTCCAGTAGGTATCGAGCTGGAGACAAAGCTTGTGGTTGATGAGATGCCCCACATTTATCCTATCGTGGAGACCTGCGATACTTATCATCGCTTTGTGGTGGTCACTCTCACGAGTAGGGAAGCGCGTATTTTTGAGACTACGGCTGGTGCGGTTACTAGTGAATTACTCACTGAGCGCCCTGATCTTAGAGAAAAGATCGGTAGAGAATGGACACGTGAGCGCTACCAGAACCACAAGCAGGACAGGGAGCAGAAGTTTATTCAAGGTAAGATAGCAGTCCTCGATGAGCCTGGCATACCCGCGGTAAATTAGGTCTAGTAAAATCATAAATTAATAGAAAATACATAAGAAACCATATGAATACCAATCAGAATCCAAGTTGGATAACTAGAATTCCTTCACTCATCAAACATGAAGCAAGCGGGGGAGTGCTGCTGATGATCGCTACGCTATTAGCATTGATCGTAAGTAACACCGGAGCCGCGTGGTATCCTGCTTTATTAGAAACACCAGCGAAGGTATTGATCGGTGATTTGGTAATTCATAAGCCACTTCTGCTATGGATCAATGACGGACTGATGGCGGTCTTCTTTTTGTTAGTAGGACTAGAGTTAAAGCGTGAAGTTCTCTATGGTGAGCTTTCCGAGTGGAAAAAAATGACACTTCCCCTGGCAGCGGCATTCGGTGGATTATGTGTGCCCGCTGCGATTTATGTTCTGTTTAATATGGATAATCCGGCTGCTTTAAATGGTTGGGCGATTCCTGCAGCTACAGATATTGCATTCGCGCTCGGTATTTTGGCGTTGCTCGGGAGTAGGGTGCCGGTAGCATTGAAGATTTTGCTCACTTCTATCGCGGTTATTGATGATCTGGCGGCGATCGTAATTATTGCGATTTTCTATACGAGTCAGCTTTCTATTATGGCTTTAGTGGTTTCTGCAATTACTATCGTAGGTTTGTTCTTATTGAATAAACTAGGAGTGAAATCCATCGCGCCGTATCTGCTTTTAGGTCTTGTTTTGTGGGTGGCTGTGTTGAAATCTGGAGTTCATGCTACATTAGCAGGTGTGGCTTTAGCTGCCTTTATTCCCGCTAAACCTAAGGGGGAGCATGCAGCTGCTGAGACTATGGAGCATTTTCTTCATGGCTGGGTCGCATTCTTTATTTTGCCGGTCTTCGCATTCGCAAATGCGGGTGTGCCGTTGGCTGGGATTTCGCTTGAAGCCTTGATGAGACCGATACCCTTAGGAATCGGTTTAGGATTATTCTTAGGAAAGCAGATTGGAGTCTTTGGTCTATGCTGGATCACTATTAAATGTGGCTGGGCGAAGGTTCCTAAGGGAGTTACATGGATGCAACTCTATGGTCTAGCTTGTCTTTGTGGAGTGGGGTTTACAATGAGCTTGTTCATTGCATCACTCGCATTCGAGGGGTCAGGAGCGCCGGTATTTAATGCTGAAGCTAGACTTGGAATCCTGGTGGGATCAATACTCTCAGGAATCACTGGATTCTTACTCATTAGAAAACACACCAAGACCGCTGACTAGGAGGAGGTCTAATGCACCACGTCTTGTTCCTTCTCGTGTTTGAGCTACTCCATCGATGTAGAGTTTAGTGAGAGGTGAACCGGATGTAATGCCTATCCCTCCTGAGTTAATACCACGGCATTTAGTATTTAGTTTTGTTGTTTCATAGCCTAAGTAATTTACTAATAATGAGTCTCAACATTAGTTAAAATCAATTAACAATCATAATTTCTGAATAAAGTAATTTATTGTTTTTCAGAACTTTCTGAAAAAATAGTGATTATGTGTTTGAGTTATTAGTTCTTCGTGTATTAAGGTAGGTGTAATATGAAAGAGACTAAAGATATACTAATCGTAGGCGGTAATAGCGGTATAGGAGCAGAGGTGTTAAATCAATTTTTAGCTTCTGGCTACAATGTGCACTTAGTTCTTAGGAAGCATGAAGAGATAGATAAGCCTGTGGCTAGTAAGCAGTTTTATGATGCGCTGTTAGAAGATGAGAAAGAGCTGGAGCTGCCGGAAGTGCTAGACGCGGTGGTTTACTGCCCTGGTACGATCCAGCTGAAACCTTTCCATAGGATAGACAGTCAGCAGATGAGAAGTGACATGGAGGTGAATGCCTTTGGCGCAGCCCGGATGATCCAGGCTGCGCTTCCTGCGTTGAAGAAATCACAGTCTGCGGGGGGTGCCTCTGTGGTGATGTTTTCATCTGTAGCGGCGCAGACAGGATTAGTATTTCATGCCTCGATAAGTATGGCGAAGGCGGCAGTCGAGGGGCTGACGATCAGTTTAGCCAGCGAGCTTGCTCCAGCCGGCATCAGAGTAAATGCCATAGCCCCGTCTCTAACAGACACTCCATTGGCATCGATGTTATTAAATTCAGATGCCAAACGTGAAGCCTCCGCTGCACGGCATCCTCTGAAAACCGTGGGCACTGCATCTGGTGTGGCGAGTCTGGTAAGTTACTTAGTGAGCGATGACGCGGCATTCGTGACAGGTCAGGTTTTCAAAGTGGATGGTGGCATGAGCTCGCTAAGATAAGGGAATGCTAGAAATATGAATGAGCAAAGAAGAAAGACTGTATTAGTTACTGGAGCCAATGGATACATCGGTACCAGGCTCATTCTTGCCCTTGGCGAACGGGGCTATCGGATACTTGCGGTAGTTAGAAATAAAAACAGACTCAGAGACGACCTAGTGGAGTTGCTGGGAGATCAGCTGTGTATTATTGAGGCAGATTTCAGCTCTTCTGAACTACCAGAAATCACTGAGAAAATAGATGCGGCTTATTATCTGCTGCACTCCATGAGCACGGAAGGTGACTTTATGCAGGCGGAGACTCAATGCGCGGTTCACTTTGTCGATTGGATAAAGCGAACAGGATGTCAGCAGATCATTTATTTAGGTGCTTTATTGCCTAGGAATGTAGATAATTTAGAACTCTCTAAACATCTCGAATCTAGGGAAAAAGTGCATCATATTTTACAATCAAACAGTATCCCGTTAACCACGCTGAGAGCATCTATTATTGTAGGAAGCGGAAGTGCTAGCTTTGAAATAATCCGTGATCTAGTAGAGAAGTTGCCCATCATGATTACGCCCAAATGGGTGCTAACTGAATGTCAGCCTATCGCGATCAGAAATATCATTTACTATCTAGTAGGAGTCATAGAGAACGATGAATGTATTGGAGAAGACTATGACGTGGGAGGTCCTGAACAGCTCAGTTATGGTGCCATGTTAGGTAAATACGCTAAGATACGTGGGTTAAAAAGATGGATTATTCCTGTGCCATATTTTAGCCCTAAGTTATCATCTCATTGGCTTCGGATATTCACTGCAACAAATTATTTTTTGGCTAGAAACCTTATCGATAGCCTGAGTATGAAGACGGTCTGTAATGATGATAGAATCACCAGAGCTATTCCTCAGGAACTTCTTACCTACGATGAAGCCATAGAGAAGGCATTCTCTAAGATAGCTCAGAATCTAGTGTCATCTACTTGGTATGACTCGCTCGTGAGCGGATCACTCAGCCATGAGCAGCTTGCGAATGTGAATGTGCCTGAACATGGAGTCTTTAGAGATCAGCGCTCAAGTGAAATCATCGTTGAGAAAACCGAATGTATTGATGCCATATGGAGTCTTGGTGGTACAGCAGGTTGGCCCTCGATGCAGTGGACTTGGCAGATACGCGGCTCCATGGATAAGATGTTAGGCGGGATAGGAATGCGGCGTGGTAGACGACATCCTACCGAACTGAGCAATGGCGACGCACTAGATTTCTGGCGAGTTATCCTAGCGGATAGAGACCGAGGTAGGCTGATCCTCTTTGCGGAAATGAAACTTCCTGGTGAAGCTTGGCTAGAGTATGAGATAGTGAAGGGGTCTCTTCATCAGACAGCTACTTTCCGACCAAAAGGCTTATTCGGAAGACTTTACTGGTATGTCGTTTATCCGATGCACCTCATCATTTTTCCCCAGATGCTCAGGCGCCTAGTGAGTGGATGGAAAAATAGAAAAACATCATGAAATTAGGACTTATTTTCCCACATCAATTATTTGAACAACATCCTGTTCAAGATTCCTCAGATCGAGTGATTCTAGTTGCTGAATCACTCATCCTTGGAGGTGATATCGAATGGCCGCTGATTCCACATGCCAAGAAGCTACTGCTCCATAAGGCATCAATGGCGGCTTATGCAGATAAGCATAAAATAGAAATCATTGATGATTATCATCAGCTTGATCTGACAGACATCACTGAAGTATTTACATGTAGGGTGGTGGATTACACGCTGAATAATAGATTAATAGATTTCTGTGAGACGAATAGGCTCACTTTTACCGAGCTAGAGACTCCTGGATTTATCACGCCGAGTGAGTGGGGTAAGAAATTTTTTGAGGGTAAGAAAAAACCATTTATGAAGACATTTTACGAGGCCCAGAGAAAGCGGATGGGTGTTTTGGTAGATGAAGATCTAAAGCCTGAAGGAGGTCGCTGGAGTTACGATGATGAGAACCGTAAAAAATTCCCACTCAAGGCGACTCCACCAGCGGATCCTAGCGTGATACAAACCAAGAGTGAGAAAAAGACGATAGCTGAAATGTCTGATTATCTCACTAAGAGCAAAGCTGAGGTCTTTGGTGGTTATGAGGACTTTATTTATCCGATCACCCATGGAAGTGCTCGAAAGTGGCTTGATGAATTCTTGCAGAATCGGTTTAAATCATTTGGAACTTATGAAGATGCCCTTACCTATAGAAGTAAATTTCTCTATCACTCAGTCTTAACTCCGATGCTTAATACCGGGTTGCTGACCCCGCAAGAAGTCGTGGATAGAGCGCTTGAAATAGGCCAGAAAAATGGAGTGGAGCTCAATAATTTGGAAGGTTTTATCAGACAGATTATTGGCTGGAGAGAATACATGGCAATCATGTATGAAAAACATGGCAGATACCTTCGGACACAGAACTATTGGAAGCTTGTAGACGTCATGCCGGCATCAATTTACCAAAACAAGACGGGTATTCCTATCGTCGATGACGTGTTGGAAAAAGTGAAGCAAGATGGCTACGCTCACCACATCGAGCGCCTGATGGTATTGGGTAATTTCTTCTTACTATTGAGAGTGAAGCCGGATGATGTTTATCACTGGTTCTCAGAAATGTTTGTCGATGCCTACGATTGGGTGATGGTGCCTAATGTCTATGGGATGAGCCAGTTTAGCGATGGTGGGCTATTAGTAACGAAGCCTTATGTGAGTGGCTCAAACTACCTCAGAAAGATGTCTGACTATAAAGCTGGTCCATGGTGTGAAGTCTGGGATGCACTTTTCTGGAGCTTTATCGATGATTACCGAGACTTTTTCTCGAGTCAGTATCGGATGAAAATGATGGTCAGTCATTTGGTCAAAATGGGAGGCGAAAAGCTAGCTTCACATCATCAAATAGCTGGGGATTTTAGAAAGAAAATGCAACAGGGAGGCTTCTTAGGAGACGACCATGACCTCCTGTAAATAGAAAATAACCCTAAATATAATTTGGCATGCATCCATATCTAGAAATAAATCGTTATATACTTGATGACAACTTCAATAGCGCCTTCTATATTTGCAATGCCGATCTTATTTCGATTAGGCTGGCATGGCTGGTCAAAGGACGAGCGTATTAATATGATACCTAAAAATTCAGAATCTCAAGTTTCATCAGATGTTGTGGACGTAATGCTCCTGCTAGAGCGTGTAGCTAAGCAGGATGTAGAAGCTCTGAGTGAGCTCTACGAAGCACATGCAGGACTGCTTATGACGGTGATCTATGGCATTCTAAAAAACAAATCTGAGTCCGAGGATATCCTCCAAGAAAGCTTTCTCGCTATATGGAACAAAGCTGAAATGTATCAGCCTCATCTTGGTAAGGCGACTAGTTGGATGGTAACTATCGCTAAAAATAAGGCTTATGATCGATATCGTAAGCTTATTCGTCAGTCCGAAGGGATGAACGTTCTCAGGGATTCAATGCTGAGTGAGCCAGTCACCAAATCAATAGAATCTGATACCGACGATGAGCAGTTATTAGAAGGATTCAACGAACTCAATACTGACCAGCGACAAGCCATAGAGCTGGTATTTTATCAAGGCTATACTCAACAAGAGGCGGCGGAGAAGCTGGAAACACCACTGGGGACAGTTAAAGCCCGTATTAGACGGGGACTACTGAAGCTAAAAGAATATCTTAATAATGACTCACCTAATAATTTTAACTAAGCCGAATTGATCATGGAAAAAGAACAGATACAAGATTTGGCGATTCAATTTGCTAACGAGGGACTAAATGCAGAGCATCAAGTCATCTATGATGCGTGGATAATTACCGCTAGCAATGCAGCTAAAGCCACATTTTCAGAAATGGTTGATCTTAGCGCAGAGATGTCCATCAAGGGGTTAAATACAACCGACATAGAAATCTCAAAGTCGCTCAAAGCAAAAATACTCAAGCAGGCAGAAGAATCATCATCGCATGACGGTGGCGTTAAATTGATTCGCAAACAAAATCAGGAATGGATCAATCTCCCCGTGAAAGGTGTCAAGTGGCTCGAGCTATCTGCTAGAAAGCAAGATGGATTTGTGATGTCTATGATCGAAGTGCAGCCAGGAACTGGCTTCCCTGCGCATGACCACCACGGTGTAGAAATGGCCTATATTTTAGAAGGTGATTTACAAGCAGATGGAGTCCTATTAACCGCAGGAGACTTCTTCCGCGCAGATGCTGGCACCCATCATGGGGCGCATTTATCACCCAGCGGATGTCGTGCATTGATCGTGACTTCAGATGCTAATTACAGTCGTAAGACGATGAAAACCCTCGGTGCGGTGCAGAAAGCCTATCGCAAGGTCAAAGGCGTCTTTGCCTCAAGCAATCGTTAAATTTGATTTGGGTGATAAAGTATAAAAAGCTCATGTATCAGAGTACCGTGGGTTCATTTATTTGCCTAGGCGGGATGATTAATTTGAGCTGTGTTCATCATACTCAAAAGCAACTCACTTCCGAAATAACGAAAGTCAGGTACACTTGCACCAAAGACATCGTTTATACTCCAGAAAATGGGAATCAAAAAGTCAGAGGAGACCTCTATCAGCCTAAAGTAGCTGGTAAGACACCCATTGTCCTGCTCGTCCATGGTGGGGGATGGGCAGGAGGTGATAATCGCTACCAGATGGCGTGGATCGCGAGGAAACTAGCCAAACAAGGCTTCGCGGTATTCAATGTCACTTATCGACTCGTTCCAGACCATCATTTTCCCGCACCAGTGGATGACCTATTAGAAGCGTTGGGATGGCTAAAGGCTAATGATGACTCACTGAATATCGACACCATGCGAACGGCGATCTTCGGTTACTCGGCTGGTGGACATTTAGCGGAGCTAGCAGCGATGCGTGAAATGCCAGATGGCGTGAAAATAAACGCAGTGGTGGCAGGTGGTGCACCACACTTTGTCCGCGTCGATCCAGATTTCCCTCTGGTGAGAGATTTCATAGGTGAGTCCTACGAAGACGCACCAGAACTCTATCAGCAAGCTACCCCTGTGGATCAGGTAACGAAAAATTTCCCTCCGGTATTCATTTACCACGGCTCAAAAGATGATCTAGTTCCACCCCTCCACGTCCATCGTTGGGAAAAGCGTCTTAAGGAGCTTGGAGTGGAGCACGAGATATACTGGGTCAAGGGCCGAGGGCATATCGGGACATTCCTCATACCACAGGGATCCGTGAGTCGTGCCGCAGATTTTCTGCGTAAGAAGTTACTTCCTAGCTAAGAAAATCTTAAACCCCTTGTCTTCTTTCAACAGTCGATGAGAGCGGAAATTCTCTAATAGAGTTTGCTCGTAGGGTAGGTGCAAGTTCGCCACTAAATAGAGGGTTCCGCCCGGTTTTAAGATATGAGCAGCTTGTGTGATAAATGTTTTTCCCAGAGTGAATGACGCATCTTGCGCCTCGTGGAAGGGGGGATTCATGATGACGGTGTCAAAGAGCCGCTGGTGTGGCACCGCCTCAGTCACATCCGTCCAGTGATACTCGATCTTGGTTTTCTCGTTGGTATTAGATTCTTTGAGATTGGTTTTCGCACATTCAAGGGCGCGATGATCTAGCTCGTAAAGACAGAGGTTTTTCATCTTTTGCCGAGTAGTGCCGAGGATGATATGTGAAAGATAACCATAGGCGGCACCGAGATCCGCCACAGATCCATACCAAGACTCTTGTTCCAAGATCTCACCTAGTAAGATGGACCCCGTATCAATCTTCTCAGCAGAAAAAACTCCCGGGACGGTGATGATATTAGTATCTTTAATGGCAGTGGGTCTATTCAAACTCGCCCACTTAGAGGTAAGTTTTTGATCATGCTCAGACGTGCATTGGAAAATCCTACACTTCGCCTTTGAGGTAGTCTCTACATTAGCAAAGAGCTTAGATATATCACGCTTTAGCCGCGATGCCCCCGTCCTATTTGGGATGATACTGATCCATGTTCCACCGGGTTTTAGCTGCTGCACATACTTACCAATCGTAGCGATGTTCTCGGTAGCAAACTTCGTAGCATAGTGGATGATGAGATCAAATTCCCCCTCACAATCACGATGCGTCTCAATCCCCTTCTTCTGCCACTTGCTATCCGTATTCGCCAGCTGGGTAACAATCGTAACTTCATGATCTGTCAGATGCTCCAAGTATATACCAGGATCAGCATTAATGAGCAGGGTCTTTCCGGTGGGTAGCGGGGTTTCGAGTGTTTCCAAATGAAACTTTAGTGCTTTGCTGTGCATGCTTATTTAACGGATATATCGATTAGTGAGATTTTTAAGAATGTCCTGAAGTTCCTTGGTGCGTTCCATCAGGAGCGTGATTTGTGCTCTGCTGAGACCGGGCTGGGAGAGGGCGGCACGGACGGCTGATTCTTCACGCTGGTAGTGTGAGTTGATGATCATGTTCGTGGCATCCATCACGTCTTGCTCGATGTTTTTTGGAGTGCGGTAGGAGAGAGTCTGCTGGAGTGCGAGGGTGTCGGCTGGCTGCAGGGTATTGAGATATGCCATGATCGATGAGTTTGCGCTGGCGTCAGGTTTTCTGGCGAGGATGGAGGTGAGCAGATGGCCCCCAGTGGTCTGCTGCAGCGGGGTGTGAAGGGATTCTAGCTGCTCGCGGAGGAGTTCTTGGGCCTCATTGGAACTGAGGCATAGTGAGCAGAGGACGGAGACTGAGCTATCTAGTGGCGTCGGCTCCACGCGTTGCTCGGCGGGTTCTCCGTGGTGGTTTAGGTTGTCGCTAGACTTCTCGTAGTTGCGCTGGCGGGTTTGATCAAAGGCGGCCTTTTTCATTCCCTCACGCAGGTCCTGGGTACCGATGCCTAGCCGCGCGGCGACTTGGTTGATGATGGTGTCTTGGGCTATTTTGTTAGAAAGGAGATTGATCTTAGCGGCGAGCTCGGCCGCGATACGGGATTTCTCGCGGATGTCGCTGAGATTGGTTTCGCGCGCCTCGTGGTCGAGTTTGAAATCAAAGTATTCCTTGGCCGTATCTAACAGTTTCTGAAATGCCTCTACTCCGTGCTTCTGAATGAATGAGTCGGGGTCTTCGCCTTTTGGCATGTCGATACAGCGGACGTGGATGCCAGCGGGGGCGAGATGATCGAAGGCTTTACCCATTGCCTTGTAGCCCGCATTATCCGCATCATAGCAGAGGACGGCCTCTGAGGTGTAGCGTTTTAGTAAGCGCGCGTGATGCTCTGTGCAGGCAGTTCCGAGTGGAGCAATGGCATTCTGAATGCCCTTTTCGTAGCAGACGATGGCATCGATCTGGCCTTCGCAGACGAGCGCAAATTTAGCCTTTGTCATATGCTTGCGCGCCTTGTCCAGCCCGAAGAGTGTGCGTGATTTATCGAAGATCTGAGTTTGCGGTGAGTTGATATATTTACCGCTATTTTTGTCAATCACGAGCTGTCTGCCGCTGAAGGCAATGATATCACCGTAGTCATTGTGGATAGGAAACATCAGCCGATTCCCAAACCTTACCCATAGGCCGGCTTTTGGGTTATTCTCGTCACGCTGGCCAGCTAGTCCTGCTTGGCAGAGTTCGCGGCCTTTGAAACCTTTTTCTCTGGCCCAGTTGAGGAAGAGTGCGGAGTTATCTGGCATCCAGCCGATGAGCCAGCGTTCCGCCATTTCAGCATTGAAGCCACGGTTTTTGAGGTATTCACGTGCGTGGGCAGCTTGGGGAGATTTACGCAGCATTTGGTGCATAAATTTTGCTGATTCATTATGCAACTGGATGAGGCGAGATCGGTTGCGTTGGCGTTTTTCAGCCAGTGGATCATAGGCTGATTCTATGATGGAAATCCCCGCTCGATCCGCGAGCTTCTTCACCGCGTCTTGGAATGGCAGGTTCTCATATTTCTTCACAAATGAGATAGCATCACCACTCTCACCACAGCCAAAGCAGTGATAGAATTGCTTCCCAGGATTGACGTTAAATGAGGGAGTCTTTTCGTTATGAAACGGGCAATTACAGACGAAGGCAGAGCCAGCGCGCTTGAGAGGAAAATAGCTGCCGATGACATCCACAATGTCTGTGGAGTCAAGAACTGCCTTGATCGTTTCCTCTGGGATGATTGCCATTAATTTTGTTTTATTAGAGGTAAGTTTTATGGGCAGATCCGGCTGATATGCCAGACTTCTGAGACACCTTCTCTAGTGTAAATAATTCTGTCGTGTAGACGGCTAGGGCGTCCTTGCCAGAACTCTATATAGTCCGGGATAAGACGATAGCCACCCCAGAATTCTGGTAGTGGAATGATACTGCCTTCTGGGTATTTTTCTAAAAGATCCTGTTCACGCTGTTCAAGTTTGGCGCGATTAGCGACTCGTTTACTTTGTTCAGAAGCCAAGGCTCCGATTTGTGAATGATGTGGTCTCATCTGGAAGTAGTTTTCTGATTCCTCGTGACTCGTTCTTTCTATTCTGCCGCGAATACAGATCTGGCGCTCCAGTTCTTTCCAGTGGAGGACCATGGATGCATACGGATTCTCTTCAAGGTCTTTTCCTTTACGCGAATTATAGTTAGTGAAAAAACAAAATCCTTCATCATCATAATGCTTTAGCAAGACGATTCTAGAGGACGGAATACCAATGGCGTTTGCTGTGGCGAGCGACATTGCGTTAGGCTCGATGATATCGCTAGAGATCGCGCCATCCATCCAGTTTTGAAATTGAGTGAACGGATCTGGATTCACATCGGCGACGTTGAGTCCTGATTTGGTATAATTTTCCCTGAGGTCAGCAAGTGATGGCTTGTTCATAGGATAGATACTCAACCTTGTTGACTGCTAGGTCAATGGATTTGTAGCTGGATTTCGTACAGGACTTTAGCTTAAAGAAAAGAAACTAGTAATTTTTACCAGTCACCCATCATGAGTAAGTAGGAGCTAATCATTTGGACAGACAAAAGCAGCTTTTCGGGTGAGGGAGGCTTAGGGTTTTGACACTGATTGCTTGAGATCGTATAGATTATAGCTGGAGTTTTTTGTTCCTCTGCTAGCGTTGCTTCAGTGTAGCCGTGTTCGTCTAGGTATTTAAGGACGTTCTGGGTGATCATTAATACACTTGTGAGAAAGTAAGGCAGAAATTCTGACTTAATAATGGTCTTCGTGGTTTCTTGATGGGTAGATTACAGAGGTGAATTTTGGATTTTTACTGCGTCATCTTGTATGTCTGGCGAAGGATTATAGTTAGTAAGAACTGGTTTCCTGTTGACTGAACTTGATAGGTCGTCTAGTTGTCGGCAGACCAAGTTGATTCGAGTATGTCGATCAGGAGGTTTTTATCATTTCAACTACAAATATAAACTACTATTATGGCCACTACACTACAGCGTAACACCAACAGATCTCGTCCTTCAAAATCAGCTGGCGCAAAAGCTAAGCGCTCAAAAGTGCAACGCCGCCGCCTTGTCGCCCTAGGGATGGACGAAGCTACTGTTGCCTTAATGAACTCAACTGAAGTTCGCACAATGCTTAAGTACCCAAAAAAGGTGAGTGAAGCAAATAAGGGATAATTTTTTTCTAACGTTGCCTAGTAGTCCTGTCTAGGCAGGTACATCCCCATGCTACTCTATTATTTGAGTGCTTGGGGATTTTTTTGTTACTGCTTATATCGTCGTAGAATTTAGTTTTAGAGCAACTAGGGACTTATTTATGTACGAACAAGACTAAGGGACAGGCCATCGTAGTTTCGGTAGTAAAGCTGATTTCTAAAGGGCGCAAAAAACATAGTAAGATCAGCTACGTTAGTCGTTAGTTACATAGCCCGCTGTGCTCCTTCTTCCGGCCTTACTACTCTCACTGTCTTGTTTCGCTATTAATCCACCCTTACGAATCAAATGGTATTAGTTAATAGTAGCGAATAATGTGGACCCAAAAAAGCCGCTCCTCGAGTGAGGGCGGCTTTTGTGGTGACTTGTTGGCTTTGATGCTGGGGTGTTTTAGACTCCGGCTGGGATTTCACGTACCTCAACTGGGAGGTCGTCTCCGCTGTAGCCGTGTTCGTCTGCGTATTTACGGACGTCTTGGGTTATTTTCATCGAGCAGAAGGTGGGGCCGCACATGGAGCAGAAGTGGGCTGTTTTGGCGCCTTCTGCAGGGAGGGTTTCGTCGTGGTAGTCGATGGCTCTGGCAGGGTCTAAGCCTAGGGCGAATTGGTCTCTCCAGCGGAACTCGAATCTTGCTTTGGAGATGGCGTTGTCACGTTCTTGGGCGGCGGGGTGACCTTTGGCGAGGTCGGCGGCGTGGGCGGCGATCTTGTAGGTGATGACTCCTTCGCGGACGTCGTCACGGTTCGGAAGACCTAGGTGTTCCTTAGGGGTGACGTAGCAGAGCATGGCGCAGCCATACCAGCCGATGTTGGCGGCTCCGATGCCGGAGGTGATGTGATCGTATCCTGGGGCGATGTCTGTGGTGAGGGGCCCTAGTGTGTAGAATGGAGCTTCGTGGCACCAGTCGATCTGCTTTTGCATGTTTTCCTGGATGAGGTGGAGTGGGACGTGGCCGGGGCCTTCGTTCATGACTTGGCAGCTTTTTTCCCATGCTCTCAGCGTGAGTTCGCCTTGAATCTCTAGTTCGGCGAGTTGGGCATAGTCGTTGGCGTCTGCGATGGAGCCGGGGCGGAGCCCGTCACCGATGGAGAAGCTGACATCGTAGGCTGCGCAGATGTCGCAGATTTCATCCCAGTGGGTGTAGAGGAAAGATTCTTTTTGGTGGGCGATGCACCATTTGGCCATGATGGATCCGCCTCGGGATACGATACCTGTCATGCGACGGGCGGTGTGTGGGATGAAGCGGAGGAGGACGGCGGCGTGGATGGTGAAGTAGTCAACGCCTTGCTCTGCCTGCTCGATGAGGGTGTCGCGGTAGAGTTCCCAAGTGAGTTCTTCGATGTTACCGTTTACTTTTTCGAGTGCTTGGTAGATAGGAACGGTGCCGATTGGGACTGGTGAGTTGCGGAGAATCCATTCGCGGGTGGCGTGGATGTTCTTGCCGGTGGAGAGGTCCATGACGTTATCGGCTCCCCATTTTGTAGCCCAGCGCATCTTCTCGACTTCTTCATCGATGGTGGATGCGACGGCAGAGTTTCCGATGTTGGCGTTGATTTTCACAAGGAAGTTTCTACCGATAATCATCGGCTCATTTTCCGGGTGGTTGATGTTAAGTGGTATAATCGCGCGGCCACGAGCTACTTCTGAACGAACGAATTCTGCCGTGATGAGCTTTGGCATTTCAGCACCGTAGGACTGACCTGGGTGCTGGTGGTTCATGACATTACGAGAGACCTGTTTGAACGGGTCGATCTCAGATGGACGCGGCATTTCGTAGCCTTCTGGAGAAGTATTTTGCTTGATGAATTCTTTGATGGTGTCGCTGGCGTCATCTGGGAGCTGGTCAAGAGTGGGGTAGGAGTCGTGGATGGTTTTAAATTCTTCCATGCGGCCCATGTTTTCTCGGATGGCGATGTATTCCATTTCTGGGGTGATAGTCCCTTGTTCAGCATACCATTTTTGGGTGACTGGATGGTCAGTGGCTTTGAGCGGCTTGCGCTTGAGACCTGGGTATTCCTTGAGCTTGTTTTTGGTGGCTTTGCCTTCGTTGTATTTCTCAGCGTGCTTGTCTGAGAGGTAGCCGTTGTCAACCGGCTGAATCTCGCGGCCGTCGTATTCTGCTACGTCGCCACGGTCGAGGATCCACTGGCGGCGAAGCGCTGGTAGGCCTTCGGTGACGCTGCCTTTAAATTCAGGATCGCCCCATGGACCTGCACAGTCATAGATACGGATCGGGGGGTTTTCTTCTATTCTACCTTGAGGAAATGCTCCGCTGGCAGGGTGCTCGGTATCTGAGAGGCGTACCTCACGCATCGGGACGCGGATGTGCGGGTGGATCTTGCCTTCTACATAGACGCGAGTGGAGTTAGGGAAAATGGTCGGGTCTTTCTCCATCGCGGCGAGTTCTTCGCTGTTGTCGATGTCTTCTAAGAAGTTGCCGGTGTAGTCTTGACGCTGTATCGAATTTTCAGGCGTGATTCCGTTATGGGAGTTATCAGAGATTTGATCTGGTGATGGTGTCATAGTAATTTGAGTTAGATTTGAGCAATAAAAAATGCCTGTCGGATGATTACTGACAGGCATTGATTTCTGATTACTTAGAAAATTCTCTAAATCGATAAAATCTGTTGCTTCCTTGATCGGAAAATTCGACTCCCTACGTCGGTGTTAGCCGATTCAGGTTCGAAGAGTTTTCATTTTCTGTTAGAATCTCAGCCACGTGAATGGCACCCCTGTCGTAGTTGCAGTTTAGATGCATTTTGATGGGTAGTCAAGGAGGGAAATAGATGATAGGATTATGGTTGTCGAAGCGTAATAAATGCTTGATAAACCACTATGATGATAGCCAGAAATTTACTACTAGTTTTTTTAGCTCAGACGCTGGTCTTGGGCACTTGTATTGCTAGCGAGACTAAAGACAGTAAGAAAACTAAGGGACTGGATATTACTTTGCTCAGTGAGCAGAGTTCTATTGCTCCGGGTTCTAAATTTACTGTGGGCGTGGGGATAGAGCATGAGAAAGGTTTTCATACCTATTGGGAAAATCCGGGTGTTGTAGGGATGGCTACTAGTATAAAATGGAAGCTGCCAGAGGGGTTTAGCGTAGAGCCTATCCAGTGGCCATATCCTGAGCTTAGTTCGATGGCAGGACATCCGTGTCATGGTTATGAGCGCGATGTGATGTTGATGGTGGAAATTCAGGCACCTGAGAATTTATCTGGTAAAGAGGTGAGGTTGACCGCGAGCTTGGCTTGGATGTGCTGTGCAGATGACTGTTTTCCTGGGTTTAAAGATCTGTCTGTCACCTTGATGGTGAGTGCAAATCCCATGTTAAATAAGAAAAACGTTCTTGCTTTTAATCAGGCGAGAAATGAATTACCGCTGACAAATTGTCCGTGGGAGATCGTGATGCTATCGCAGCGAGATCAGGCAGTTATTAAGATTCGTCTGAGGACGAAGCCAGGTTCGAATGGTAAGGATGGTAAAATAGCGCCTAAGTATATTTTTTCTGATGATGGGCAAATTTCATCAGATAAAAAGCAGCAGTTCATTAAGCAAGACGATGGAAGTTATCTGTTCACAATTGACCGTTACGAATACTCACCTAAATTAAAAAAAGAGTTTGCTGGAGTGCTCAAAGCAGGTGATTATCATTACTCCTTCCAAACAACCTATAAACACTAATTATCTATGAAAACTATACTACTATTAATGATCTCAGTCATGTCGCTATCGGCGCAGATTACTTACAAGGGGAATTCAGATACCAATAAGAAGCATATTGTCTTTGTCGCGTCTGACCATGAATACCGGGCGGAGGAGACCTGCACGGCGCTGGCGAGAATACTTGCGAAGCATCATGGGTATGACTGCACTGTCCTATACGGTGTAAATGAAGAAGGCGAGATCACTGCTGGCGCATCAGACATCAAGGGGCTTGAGGCACTTGAAAAGGCAGATCTTATGGTGATTTTCACCCGCTTTCTGGATCTTCCTGATGACCAAATGAAGTATATTGATGGATATGTGAAGCGTGGTGGGCCAGTGGTTGGTCTAAGAACTTCTTCTCATGCGTTTAAGATTCCTAAGGGAAAAACGTATTCTAAATATGATTTTAGATTTAAGGGTAAGGACTTTAAGAATGGCTTTGGTGAGCAGATTCTGGGTAATACTTGGGTGGGGCATTATGGAAAAAATCATGTGAAGGGGACGCGAATTCAGGTGATCCCTGAGCAAAAGAATCATGCGATTTTAACAGGGGTAAAGGATGGTGCATTTTGTTATGCCGGCACTTATAATGGTGTTGCTGACGAGTCGTTTACAGTTTTAACGAATAGTCAGCCTACTGTATCTATGGAATTGGATTCAAAACCAGATGAGACAAAGCCTCCAGTGCCAGCTACGTGGACAAGGCATTACACTTCTGAAGATGGTAAGAAGGCTCGGGTATTTCACTCAACTCAGGGAGCATCAGAGGATTTATTAGATGTGGACTATCGTAGAATGATCGTGAACGGTATTTTCTGGGCAGCTGGAGATGAAGCGATGATTAAAGCTAAGAATGAGGTTTCATTCGTGGGTAAATATCAGCCTACTACGTTTAGTTTCGCTGGTCATGTTAAAGGCGTGAAGCCAGAGGATCTGCAGGACATCAACAGCCCGATCATGCCTGTAAAAGTGCCGGCTGGTAAGTAATCTACAAATAGGTTGCTGAGATAATTAGGTCTTCCTGAGTAGACAGAGTCTATTTCAGGATTTCAGCCCTATCCTCAGCCTTCAACCCCAACGGGGTTATGGCGATAGCCCAGGGTTGGCACAACCCTGGGAATATTGGCAAAGCCATTCAACCCCAACGGGGTTGTGTAATGCGAGATTGGCGATTATTCCCAAACAAATTTCTCATCTAAATTGACGCGATATTTCTCACAGATTTTTCGATATTCATCTTGGAAGCTCATCGTCTTGTGATGTTCTTCTTGGTTGGTGATGTATTGAATTACTGACTCTCTGTTCGACTCCGATACGGAGAAACAACCTTATCCTGCCTGCCATTGGAAATTTTCGATTTGCTTTTCTTTTTTGAGCCAGTTAGTGGTCACGCGTTTTGTTTCTTTTATGAAATCGGCAATAGTTATGGTGCGGGATAATGTGGTCAACAAGTGGACATGGTCTTCTACTCCACCGATGCTGATTGGAAAACAATCTAGGGTTTTTGCTACACCAGCGAGATAGCTGTGCGTCTCGGTTCTTAGGGTGTGATCTGTAAAAGCGGGGGTGCGATTTTTGGTGGAAAACACGGTGTGGATGAGGACGTTTGAGAGAGATTGAGGCATTGTTTGAGTTTAGCAAATTTTAGACCGTTACACAACTCCGTAGGGGTTGGGGATCTGGTGGTAGGAGACCCAGGGTTGTGCCAACCCTGGGCTATCTTTCATAATCCCGTTGGGATTAGGGAGGATGAGAGATTCAGTTCTTTTAGAACTTTGGACTTTCATGCAACTCCTTTGTAGTCGCGGTATATTATACAAAAAAACAAGGCTCTGAGAATATTGGGCTTTGATGAAGCGTTGAACCTCAGGATCTGGTGGTAGGAGACCCAGGGTTGTGCCAACCCTGGGCTATCTTTCATAATCCCGTTGGGTTTAGGGAGGATGAGAGATTCAGTTCTCTTAGAACTTTGGACTTTCATGCAACTCCTTTGTGGTCGCGGTATATTATACAAAATAAACCAAGGCTCTGAGAATATTGGGTTTTGATGAAGCGTTGAACCTGAGATTGGATTTACTTCTTAATTCCCCATTGTTTCATGTAGGCGATGATGTCTGCTATTTCTTGGTCTTTTAGACCTAGCTGACTGGCGCTGAGCATGAGAGATCTGCGCATTCTCTTTACTGACTCGACCTTACCCTTGGGGATCAACTGAACCATCCCGCCTGTGGAGGCGACGATGAAGGGATCGCCTTCTTGAAGGAGGCCGTGGACTTCCTTGCCGTCCTTGAGGAGAACGCGTTTGCCTCTGAATCCGTGTGCGATATCTGCTGATGGCATGATGATGCTGGTGGCGATGGCTTCACGTGATTGGGTTTGTCCCCAGCCTTGGAGCGGTGGGCCGTATTCTGGTCCTACTCCATTGACTTGGTGACACATGACGCAGCGCATGATGGTTTGTTTGCCTTTGGCTGCATCTCCATTAAGTGCAAGGACTCTGGTGACACGTTCTTTGCTGTTAGCGTCTGATGGCTTATCTTCTGGCACGGTGATGCCACTGACCACTATCTTCTCTGGATCGTAGATGCCTGTATCAGCAAGACGTTTTTTGATGTCCATTTCGCCCCATTCACCTGCAGCGTTTTTGAACAACCAGGTAGATGCCGATCTTTTTAGTGAAGCGTTAGTGTTAGCGGCGATATCAAAGAGGGCGTCTGCAGCCGAAGGGTGGTTGATGAATGCGATGGATTCGACGGCGAACTCTCGCTGCTGAATACTAAGTTTCTTACTCATCGCACGTTGCTTCAGTGCTGGCACGGCGGCCGGGCTCCAGAGTCTCCAGGTGATCTTAGCAAATGCTTCTGACCATTGTAGTGGGCTCTTGGGAGCGATACTGTCGCGGATAGCGGTCCAGATTAGTTGCTCTTTGTTCGCGGCTCCGAGTCCGATAGACTCTACGTAGTTTTTGTCATTAGGGTCACAGTTCTTATCGCTAGCTAGAGCGATGAAGATGTCCTTAGTTTCATCTGCTGAGAGGTCTCGGAGTGATAGTGCTACGTCTCGGCGGACGGCGGCACTGCTATCGTTCATGAGTTGTTTAGAGTATGGTAGGATATTGATGTCCATTCTTCTGATTGCTCTGAATGCTACTAAACGTTTGTTGGAGTCAGTGTCTTTAAGTAGTGCTTCGCAGGCCTTCATGCCTTCATCACCGAGGTGAGGGAGCAGCCAGATGGCTCTTGCTGCTACATACTCGTTAGAGTGATTTAGGAGTTCTTTCACGGCAGTTAGTGCGCCGGGCTTATTTTTCTTTAGCTCACGGAATCCGAGGTGTCTGACGTTCACAGCTGGGCTGCTAAGTGCGACGATCTGACCTGCAACTGTGCCGAGATCTGGCACGGTTGTTTTAGGCTTAAATCCTTTGGGTGCGATACGGTAGATCGTTCCAGAGCAGCTTTCATCCATAGTGCTGTGACCACCGACTCTGCCATCAAACCAGTCTGTGAAGTAGATGGCTCCATCTGTTCCTACAGTCACGTCTGATGGACGGAATAGGAGAGCTACTTCTGCTTTTTGTTGATCAGGAATTCCTTTTGTGAAGTCTGAACCAGCATATTTTCCAGTCAGGTTAGTGGTGGTGAAGTCAAATCTATCCATCTCATATCCAGCACCTTCTTGTTTAGGGTGGTATCCGAAGATGGTATTTCTAGCGGATTCACAGGCGAGGTAGGTGCCTTGCCATTTTTCACCGAGGGCGCCATTTTCATAGAATGCTACACCTGTAGGTGAGCCGTGTCCGTAAACGTCTCCTACATCAAATGTGCCTGGGTCTTTTTGTCTCCAGTGGGCACTTTTAACATGCTGGCCTGTTCGGCGGACACTTTGCCACATGCGCTTGCCGTCACGGGTGAAGAATCCTGCGCTGCCGAATTCTAGGATATAAGAATTTCTGCAACTTCCGACGTCATCGTTATCATTCTGGAACATCTCACCGAGTGAGTTTACTGCTTGCTCGTAGGAGTTTCTGTATCCGTGACCTACGATTTCTGCTTCGGTTCCATCTGGGTTCATTCTTACGGTGAAGCCAGAGGTCCAGACATGACCGTCGCTGCTTTTTGCACCGCCTAGGTTGTTGTTTACATACCATTGACCACCGCCGCCTTTGTAAACGCCGTTCATTTTAAATATTTTCCCTGACTTGTCAGTGAATACTCCACCACAGTTGCCGTTGTTGAAATACCATTTTCCGTCAGGTCCTGCGCTGAGTGAGTGGAGTGAGTGGTCATGCTGGCGAGCGTTGAAGCCAGTGAGGAGAACTTCTCTTTTGTCCACTTTAGGGTCAAATTTCAGGTCGCGGTTCACATCGGTGAAGATGATGAGATTGGGAGGCTGGGAAACGACGATTTGGTTATCAAATACTCCGATGCCGAGTGGGCAGTCAAGGTCTGGGTCTTGGGAAAATACTTTAGAGCTGTCAGCTTTTCCATCACCGTTGGTGTCTTCGAGGACCATGATACGATCACCTCCTGGGCGGCGACCTTGCTTTCTTCTGTAGTTAACTCCCTCCAAAGCCCAGATGCGGCCGTGCTGGTCAACATCCATGTTGGTAGGGTTATAGAGCATGGGCGATGTGGCCCAGACGGTGACTTCTAAGTTTGAATCTTTAGGGATAGAGAAGAGCTCTTTTGGCACGCGGGTAGCTGGTAGAGCAGGCTGCCACTTTTTGGTAGGTGCTTTCTCAACCGCGACAGTTTCAGCAGCTATCGTTTGGGTCGCTGATGTCTTTACTGATGTCTTTACTGATTTTTTTTTGAGGACAGGTTGCTTCATTGGCTTTTGTTCAAGGAGAGCCTGGGTGGGCATTGTCACAGGTTTGCCGGTTTTTGGTCTGTCTAGGTTTTTGTTCAGCATTTCTAGAGTGACTTTGCTGGACTTGACTCCAGCAGTGGGGACTTCCCCTCTGGCTACCCAGACGATGGCATTTAGAACGAGTTTACGGAATTCATCGATAGCCCAGTTTCTATGGTAGTGACCGCCTACGAAGCCGATTCCTCTGCCGCCTTTCCCTGCTTCAGGTGCTCGGCACCACATCATTGCTTGCTTGGTGCCAAAGCATTTTGCTCCTTCGGCGTTCCACATATTGATGTATTTGACTATTTTCTCTGGGGTTGGGATGGCGGTGGCTACGGGGTGGTAGCAGTCGCATTCTGCCTTGGTAGGAATCTGCATGTTGAAGTAGAGTTCATCGTAGGCGGTAAAACTTTCTTTCATACCGCGACCGATAGGGTGAGATTTATCAGGGACGATGTCTGCGATCCAGTGAGGATTTACCGAGATCTCATCAGTCATGTATGCGCCGATCCAGTCAGTAAAATATTTTTTGCCGATCTGCTTAGGTGGGTGAACCCCGTAGTGCATGAACATGATGCCCATACCTTCTTTGACTTTCTTATCTAGAAAGGCGTATTTTTCACCAAATCTACCACCTGCGTCTGCGTAGATGATGCAGGCATCGACTCCGTCGAAGATGGATTCATCTTCTGGCCAGCCGTAGAAGTGGACTTTAGCTTCGATATCAGCGCCGCTCTCATTGAGTGCATCTGCGAGTAGCATGCAGCCAGCTCGGAACTCGTGTTCACCATTTGAATGGCTGGGTTTACCTGCTAAGAAGAGAACTGACTTTTTGGCAGAGGCAGTAAAGGAGCCAAGAATACTCAGCGCAAGGAATAAGATTATAGTTCTGGTGTGATGTTTCATAGTAGTTATACGATAATTATAAGCCTTTATTGCATTTGATGGTTTTTTTTTCTAGTAAATTTTTGGCTTTTATTGGGCGTTATACCATCCTCACAGTTATACTGGATTGATCGTTTGATGGAATGAGTTGAAAGTGCAGCAAAGCTGATTGGGGAAAGAGCAAAACAATAGAGCAAGATTAGCGGCGTTAGTCGTCAGTTGCATAGCCCGCTATGCGCCTTCCTCCTGCCTTGCTACTCTCACTATTTTGTTTTTTATCAAACCACTATCACTGTTCAAATGGTATTAGCTCTCTACTTGGTATGAGAATTAACCAGATCCTCGAAGTAGTTTTGGTTGTGAAATAAATATTTTGTGGCAATTTTAGGGTATGCAAATCATCTTATTGACTAAGATCCTGCTCATTATCGCGGCATTTACGGCGTCTGCTCAGAATACGAACATGAAAACGATGAGTCTAGATTTGAGTAAATTCAAATGGAAAAACCGTGTTATCCTCTGCTACCCTAGAAATCTTGATGCCTGGTCTCAACAACAGAAATTAATTGAGCGGCAGCGAATTCAGATTGAAGATCGTGATCTAATCATCATCAGGCTGGACAAGCAGCAAGAAGACGTCCCCAACAAACTGAGATTCACAAAAGCCCAACGGCTGGCGTTGATTAAGGCTTATCGGCTAACACCAGGTAGTAGCTTACTCATTGGTAAAGATGGTAAGGCGAAATCTAAGCAGTCTGGTAAACTAAGGCTGCGACCGCTTTTCGAGCTGATCGATCAAATGCCTATGCGGAGAGCGGAGATACAGTCGGATAAAGCTGATGAGTGATTTTTGAATACCTAAAACCTCTCATCTTTTATGCCATATGAATGATACCATCCTCACTGTTCAAATGGTATGACTTTACGCGTATTCTAAATCTATGGCTCTTTTGCAAAGAACTTAGTTACCTTTGTTTTATCGAAAGGTAGGCTTCGGCGTAGCGTTCGCCTAGTTTGATGATGGCTTCTTTGCCAAAATGCCATCGGTCCATTGTTTTGAGGCCTTCGGAAGATGCTACGGCAGTGTGCTTGACCTTTTTTGGAAGTGCTGCGATGAATTTATTCACGGCTGTTCCTTGTTTGACTTCTCCTGCGATGAAGGGGAGTTCTTTGTTCTTAGTGGCACTGCGGAAATCCTTAACAAGGGTTGCTAGTTTTTTGTCGTATTCGCTGTCGTTCGCATTTGACTCACCTTGATGCCATAGGATAGCTTCTAACTTGCTACCCTCTTTTTCAGCCTCGGCGACCCTCTTCATCGCATCGTTGAAGAATCTGCTGTCTTTCGTCCATTCATCGATTTTTGAACCTCCCTTAGCATTGACGATGAGGCCGATTGGTTCTTTTGAATCTTTACTGATCGCTTTAGCAAAGCCGTATCCGATGCTCATTTTTTGCATGCCGAGCCCTTTTCTGATGGTTGAGAATTGGTTGAGTGGGTTCGCTGCTGGTTGCCATTTTCCTTGGGAGTCGAGTAGGAAGGTGTTTTTGATCGGCTGTTCATCGCCCTTATCAATGGGGGCACGTCCTGCCATGTTGGATTGACCGATGAGGAGAAACAGGCGCTTAGGCTTATCTGCTGCGGAAACGGTGCAGAATAGAGCGAGTAGTAAGATGAGTGATTTCATGTAGCTTGTTTTTATGAAGCTTGGATTCAATAAATAAACGCAACTTTTGATTAGCAGGAAGTAAACTGTTAAATTGAAAAGGGAAAGGTCCGAAAACCCTTCCCTTTTGATTCAATAATTACTTCACTGCTGCCCGATCAAAAGAA
>Ga0209711_10000547_pt1 | contig 38311 bp, 11 predicted proteins | sample ArcticOcean_MG_C_7_FD_187441 | JGI IMG/M metagenome (GOLD analysis project Ga0209711, IMG submission 187441) | Marine microbial communities from western Arctic Ocean - ArcticOcean_MG_CB11_88 (SPAdes) (version 2) | ecosystem: Environmental > Aquatic > Marine > Oceanic | place: Arctic Ocean...
CTTTAATAACTGCTTGACCATCAATCGTAATGTTGGTATCAATTTGTGCAGAACCTGTTACTTCAATATCGTCAGAGAAAGTAATTTTACCAGCGGCAGTATCAGCAACATCAGATCTTAGGAATTGACTTCCTTCTAAACCATCAACCGTATCAGCATCAAGATTATTACCTGAACCTTCATCAGCGGTTGTAAGTATACGATTATTATTAATTGTCGTTGTAGCAAGACCTGTGAAATCAACTCCTGTAGATGTAAAGGCTGCTATTTCAGTTCCTGCATAATTAATAACAATACCAGCAGTACCATCATAAAAACTAATGGAGTTATCTTGCTGAGGATTTGTTATTTTATAATCACCAGCAGACGTGTTGCGAATCTGGAGTGAATCAGAATCGCCCTCAAAAGATGCTATGATAGTTGCGGCTGAATGTCCGCCAGAATTTGTTACTTTTAGAGTCGGGGTACCCGGAGTACCTTGTGTTAGAACGGAATCACCGGTGACCTGGAGTTTTTCTCCAGTGTCTGTTGTACTGCCTATAACAGCATTTTCCGGCGTCAAAATACCATTCTTGACTATAAACTTTTTATCATTTGCCATTCGGTTCACTCTCCCCAGATAGGCGGTTAAAATTAATCAATGTATACTTTTATTTATTAATCTTTTAATAGTGTAGCTGAAATATTATACGTGGTGGAGTTAGAAGATGCGGCGACGGCGTTAACTATAACATTACCTCCTGACATACTTACGTCATATGTTGCTAAACTTGCGTTTGTATAAATTGTTGCGAACTCAGTTGCGAATGCGGTTGTTCCGTCATGTATAACTAAGAGTTTTGTTATATGTCTATTAGTTCCATCAGTCGCGGTTATAACTAATTCAGCGCTATTATAAACGGTTTCGCTAAATTGATATATTGTAGTTGCGAATGGGAAACTTGTTGTTGCTGTTCCTGAGGTTAGATCAGCTTCATCAAGTATTACTTTATCTGCTATTAAATTTGGAACCGTTAAGTCACCGGTCATTGTATCGCCGACTACATTAACATATCTTGCATCGGCAATTGGAATCGTTAATACAGCAAGGTTACCTGTTGTGAAACTTACAACATGTCCAAACTCATCAAACTGTAAACTATCAATAACTTCTGCGTTATTGAGATCCATTGACCCAGTATTCGCAACACTTGAAGTATCACCGTGAGTTAGTGTAACATCACCACTTAGTGCTCCACCGCCTGCTAATCCTGTTCCACTTAATACGCTTTGTGTTTTATCAACCTTAAGTCCTAATGCAGTAGTAACTTCAGTTTCAGTAAAGTATCTGTTATCAAGTTGACCTGCATCAAGTTCAGTCTCTGTATAATAACGATTGTCTAATTGACCTGCGTCTAATTCTGTTTCGGTATAGTATCTATTGTCTAATTGACCTGCATCTAATTCTGTTTCTGTATAATAACGATCATCAAAATCAACCTGATCTAATCCTGTCACATGACCGTAAACATCAAGAACCACATCTTGTATTACTTGACCGCCTGAGCCTAATACACTTACTTGAGTACTTGTATCGGCATGATTAATAGTAATCGTTGAATCAAGAGTTTGGTTAACAGTAAATGTTCCACCACCAGTGAGTGCATCTCCTGCGGTAAGTGTAATTGTTGCGTCATTAATATTATTAGAAGCTGCGGCAGAAGCAGAGGCAACAATATCTGCAGCATGTTGTCCATCAAGTAGATCTGCATCAAGACCTGATGTTGTACCATCAACCGTTTTAATGGCTGTTAATATTTCAGCAGCAGTTTGATCTGCAGTTGCACTAGCTTCTATAAGATCAAGTTTTGCACCGTCAGTTGATACGTCTCGTCCATCAACAGTTCCTGATATTGTAATGTTTCCATTAATATCAAGTTCACCAAATTGATGTATGTCTGCGTTAAATACAGAACCATCATTTGTTGTTAATTGTAATGTTGTATTAGCGTTATGCCATTCAAGATCCGATACACCAAGTACCGCCGCGGTTGAAGCAAGCGTGATACGACCGTCTTCGTCAACTGTTATAACCGGAATCGCAGAAGAACCACCATACTGTCCTGCCGTAACAGCAGTATTAGCAAGTTCTGCCGTAATTGATATTGATCCATTACCTAAGTTTGTTAAAGTCGTAGTACCTGTACCAGTGACCTTACCGGTTAATGCGACATCAATCTGTGGATCTGGAATATTTGTTGTGTTTGTAAAGTCAAGATAATAAGTACCTTCTTGACCGTCTAATAAATCTGCATCAAATCCGTTTCCTGAACCTTGCTCTATACCGTCAAGTTTTAATCCATCAGTAGCAACGTCTCTTCCATCAACAAGACCCGTTGTTGTAATATTTCCAGTAACATCAATTCCTGCACCAAAGTCAACGTTAGCATCAAAGTCAGATATAAGGGTGTTATAAGAAGAACCATCACCTGTATTGATTTGGAAAGTATTATTTGCATTGTACCACGTGGTCGAACCAATACCTGCTACCGATGCTGTGGAGACTGCAGTCAAGCGACCATCTGCACCAACAGTTATAATCGGAATAGATGTTGCACCACCATAACTATTCGCAACAACGCCTGAAGCAGTAATATCAGCAGTTAATGTACCAGATGCAAGATCAGTTAATGTGACCGCGCCGGATAAATCACCACCAAGAGTAATTGTTGGGTCAGGTTTATTAGTTGCGTTTGTAAAGTCAATATAGAAGTCACTATTTGCTCCATCAAGCAAATCAGCATCTACACCTGAGAACGCGCCATCGTTAGATAAAATAACCTGAATGATTTCAGTGTTAGATATAACGAAAGGCTTGTTTGTAAAATTGTCGTAATCTAAATAATGAGTACCTTCTTGTCCGTCTAATTTGTCTGCGTCAAGTAAAGTACCAGTTCCATCAACTGTAAGTAACTCTGTTAATATTTCAGCGGCTGTCATATCAGCGGTTGCGGAAGCTTCTATATTATCAAGCTTTGTACCATCTGCTAATATATCTCGACCATCAACTGTTCCTGTGACTGTTATATCACCGTTAACACCTAGATCCGTGAATTGATTAATAACAGTATTAAATGTACTGCCATCAACCGTTGAAATTTGGAATGTATTATTTGCGATGTACCATTCTGTATCCGATACACCAGCAACTGCTACATCTGCTGCTGCAGTTAATCGACCGTCTTCATCGACAGTAAATGTTGGAATCTGAGAAGCTGAACCGTAAGAGCCTGCGGTAACTGCTGTATTCGCAAGTTCCGCTGTAATATCAATTGTGCCATCGGCAAGGTCTGTTAAAGTGGTCGTCCCTGACCCTGTAACTTTTCCTGTAATATTGACATCAATTTGCGGATCGGGCTTATTGGTTGCATTGGTAAAATCTACATAATACGTACCTTCCTGCCCATCAAGCAAATCAGCATCAAATCCGTTTCCTGAACCTTCATCACCTGTAGTAATAATACGACCAAGAATTCCACCTGAAGCGATTTCCCAATAATCATTTGCTTCATTCCATTGTATAACTACGTTTGATTCTGTTCCTCTTTCAATCTCAAGGCCTGCATTTTGACTTGGAGCACCTGTATGATTTGCATTAAGAGTAATAATGTTATCGGCTAACTGAATCGTTTCCGTATTAACGTATGTGGTATTTCCTGATACGGTAAGATCACCTTGAACGATAAGGCTTCCTGCCATTGTATCGTCTACATCGGATCGTAGGAATTGAGTTGAATTAAGACCGTCTAATAAATCTGCGTCGAGACCTGAACCTGCTCCGTCAACTGTTTTAAGTAAAGTAAGGAGATCGTCTGGTGAAGCACTAAACTCAATAATGGATTCAACTCCAGAATTATCTCGTTTAATGTATATCTTGCCGTCTGCCGTGTTTATCGCAAGTTCACCTAACTCTAACTGAGCGGTACTAGGAACTCGACCGGCAACGGCGCTTCTTCTTAACTTAATTAATGTTGACATATATATGTCCTTATTTCAAAATACCTATTTAGGCAGATTTTAAAAGGTGCCTCCATCCAATGTTGTAATTGCTACTGAACCGCTTGTTACGGTAAAGTTTGCGATAGGAAACGATGCAACACCAATATTGGTATTATTCGCTAACTCGCCAGCAATTAGTATTTGATTATTACTAACTGTTGTATTAATGCCTTCGCCTGCGGCAAAGATTATCTCCTGACCTAAAGCAACAGTATCTACTGTTCCGGTCTCGGCTGATATATTAATACCACCTGTTGTTAGATTATTTATAGCATTATCTAAAAATTGCTTATTTACTGCATCTAAACTATTGACAGGATCCAATAACTGTGTTATAATAGAGTTATCAACACTAACAATATTGGAGAAAGGCGAGATTGTCAAATCGCCTGCTGTTGAAGATAAATTGTTGTTCGCTAGTTTGGTGCCTGCACCAACAATTACATGTTCATCAACATTTACACTAAGTATTCTTGATGACCCATCAGGATCAATCAAATATGTATTATTCTGAGAATCAATAAATGATCGAGAATAAACATCACCATCTGTTACATACCAACTATCGGTTAAGTTACTAAAATAAGTACCGAAGTTAAATGATGAACTTAAGAAACCAATCAGATTACCCGTAGCATAGAAATACATACTACCGGCATTCGTTCCCATAATAATCTGAGAAGCTGCCTGATTATAACCAATATTTATATCTTTAAGTCGAGAGGTTCCATCAGGATCTATATAGAACGTAGGATCATCTTTACTTACAAATCTTGTTGCTCGTAGGTCACCGTTAGATGTATCACCACCTTCCGCATTAATATATCTTGCATCGAGATCAACATAGTTAAAGGAAGTAGTAATATCTACGTTAGAGTTATTCTGAACTGTTCCGCTACCAGTGACAGCGCCGTTAAGAGCAACATCAAATGGATTCGTATAGAAGTTTAATTTCTGATTTGGATTATCAGCAATAACTTGAATACCATTCTCAATGTTATTTCTAACCGCATCTTCAATAACGCCGTAAATAGAAGGTACAAAATCAACAACCGCGTTAGATGATACAGATAGAGGAATGTTAACTATCGAGCGAACACGTCCGTAAATATCAAACTCAAAGTTTGGTACCGTTCCTTCAATACCAGCTTCTCTTAATCCTGTGAACGAATCCCATACAGTATCCAAAGCAAATGCAGCAACGTTATTCGCTGAATCATAACTTTCAATTGTAAGACCAGTTCCAACTTCAAGACTTGGAGTATTCGTTGTATTGAATAGATCAAGAGGATATGTATTAGCGCCTTTCGTTACATGGAAATCTCTATCAAAAGTATTTTCCACATAATACTTAGTTACCGCATCAGAACTATTGACAGGCTCTGCTAAACCTGTTATAATTGTATTGCTTACATCAATTGATCCGGCAACATCAAATACAAGGTTTGCTGAACCGGCACCAGTTGTTGAAATTGCTTGCTGATTATCAACAATGAATGCAGTTACACCTCCGGTGACAAATCTTAATTCATCGTTATCTGCACCAGGACTAGATTCTGCTTCAATAAAGGTATCTTGGTCAACATCTTTAACTCCACCGAGACTTGCCCAAGCAGTTCCAATGTAACCTTCAAATACTCCATCTGAACTATTGAATCGAACCATACCTGCGGATAAAGCAGCAGGTCTATCAGCAGTTGTACCGGCAGGTAATACGATTGCGCCAGTTGTGTCTAATGTAACAACACCAGTATCACTATCAAGTGTTCTTACATGTAATGCATTCCAATTTGAACCTGCCGCACCAAGGTTATATGTTGCGTCATCTTTAGGTAATAAGTCAGAAGTAAAGTCGGCAACAACATTAATTGAATCGAGTGCGTTATTATCACCAAGAGTTAAGTTACCACCAATTGTGAGATCACCGGTAAATTCACCAGAACCATCAACTCTAAATAATGTTCCATCCCAAGTAAAATTCGTATCATCGGTTAATGTACCTGATGGACCTGCGACGACAATTCTGTTATCAGTTAAACTTGAAACTGCTAATACATTAGTTGTTGAATTATACGTTAAACCATCATCACCTTGTAAAGCGCCATTCGCACCTGCGATGAATACTTGACCTGATGAAACAGTTTCAATTGTTGGAGCTTTTAAGAATTCAGCGGAAGCATTAACTGTTAAATGCGCACCGTCAAATTTAATATTATTATTTGAAGATAACGCACCGGTATCGGTTACGAACATCATTGTGTTCGCTTCGAGGTTACCTACTGATAAACTATCGCCTGATAAACCACCAGAAGTACTAAAGTCTCCATCAACTGTAATACCACCGACAATTGTTAAATTGGTTCCATCCCATGCAAGGTTTGCTTGACCTACTAACGCACCACCTGCTTCAGTATAAACAACCGACCCAGCAGGAATTGCCGAAACCGACGCTGCACCAAATGTTGCTCCACCTGTCGCAAAATCAAATACAACCTCATCATTAGGACCGTATTTTAAATCACCATCGGCTTCGAGCGACATTCTTTGAACGCCTGCCGTCTTGAATTTTAATTGATCGTTATCTGAGCCAGGAGTATCTTCAGCAGTAATTAAAGTATCTTTATCGACGTCTTTAACAGAACCTGCTAGTTCTGACCAACCTACACCATCATAACCTTCAAATCTTTCGTCAGAACTGTTATAACGAATCATACCAACTTCGTTATTAGCAGGACGATCTGCGGTTCCACCTACAGGTAATACAAATGCTCCGGTTTCATCAACTGAAACAACACCTGTAGAACTCTTTAGCGATGGTGTAAATATTCTACGCCAATTTTTGGTAGGAGTACCTAAACTATATGTTTCGGAAGCATCAGGTACAAGATCGGAAGTAAAGTCAGCAACCACTGTTACTGTATCAACTTCATTATCACCTAAAGTAAGGTTGCCGCCAATTGTAAGATTGCCTGTAATATCGGCATCAGCATCTATTGTAAGTGTTGAACCATCAAATCTTAACTTATTACTATCAACCAATTCACCATCGGTTCCTGCATAAGTAATTCTGCCTGATGTTAAATCAGTAACGTTAACTGAACCTAAAGTTGTTTGCCCAGGAACGGAAAGTATATCTAAGAATACACCACCCGTTGCTGTAATGGAAACTCCATCAAAACTCAGATTAGCAGAATCAATTAACTCGCCGTTAGCGCCTGCATACATGATTCGACCTTCAGTCAAATCTGCAATATTAACACTACCTAAGGTTGCTTGTCCTGAACTAACGTCAAGGGAATCTAAGAATACACCGCCGGTTGCGACTATACTTGTTCCGTTATATGTTAATCCTGCATTGTCAACTAATTCTCCACCTGCACCTGCATATACAATACGAGTAGGTGTAAGATCGGAAACGTTTAAACTATCTACATCAGCTTGACCGTCAACTTGTAATCCATCAAGGAATACCGCGCCTGCCGCTGTAAGAGAAGTACCGTCAAACGTTAGATTAGCAGAATCAATTAATTCACCATCTGCTCCTGCATATACAATTCTTGTTTGCGTTAAATCTTCAACGTTTAAGGAACCGGCTTCAACTTGTCCTGTTACATCCAACCCTTGTAAGAATACACCACCTGAAGCAATTAACGAGGTACCATCAAACGTTAAACCTGTACTATCAGAAACAGCACCATTTGCACCAGCAAATAATATCCTGCCTTCAGTAATACTTCGTATCGCTAATGTATTTGATAATACCGGCCCAACAACATCGAGAGATGTTAGACCTGTAAGAGTTGGCGTTGATTCGCCTAACGTAAGGGAGGTAGTACCAATTGTAATATCACTAGAAGATATAACAGTTGAATTGGCGGCAAAGTTAAGAGGATTAAAACTAACATTCTCAAATTCAGTCACATGACCAAAAGTATCAATTGAGATGTTCTTAGGATAACTTAAATTTGAATTTGTTGTGCTTACTGCACTTGAAGTATCTGCATGACCGATAACAACGTTTGCCGCTTCATTGTAAACGGAAGTTGTTACAACTATGCCATTAGACGATTCTATTTGTTGGACGTATTGCCCAATAGTATCTATACCTAAGACAACGGAATCTGGAACGATTTGTGGTTTTCGTTCTGCTGGTGCAACTATTGCAGTTGACTGACCTTGTTTTGGTATGGCCTTAATCGAGCGGCCGCCACCGACCTTGACCTTTATGCTCACTTACGAAACCTCCGTAATAGTGTCAACTACAATCGCTAAGCCTTCGACTATTTTGGTTCGTTCTCCTGTTTGTTTTTGCATTACAACGTCATATTGGTATTTACCTGGAGTTAACGTATCTGTTTGTTGATCCGTTAATACAAGAGTGATATCATTATTCGCGACTTCAATTGTAAAGTTAACAGCCGCTGAGGAAGAATATACCTTTTTGATGCTGCTATAGAAAGAGTAAACTGAGATCGTGGCGTCATCATACTCTTCTCCAGCGTCATTGAACAAATTGATCTCTGTTCTGAAGTCAAGTCCTTTATCGATGTATATGTTTGCTCTTGATGCCATGGTTATGAAACCTTTTTAAATTTTCTATTATTACCTTATTTATAATGTCCGGTTCCACAAATAGAAAAGGACATTATAGTAATGCCCTTATAATTCCATTAACTTTTTAATGATAGAGCACGATGTTTACATAATATAGTTATTGTTTTAGATCTTCGACTTCAGCTTTAAGTTCTTTAATTGCCTCGACCAATAAACCAACCATATTGCCATAAGCAACTGATTTAAATCCATCTTCGTTAGTACTAACAACCTCTGGTAATAACTCTTCAATTTCCTGTGCAATTACACCAGTTGCAGCAAGACCAGTTTCAATCCAATCAAAATTAACTCCTCTCAAACTTGATACCGTATCGAGTGCATTAGGAATTGTTATGATATTATTCTTCTTTCTTTCATCGGATGTTGAATTAAAGTTAGCAGCTGTAATATCGCCAGTCGTAGTAACAGTGAATGCTTGTCCGTCTAAGTTACCACCCAACTGAGGAGTTGTATCTTCAACAATATTACTTAATGTTCCACTAGCGCCACCTGTAGGCCACGTTGTTCTTGTAACGTTATCTAAAGTAATAGCACCTTTAACGTCAACGTTCTCAACTGTTAATTCGTCAAGACTTGAAGTATAATACATATTAGTTTCTAAGTCTGTATTATTTGTACCATCTACTTCTGGGTCAGCCTGTTCTGGGTTAGGACCTGTAGTACCGTATAACGGTCTTGCACCTGATCCGCCTTGTACTAAGGTTAAGAACATTGCCGTTGTTTGTAAACCAGATGTATGGATATTATCAACTTCTACTTCAGTTGTTGAACCACCGGGTCCTTGAATACCCTGAACACCAGCACCTGTAGTTCCTTGCGGACCAGGCACAGTAGAATCTGCTCCAATAAATCCTTGTATTCCTTGTGGACCAGTTGGACCAACAGAACCAGTTAGTCCTTGAGAACCACCGCTACCTGCACCACCTTGAGTACCTTCACCTGGGTTACCTTGAACGCCTTGAATACCTTGAACTGAACCTGCGTTACCTTGAACACCCTGCGGGCCAGTTTCACCAGGTGAGCCAACTCCTGGATCACCTTCTGGACCGGCAGTACCCTGTGGACCAATTGGACCATCAGCACCAGTTCCATCAGTACCTGCTGGACCTACACTACCTTGAACACCCGGAGGACCTTCAGTACCTTCGTCACCAGCGGCACCTTGAGGACCATTTCCACCTGCGTCTCCAGTATAACCCTGAATACCCATGTAACCTTGTATGCCCGGCTCACCAGCTCCTATTGTTCCTTGATTACCTTGGAAACCATTGAAACCTTGAGTACCCTGAGAACCGTATCCACCTAATTCACCGCTAGGACCTTGATTACCTTGGAAACCTTGAGTTCCTTGAATACCATCGTCACCAGTTCCAGGAGGTCCTTGAATACCTTGGAAACCTTGAGTTCCTTGAGGTCCTTGAATACCAGGAGTTGCTTGACCTTGAACACCAGCATCACCCTGAGTACCTTGGAAACCAAACGTACCTTGAACACCTTGAGTACCAGCTCCTGGAGGTCCTTCATTACCCTGGAATCCTTGGAATCCCTGAGTACCTTGATAACCTGTACCGTCAGAACCTTGAACACCTTGGTATCCTTGAAATCCTTGGAATCCTTGAACGCCTTGACCTGTTGCACCAATTAAACCGTCAGTTCCTTGAATACCCTGAGGGCCAATAGTACCTTGCGATCCTGGGCCACCCGGACCACCACCATCGCCTTGAATACCTTGAGATCCTTGAATACCTTGAGCACCTGCACCTTCTGCTCCTTGAGTACCTGAGCCTACGCTACCTTGAACACCTTGTATACCTTGAGGTCCTGTACCTGAAGTACCTTGAGCACCAATTCCAGGAATACCTTGAACACCTTGTAAACCTTGTGGTCCTTGTAAACCTTGTGGTCCTGCCTCTCCTGGTTGTCCGTCAAATCCTTGAGTACCGCCACCGCCTGATACACCTTGATTACCTTGTGTACCCTGAACACCTTGGATACCTTGTATTCCTTCTCCTTGCTCTCCAATAATACCTTGAACACCCTGAGGTCCATCAATACCATCAACACCCTGCGCACCAGATCCACCCGGTCCTTGGAAACCTAAATCACCTTGAATACCGGTGTAACCTTGAACACCTTGAGTACCGATGTCACCTTGATCTCCTTGACCACCTTGAACACCCTGAACACCTTGGATACCAATTCCACCTGTACCACCAATAGTACCTTGATTACCTTGAGCACCTTGGAAACCGTAATCGCCCTGAGTACCCTGAACACCTTGAACACCTTGTGGTCCAATACTACCTGTTGCACCAGCATCACCAGTTCTTGCGAATGTAACTGTAATATCTTCGCCGTCGGCAAACGATCCGTTACCTGACACAAAGGCACAAGTAATAGTAAACCAACCAACATTATCAACCATAGATGCTATTGTATAGATTTGGAATTGTTCTGGGTTGCCTTTCTTGGTGATCTTAAAGTGACCTTTAATAGGGCTTGTTGAATCATCAATTGTTTTGAGGAATGGTTCAATAAGAACAAAGTTATCATCTCTGTCATCAATAAACATAATTGATGCTGCTGAGAACGTTGTATTGTTGAACTTTAAATAACCTGGTGTAGGATCGTTATTAATTGTATTAGTAGAGTACGTATAATCAAACGTTACACCACCAAACGAACCTGCTGAACCTGTATTACCTTGAACACCTTGGTCACCTTGTAAACCTTGAGCTCCTGAACCGGTATTACCTTGTAAACCTTGCGCACCTTGAATACCAGTGAAACCTTGTATACCTTGAGGTCCTTTAGGAATAAATGTGATTAGTGTTTCAAGACCATGAGTATTAGTTACAGTTGTCCAATTTGACGCATTGCCATCAACGTAAACAACATCAAAGTAACCGTAGTCCTTTGCACCAGAATCCCATGTATAATCTGTAATTTCATATACTAACCAATGATGACCGCCAGGACCAGGAGATCCACCAGCACCCATTTGAATTTTTAAGTAACCTTTAGGAGTACCAGGAGTAGCTTTAATCCAATCAAGGAAAGCATCTATTTCTGTATCATATTGATCTGAAGGAACATCATCTATTGAGATTAGTGTAGCAAGTGCAGGATTACTGTTGTTAAACTTAAAGTTATTTGTTCCGGGGTCAGTACCACCAACAATATTACTACTGTAATTCCATGCGAATGTTAAACCGCCGTATTCGCCTTGTTCTCCTTGAACACCTTGAACGCCTTGTAAACCTTGACTACCTTGAAGACCTGTACCACCAGTAGATCCTTGAGTACCTTGAGTACCTTGATAACCAAGCAATCCTTGAGTACCTTGATTACCTTGCAGTCCTTGACTACCTTGTATTGATTCGCCTTGAACACCTTGGAATCCTTGGAAACCCTGAGTACCTTGACCACCTTGAGTACCTTGTGTTCCTTGAGTACCCTGAACGCCCTGTCCACCTTGAACACCTTGGCTGCCCTGAAGACCTTGAATACCACGGTCACCGTTTCTTGAGAATGTTAAACGAACATCTGTTCCGTCAGTAAAACTAGTTACTCCGTTAATTCGAAGAACTTCAAATTCCCAATAACCTGTTTTGTCTGTAATAACATCAAGTTTAAATAATGCTTGGTCGTTAATATCTGCTGCGTTGATTATTCTTACATAACCTTTGGGAGAACCAACAATTGCGTTGAGTTCTGTGGCAAGGCCATCCATAACGTTGGTGCCACCCCAATCATTATCGTCAACCCATATCTTAAGGCTTGATGAGGATAAGTTGGTATTACTAAATCGAACATAACCTTGTCCGGGATCTGCATCGGTTGTATTATTATCGTAATTATAAGGATAAGAAATACCACCAAAGTTACCAGTTGCACCTTGTAGTCCTTGACCACCTTGTGTTCCTTGCGTTCCTTGGTCTCCTTGTAAACCCTGGGCTCCTTGAATACCTTGAGTACCTTGACTTCCCTGAGAACCAGTTGTTCCTTGTGGACCTTGATTACCTTGCAGTCCTTGATTACCTACAAATCCTTGAGCACCCTGAGAACCTACAAATCCTTGAGGACCTCGAACACCTTGAGCACCAACTCTGCCGAACGAAAGCATAAACGCAGGGTCGGCAGCAGTGTTAGTCATTACACCAGCAGTACTTGCTATATAATTAATATTTAATGTTAACCAACCAGCATTGTCGGTTACGTCGATAATTTCAAAAGTAATAGACTCTTGAATATCAGAAATTCTTGTAAGTTGGATATAACCTTTAACTGGGCCAGGAACGTTGTCTATACTATTTAATAAGGCTGATACGTCTTTGCTTGCTTTTGCGAAATCATCGATAAACATTGCAGTAGCAAGAGCAGGATTGCCATTATTAATTGCGAACTTGCCTGCAGTAGGATCTTGCGCAATTGTTGCTGCGTCTAAATCAAACTCGAATGTTACACCACCATAAGTACCTGCATATCCTTGGAATCCGTAATAACCCTGAACACCAATAAATCCTTGTGTACCTTGTACTCCTTGAAGACCCTGAATACCTTGGAAACCAATGTCACCTTGAATACCAGTAAAACCTTGCGTTCCTTGTGGTCCAATAACACCTTGAGTACCTTGGAAACCTAAATCACCTTGAATACCCTGAGAGCCTTGAATACCTTGAGTACCTTGGAAACCTCTATGTCCTCTTAAACCTTGAACACCGGTGTAACCTTGATCTCCTTGTAAACCTTGATTGCCTTGAATACCTTGTAGACCTTGAACACCACGGAAACTACCAATATTAATCCAATTGGTACCATCCCAAATCCATAGTTCGTCGTCAGTATCATCAATAACACCTTCACCAATATTAGGAGAAGTAAATGCCGTATTTAAAGTAGCTTGTGGATCTCCGCCTGCATCTACATCAGGAACTGAACCAATGATAGTAAAGCCAGGACCGTAATCGCCTTGGACACCTTGGTTGCCTTGAATACCAGTAAAACCTTGTAGACCCTGTGGTCCGGTTCCAGTAGTGACCCAATTTGTTCCATCAGAGTATCTTAGCTCGCCGTTGTCGGCATAAACCAAAGCACCTTCAAAAGGAGCTGGGTCAAGCTGAATTGGAAAAGCCTGAGGTATACCCATTCCGAGTAGCTGACTTTTACCTGTTAGTGTTCCGAACCTACTGGCCATTCTTACTCTCCGTTGCCTTTCATGTTGATTACCATTCTATTTATACTATACAACGTCATCTTCTTCAGCTTGGCCGAGAGTAAACGATAGCGTTGAGTGGACAGCATAATCTACCGAACAATCAACTTCAAGTTTATCACCAGTACCTAAGAACTGACCGTTCAATGGAATTGGGATTGTATCTCCGGCAGGAACCGGGAAGTTCTTAAGAATGAAATAGTAAATACCAGTACCGGCGACAGAAGCCCATCTAAATACACGTACGTTAACAGTGACAGTTGCCGCTGTTACATTACATAATAGTAAAGGCGAAATAATTTCACCAACACCTGGTTCAACAGTTGTAGATCCACCGAATACTAATTCAGGAACTTCATATTCTGGCACATCAATTATTATTGCCGGTGTTGTGGTTAATATTTTATTAACTGCAACCGGTTTTGCATCTGGAGCTTGACTCGTTCTAATTAAAATTGGATCATGACTTGACATTTTTAGTATTTCCTTTTAAATTTTTAAACTACCGCTCTACTGTTAGAAGCTCTTCTTGCGAGTTTTCTTACAGAGGAAGTAAATGGCCGGCCTTCAATACGACCTGTTCTACCGTTAATTCTTAGTCCTCTTGCGAAGTACTGGTTATTCAATTCATCAGCACCTGACCATCGGATTCTACCACCATCTTCATTCAGTACCGAAGCGATTGCTGATATAGCTTGACCAAGGTTTCTGAAGTTAAGTGGTAATGCGTTTCTGTTAACACCAGCCGATGCACCGTTAAACTGGTGAGCAATTGATTCAACCAATGAACCAAATATCAATGTTTCAGGTCTTAAGACGTTATCTTTCAGACAATCATCAAATAATCCTGTAACCATGTTCTGATGTTCAACATCAGGCGAAAGGTTTGTATTGATATAAGTTTTCATTCTTGACCATGCACCAGTGAAGGCATCAAGTAAGTCAGTGTTGTTTGTTCCTGCACCAACCCAAGTTGAACCATTCCAATAGTATATATCTCCTGCGTAGAAGTTAGTTGCGTAATCAGTAGCAACAATATATGACCATTTTGGTTTCATTCCTGTAAGGTTACCCAAATCTGAGTAAGCATTAACTGATCCTTTGTACTTCAGACCTAATGTTGAATCGGAAGGATTGAACACCGGGAACACATGAGTTCCATCAAAGTTAAAGAACGAAGCAGTATATGTTCTTACCGCGTTCTGTGAACCGTTATCAGAATATGTTGGAGCAGTAACTGTAGGATTAAACTTATCATATGCAAAGTCATTATAAACCGCAGTTAGTAAGTTCCTAGCATCTCTTCGAGTTAAGTTAATATCAATAAAGTTATAAGCAGAGTTAACGTGTCTTACAGTATCTTTCTGTAATTGCTTTCTTCTCTGTTCAATAATATTTTGAGCATCTGTAAATACAACACCGCTATATGTGTAATCAGGTTCCATCTTAACAGGCAAGTACTTAGTATCATTATACAATTGAGTTTCGTAGAAGATATTTGCTAATCCTTCAACCTTCTTAGATTCAATGGATGTACCAATTTCTCCAAGAACTGATTGACCTGCGTATTCACCTAATACAATATCTCTACAAATTCTACCTAATTGACGATAAGATTTTGCGGTAGGAGTTCTCTGATCTTCAGGCAATCTATAAATTTGATTCCAGAAGTAGAAATCTGCGTTCCATCTCGAAGCAGTATTACCACCAAAGTTCAAGTCGAAGCTGAATGCATCAAGTAAGTAACTAGTATCTCTCTTACATTTTGCTTTGCTGTAATCAAGTACCTTATAGCTTGAGTTAATAAATTGTGTTACATCGGAAGCAAGTTCTTCTGTATTATCAACAATCTTATTAGCAGCTGATGTTAATTCTGAAGCAATCCAAGTTGCAGTTGATACAGGTCTTGGTTTCTCTTGTTGATCATCTGCTCTAACAACATTCTCAATAACACCAACCAAATCATGAACCGCTGTACCTTCAGTTGCCGTAGCAGCAGTACCTAATAGATTCTGTGGAGTTAATGTATAAAGACTTGCGTCAGTAACTGCAGTTTCTTGAACTACTTGCTCAACAACATTTCCTAGGAGATTCAATATATCAGCATATTGTAATTTAGTATCTACAGGAAGAACAGAAACTCCATTCTCGAAGTAAATACCTGCTGATTGTAACGTAGCAAAGTTGGTATCGTATTGTACATCATGTGATATTGAATCAATGATATAACCGATATCTCTTCTACATTTTGCATCAGGGAAACTGAGTGCATTCCAAGTATTAGACAAGTAAGTAATAACAGATTCTGAAAGTATATCAGATCTTCTTTCGATTGCTTCTTTAGATGTTATGAACGAAGCAGCCATCCAAGATTGATCTACATCTAAACGATCAGGTATTGTGCTTCTTGATTCTATTGAATCATCAACCGCGTTAGCAACAATTTCTGTAAGCATGCGAGCAGCAATACAAGTATCAGGGTTTGCACCGACTACAGCCATATCCTGAGCAGTAGTTGTTTGATAAGAAGGAATACCATTCCAATATTCGTACTGAGTTAATATATCACCAGTGAAATATGTTTTCGTTCTTGGGAACAACTTAGTTGTAATTGATTTACCACCAACAACATGTTCAACGATTTTAGCAAGGTGTAAGAATGCATCTCTTGTACCCATTCTTTGCTCGATTTGTAATCCTGTATTCACAGCATTCTCGAAGTACATTCCTGCAGTTTGAACTGTTGCCGCATTACCACCATATTGAATATCGTGTGATATTGCATCGATGATATAACCTGTATCTCTTCGACATTTAACTTCACTATAAGGAAGAACTTGGAAGAACTCTGAAAGATAAGCAAGTAACCCAGTAGATACAGAATCTTTGATTGCTTCAATTTCGGCAAATGCTGTTTGATTCGCTGCACCGAATGTTTCGGTTAGTGGGAATACTTGACTAGGAGCCATTAACATTGTACCACTAGTGATTGCGGTTGAAGTAATATCGAATAACCCTTCAGTTATTGTACCAACCTCAATACCTGCATCAGCACCAGCGAAGTCTTGAACAAGTGCGTTACTTGCTGATTTCAATCCAGCAATATTGATATCTCGTACGATTAACTGAGCACAATCACCAAGATGGGCAAACGCAGAAGCGGATGGTTCAATCTGATCCGCAGGTAAACCAACGTTAACACCATTTTCAAAATAAAGTTTGGTAAAGTTTAGAGTAGCAAAGTTTCCACCGAATTGAATATCATGTGCTATTGCATCAAGTAAGTAACCTGTGTCTCTTTCACATTTTGCTACATCGTATGAATGAGAAGGTCTATCATCGGCAAGCCATGCTGTCATTTCAGCAATCAAGAATGCTCTGTTATTTAATAACTGAGATCTACCGTTAAGTCTTGATGGACCAGGACCTGCAGTACCATAAGTAATTGCGTTAGCAGCAGCTCGACCGTTAGTCATAATGTCAATGATTTCATTAAATGCTTCCGCAGTTTTAATTTTCATTGCACCGTCAGTTACAGCTTCAATTGCCTTATCTCTTGCGAACTCAATACCTTTAACTGTTTCTGTTAACTGTTCGTTAATAACCTTGTTTGTTCCTGCAGTTTCAATTCTGTATGCAACACCGTTAAGTACCGCATTATGATTACTGCCTGTTAGGATATCAGTCTTAACAGCATCAATTAACATACCAACATCTCTCTTACATTTGTCACCGTCAAATACGTAGTAACGATCTTTGAGGTAACCTTGTAATTCATCGATGATGAAGTCTCTGTTTCTTTGTAATTGCTTTCTTGCTAATGTTCTGTTAGGATCGAACGAAGCTTTAACCAATGTTGGCATTTCGGCAAGTTCGATGTTAGTGTTATCAATTAGATCAGCAATTGCGTAGATCAATTGAGCAGCTTCGCCAGACTTAGCACCACTTGCCACAGTTCCATCTGTAATATGATATGGACCTGTACTAATTGAATCGGCAAGAGCAGATACAAAAGTATGTGGTTGTTGACCTGAACCGCCATCTCCTACATTCAACGTAATCGTTGTAGCAGTTGATGATATAACCTTAACACCTTTGTTATAGAAAGGATGATGTGGTTGTGGTGCTGCGTGATTTGTTGCTCCGCCACCTTGACCCATATCACAACTAAACGTAAATCCATTTGGCTTCAAGTATACTACACTACCCGTATCAAGCAAATGTCCTGATGGAATAGTTGCGATAAAGATTCCTGTAGCAGGATCATAACTTGCATCAGTTGCGCTGAATTTAGGATGAGTCTGAGTTTGTTGTACACCAGCAGTAACAGGACCAACAATACTCGCAAGTCTTCTAAAGGCAAGTTGAGTTGGCAGACGCTGTTCGTAAGGCAATACATTGATTGCTTCTCTTAAACCTGAAACGTTAGCAGTATCTGATATATCAGACAATGCTCTAAATTGACCTTTAACTTCAATTGGAAGAACGTTAGTTGATCTTCCCTGTTCATAATCAGCAGATTGTCCATCGAACTTACGGAAGTAATAATCAAATACTTCTAACAGATTTTCGTTTCCGCCGTATTCAATATCACGAGATAAAGCATCAACCATGATACCAACATCTCTTTCACAAACCGCACTCTTGAATGGTAATCCGTTATGCTCTTCTTTAAGCATTCCGATAACAGCTTCTGAAAGATTTTCTGTCAAACCATCAATTGCTTCAGCCGCATCTTTCATGTCTGATGCGTAATTAGGCTCAACATATTTTGGTAAGTAATCTAATGTATCATCACTAATTACCTGAGTGATAATGTTAACAAGATCTCTTCCTGTGTTTGCGATTTCTATTCCACGATCTGATCCTGATACATCTTGAGTAACTGCATTACCTGTTGTAGGAGTAATTGTAATATCACGTACGATATTCCAAACAACTTCAGCAATATGTTCCCAAGTTTTATACGTTGGTGCTTTTTGATCTTCAGGTAATACCGACATTGCATTTTCAAAATACAATCTTGCGAAGTTAACTGAACATGTATTTCCACCATGCTTAATGTCTTGAACGATTGAATCTACAAGGTAACCTGTATCTCGTTGGCAAGCTGCTACATCATAAACTAGTGATGGGAACGTTGCAGTAATATAAGCAGAAACTTCAGCTTTAATAAACGCTTTATTCAATAAGATCTGATTACCAGCTTCATTGATTGAATTTACGTCGCCTGAACCAAATTGAGTTGCTGAGGCAGAACCGCCACCCATAATAGTAGTGATTTCATCAAACGAAGCATTGGCTCTTGTTAAGGCTGTACCTATAACATTTGGATCTGCGGCAATCTTAGCCTTAAGGAAAGCAACCGATGCAAGAGTTTCTGTTAACTGATCGTTAATAACTTTATTTGCACCTGCTGAACCAGTAACATAACCGAGTCCCATGAATTGAGAATTCCAATTACCGTTTGTAGCAATATCTCTTCTTACCGCATCAAGAATGAATCCTGAATCTCTTGAACATTTTTCTCCATCAAACGTGAAGTATTGAGTATCAAGATAGGCAGAAACATCTTTTGCCAAGTATTCTTTGTTCTGCTGTAATTGTGCTCTTGCGTATTGACCTTGAGAATTGTAAGTAACCTTAGAAACAGATTCTTTAGTAACCGATACAAACGTATGGGCTCCACCTGAACTTGCTATAAGTTGAACTGTAACATCATCACCGCTGACATTAGTAATTGCCATTGCTGTTCTGTAATTGAAATCACCTTTTCTTGGGTATGAATGTTCAGTAGCATTACCGTCAAGTGAACATGTAAACGTGAATGAATATGGAGTAAACTCAACATAATCTTCTGTTGTTAAATCATGGCCAGGAATTGTTATTATAGAAGCACCACTTGTTGCATTATAAGTTGCAGTAGTTGGTGTGTAATGTTTAACGTAAGAAGCAGGATCTGTAAATACCAATGCATCTGAATCAATTGCTCCAACATCCGCTCTAACAAACGTATGAATCCCACCAGTACCTGTTCCGATATTCATTGTAATTGTATCGGCAGTAACAGAAGTAAGTTCTACGGGTGTTCTATAAGCAGGATGATGTGCAGCAGGTGCAGCATGTTCTGTAACACCACCATCAAGATCACAAGTCATGATAACCGAGTTAGGCTTAAGCATTATCATATCACCAGCAGTGAAGCTGTGACCACCAATACTTGCTACAAAGATACCAGTTGAGGCATCGTATGTTGCACCGTATGGAGTGTATGTTGAGATATACTTAGCAGTTTTAATACTGTTAGCAACGGCAGAAACAAACGTATGAGTAGATACATCAGTACTTGGTCCTACATTAACTGTAAACGTTGTTGCTGTTTTCGCTGCTACTACAACTGGCTTCTTATAAGCAGGATGTTCTCTTGTACCTTTAATTGCACCAGTGATTGCAGAAACAAATGTATGTACTCCACCGCCGTTAGCAACCGCTCCAACATTAACACCAATTACGTTTCCATTTACAGAAGTAATCTTAACAGGCTTCTTATAGAACGGATGATGTGGTTCAGGTGCAGAGTGATTTGTTAGATTGCCATCAATTGCACAGGTAAACGTAATACCTTTTGTGGCAAACTCAATCATATCGCCAACTCTTAACTTATGAGTTCCAATGTTTGCTGTAAACTCACCAGTTGAAGGTATATAGCTTGCAGTTGTTGGAGTAAAGTTAGATACTGTTCTTGTTGGGTAAGTATGTTGAGTAGCGTTACCATCAGTTGCACAAGTAAATGTTAAACTGTCGGCAGCAAGTAATACTTCATCACCAATTTGTAAATCGTGAGCACCAATAGTAATTTCAGACAATCCAAGTACAGGATTATATGTTGCATTAGTTGGTGTATATGTTTTATTACCAGAATCCAAGATCTGCTTGACTTTATCAATTGCTTCATTTGATCTATGAATTGATCCGGCATCGCTCAATCCAATAATTTCTGTTATTGAATTAGTAGCAGCAGAAACAAACGTATGAACATTTGTTCCACCAGTTCCTACGTTACATACAATCGTATCTTTTGTTACTGATTGTACTGGACAAGGATGGTTAAAGTATGGGTGTCCTGCTGTAGGTACGGAATCATTAGCAACTCCTGAACCTGTATCACAACTGAATACAATTCCACCATCTGCGAATCTAACGTAATCACCAACCGATAATGAATGTCTTCCAATCGTTGCTTCGAATCTTCCAGTTGTAGGATCGTAAGTAGCAGTTGTTGGAGTAAAGTTTGCACCAACGTTTTGAGCAGGTGTGATTGCATTAGCAACCGCAGAAACAAACGTGTGTGCATATATACCGTTCAATGCTCTACCTACATCCATTGTAATAGTTGTGTCATCGTATGCAATGATTGGACACGGCTTATTATAATAAGGATGATGTGATTGTGGTGAACCATGATTAGTTGGACCTGAACCTGTATCACAACTGAATACGATTCCTTCATAAGCAAATCTTACGGAATCATTAGTTGTTAGGTTATGTCCTGTACCAACAGTTGCGACCATGTATCCTGTAGAAGGATCGTAAGTAGCAGTTGATGGAGTCAGTCCTGCAGTTGTATTTGATAAAGCAGTCTTCAATGTTTCCATTGAACCAAGTGTTTGTGGCAATTGGTTATTGATTACGTTATCGGCAAGTGTAGTACCTGCTCTGTAAGCAATACCTGTTTGAATTGCGTTATAGTTTGAACCTGTTAGAATATCTCTTTCAACCGCAGGCAAAATATATTGAGTTACATCTCGACGACATTTCTTAGAATCGTATCTGTAATATGTAGACTCAACGTATCCTTCAATCATATCTTGAATAAAGGTTCTGTTTGCTTGTAATTGCTTTCTTGCATTTCTTTTCGCTGCAGGAATACTTGCATTATCGGACCATGAAATATTACTTCCAAGCATTGAAACTGCGTTAGGTAATGCTGAATAGAACGCATGTGTATCAACGATTGCTGATTTACCTACATCAATTGTAATCTTGCTTGAGTTTGCACCAAGTACTTCAACTGGAACGCCTGCTGCAGGATCACCAGCTCTTGGGTAACCTGTTCTTGTTCTATAATTATCTCTTGCACAAGTAAATACTAATCCACCTGTTTTTAATAATACATAAGAACCTACAGCCAATCCATGACCTTTCGTAAAGGCATTAGGAGTTGCGGATACGAAGGTATGAGGAACTTGTCCTGTTCCACCTAGACCAACATTTAAACGAACGGTTGTAGCAGTTGTACCAATAACTGGACATGGCTTATCATAGTAAGGATGATGAGGAGCAGGAGATGCATGATTTGCTGCACCTGAACCCATATCACAACTGAATATGATACTCTCAGGTTTCATCCAAATATGATCTCCAGTTTTTACCTCATGTTTAAGGCCAACTGTTGCTTCCAATATTCCTGTAGCAGGATCATAAGTAGCAGTACTAATAGTTAGACCTTTAGAACCACCGAGTGTGATAACTGATAAACCAGTAGAAGGATCATAAGTTGCGGTAGTAGGAGTAAACTTGGAACCTTTATCTTCAAGGATTTGTAATATATTATCGTAAGAATCATCTAATCTATCGGAGGCAGTAAATGAATCACCGTCAATCAATTCGTTAGTCTGATCTTTTAATCTGTTGTATGCAGCAACCGTTTCGTTATTTTGATTTTCCATAACGGTTTTAGCAGCCATCATGTAATATGCACGGCCTGCAGTTACTGAGTTGTAATTTGTATCGAACAACATATCGTTCTTAACGGCAGGTAGAATATAGTCTGCAACATCTCGACGACAAGCTTTACTATCATAAGCATAGAATTCATCGTTGTTTTCGATCCAATCAATTAATTCACCAGCGATGAACTCTTTGTTGTCCTGTAGAAGTTTCCTTGATGCCGTACGAGGAACTGAAGTATCCTTCCATATAATCGGGTTAATGGATTCTTCACCGTACTCAAGGACATTTAGAAGTTCACTAAAGGAAGTTTCAATTCGTTGATTAATTTCGCTGTCAGCTGATATGAATACTTGTTTTGCTTGGTCTCTTAAATGTTCCAAAGCACCTTTGGTTTCAACAAGTTGTTCTCCTGGAATAACATAACTGATTGGTGATCTATAAGTGATACCACCTAAACGACCCCAATAGTTTGTATCAAGTGCAACGTCATATCCTGCACCGTCAAGTACAATTCCAGAATCTCTTAAACATTTATCTGAATCATATCCTTGATAACCTAATCCACCATTTGCTGTATTAGACGTTAAGTAATCTACAACATCATCAATGATAAGATCAGAAGAAGTTTCAAGCGTATCGGCAAATACCGTATTACCAACAATTGTTTGTGTGGTTGATTTTGGAGCAAAGAACTGAGTTGTTCCTTTTGCTCTCATCGAGATATCACCGAACTGAGTACCTGAGTTGTTCAATGTCATCTGACCACCGTTCAAGGCATAGAATGCACAACGAACGAAGATTGACAAAGAACCAATACCGTTAACACCAGCACCGTCTCGAGCAACATAACCTAAACCGTTTTGAGTACGAGGTGTAAAACCAAAACAAAGTACGTAGGTATATAATGAATCGGTATCAAGTACTCTTCTATCTGCAAGTACACAACCGCCACCACGACCAACCGCTCTGTTAGGGAAATCATCAATTCCAATTGATTGAACAACACCAGTACCACCAGATTCTGAAGTTACTGTATCGCCTACTTTAAATCCTTGACCGTTCTTAAGGTTACGAACTCGAATTGTTCTTGAAGTATTAACATCACCAGGAGCAATTCCTTTGAGTGCATCTAAAGAATCATCCCATGACATGAAACCAATTCCGCCTGATGAGAATCTAATTTCATCATCAAGTTTCCATAAAGTGTCTACTGGTGCAGCAGCGTTACCTGTAATGTTTGCTTCAAGTACAAATGTTTGACCAAGGTCAGCAAGAGTACCTTTTGTGTTATAAGGATTAAGAGGTGGTTCAACATCTTGACGTAAGAAGTTAGATAACTGAGTACTATCTCTTAAGTAAGGTGAACGTAATAGTTTGGCACCAGGACGATAGGCAATTGCGAAACCACCTTCTGGGAAGTCAAAGTTATCAACCTTAAAGTTCTGATAACCAAATCCTTGAACGTAACAACCGGATCCAACAAGAATACCGTTATTGTTTTCGTACCCAGGCAACATTTCAATAACCGTTGCGTACTGACCTGCAGTTGAAGTCATTGAACAGTCATCAGGCAACATCAAGTTACCTTTTGTATAATATGTTCCTGGTCCTACAGAGATATGAACAGCGTTATTAATTGCGTTACGATTTAATTCGCCGCCTGCCTTTTCAAGACAAAGCTCAAAGGCTCGTTCCAAAGTCCGTACAGGTGCTAACATTGTTCCTTGATTGTCATCACTACCTGAACCCGCGTCAGCGTGAACTTTAAGTGCTTGTGCAGTTGACTTAGAAACTTCATCAAACAATTGCTTATATGAAATCTGTTCGGTATCACCTGTCTTTTCGTTACGAATGGCGAAGTATGATTCTTCTACCATCGGAGCTTCGAATTCTTTCGTAAGATCCATATCAAAGTCAGCTAATCTTGACCTATCAATTACACCACCAGTGAATGTTGATTGCTCAATCCCACCATTTTCAAACGAGGAGTTGTTAGCAGCCATTCCATCAGCAGATGAACTACGGATTGTCATATTCGTTGATACGACATTATCCATAGAACCGGTAAAGGTACTATCTATAATAATACTATCAGAAATTGTAGAATCATCAATAGTTGAATTCGTTAGGACAACATTGTTTCCTGTACCATCATTGAAAGATGAATCAGTAATAGCAATGTTATTAGCAGTTGAATCTGTAATCGCACCATTAGCAAAAGTAGAACCAATAATTGTTGCGTCAGTGATAGCGCCATTTGTATAAGTAGAAGCAGTAATATCAGTCTGATCCATCGTACCGCCGACGATATCAGAATTATTAATTGTTCCGTCGTTAAAGGTAGATACTGAAATTAGAAGGTTGTTAGCAGTACTATCAAGAAGCGATCCATCCGCAAAGGATGAGAACGTCATTGTGATATTGTTTGCTGTACTATCGGTGATTACTGAATCATCAATAGTTGAATTAACTAATGATACATTATTACCTGTGCCATCATTAAATTCGGAATTTGTTATGATACTATTATCAATCGTCGAATCTGCAATAGCAAAGTTATTAGCAGTTCCGTCAAACAAAGTAGTATTTGTAAAGACGTTATTATTACCTGTACCATCAGAGAAATCTGAATAGGTCATTGTAATATTATTTGCTGTATTATTTTCTAGGTGACCTAGGTTAAAGGTCGAATAAGTTATTACGATGTTATTGGCATCGGAATTTGTAATTACAGTATCGTCAATAGAACCACGTCGGAAAATCGTATCTTCAATTTCAGAATTATCTATTTCTACATTATCTAAACGCGAGTCCGACATGACCACGCCGGAGATAGTTCCACCGGTGATCTTGATTCTAGAAAAGATTTCATATTGAATCGCTTCAACTAATTCTTTTCTTGTAATGTTACTAGTACCATCGTCACCTTGGACAAGGTTAACAATAACGAACAGATCTTCTGTACGTGTATTGGCACCGGTAATCGGAGGTAGTTCTGAAATTTTTGCCATCTTTAGTCTATTCCTTGTGGTATTACCTTATTATTTATAAGACCAATCTTTAATTGCTTTCGTTATTAAGCTTGTTTTCTAAAACATTTACCTTTTCACTCAATTCTTTAACTGCGTTAATCAATAACGGCACAAGTTGTTGATACCTAACTGCTTTATAAGTATCATCTTCCATTTCAATATCATAAACCACTTCAGGACAAATCTCTTCGATCTCTTGCGCAATAACACCAGGCAGTGTATCTTGCGGTCTGTTTTTATAATTAAACGTATATGTTTTTATTTGTTCTAATGTTTCCAATCCTTTATCGAGAGGAACAATGTTTTCTTTTAATCTTCTATCAGAGAATCCACCGTTTGATGTAATGTCACCAGCAAATATTGCACTACCTGTTGCTCCATTTATCTCGACCTTTTTAACACCGGCTGGAGTTTTCAGTTCTAATATACCAGAAGATGTTTTATAATCAAACGTTTTTGTAGTTCCGGTATAAGCGTACAGATTACCAAACAGATATAAGTCACTACTAACATTTAGATTTGCGGCAAATTCAACCTTCGTAGAATATGTTCCACTTTCTACTATACCAATTCTTAAATATGGTGTTCCTGAACCAGATGCACCTGCACCGTCCATATAGGCATAGTTGTTTGCATCTCTATAACTACCTACAGCAATAAACTTATTACCTGTATATGTATCTAGTTCACCTTGACCATCAAAAGAAATAACACCAGCTGCTGAAAGGTTAATACCGTCTCCGCCACTTAAGGCAGCAACTGTTCTTGCATCGGTATGATAAAGATTTGTTGTACCTTCTGATATATCGTCAGTACTTAATCCACCCCCGCCTGCACCAATTGTCAAAGTACCTACTGTAAGGTTTTCCGCAATGACCATATTAGGAACAGATAATGTACCTGCTGGTGATAATGAAAACTTATTAGGAGTAACACCCGTATTAATAATAAAGTTGCCTGGGTTAGAATTTTCTAAACCAATATCCCAACTTAATGATCCATCGGTATATCTTGTTTGACCACCTGTACCTGCATATAAGAATGTTGCTGCCGTTGCTGAAGTACCTGTAATAGTTACTGGGCTTTGGAAAGCAATTGTTCCACCACCTGATACAGCACCAATCGTATCTGTACTAAGTAAAGTACTTGCTACTAAATTTGTTGCAGTAAATGAACCTGTTAATATAGCATCACCGTTTGTAGTTTCAGGACTTGCGGTAGACGCAGTCATTACGTTGGTTGCTAGCGCAGTTACCAAGTCATTGGTTTTATTAAACCAATTCTCAAAGGTTTGCGACGTTGTTATGTTACCTATATTCTGGGCCATTTATCTCTCTTCCAATTTTTCAATACGTTCATAAATATCAATTATACTTCTTTTGATATCTAACAAATCTGTTTGTATTCTATCAACCTTACGATAAAAGTTCCGTTCTACTTTATATTTATTGAGCGCGGCCGCGTCAGTATTAAGTATTGCGCCAGTTTGTAAGTCTCGGTTGATAGTAGTAGTTGACATGATTCAAATCCTAGGTTAATGCGATGCCGCGATAATCTTTTAGTGTCGGGGCATTGTGAATGTTAGGAGACAACATGTCGATACGGATTTGGAATCTCTTAAATCCTTCAAATGCTCCACCTTGACTGGTGTATGCAAATGGCGAAGATTGTAGTCCACCTGTTTTATCGCTATCTTTAATTTTAAACTTGAACTCTCGATAGTCATTAATATTAGCAACTGTTGAATAAGCTCCAACACCTTCAAATAATTCCATCTCGGACCAAGCTAAGTTATCGAACTCATCAAAGTCATATCCATTCTGTGCTTTAATATAAATCTTAATATCTGTCCCAGCAGGACGATAAGCAGATACTGTTAATTGGAAATCTTCTGCATCAAGATCTTCTGCCAATTCAATCTTCTTACTAATATATTTAGATGTTGTATCGGCAACGTCAGTAATCTTATATTGATATGCAATAAGTTTAGATGCTTCAATATCAATAAACGGAGTAGATGTTAAGTTGCTTCCATTCTCCATTGCGATATTTAACGTAAACGATTTTGCTCCATTTGGATCATTAGATTTACTATAAAGAATAACACCTTTTTCTGTAAAGTAGTTATTATCGTTAAACTGCATTGGCTTAGCGTAAGTAACATTAACATCAGCAGGAGGAACAAACGTACCCGTTAATTTCGTTCTTGAAGAATTATCGTTTGCCTTCATAATCATCGGCTGAATATAACTTAGGTTAATATTATTAATAGATGCGATGTTAGCAGTTGATCCACTATCCAATCCTCTAATTACTTCGATTACATTCGAGGAATTTAAACGTGAGGTTGAGAATAGCTTTGAACTTGTTGTCGAGGAATTAACCAAATGACATTCAAAAGGATTCCTTGCTACATCATACATATCCAATTCACCAACAACGACAGGCATGTGAGTTATTGAACTAGATAATGAAGTAGGTGTTTCTAATATCAATGTGCTTGCGTTAGTGACAGATGCAATCTTATGTATTTCAATCGTTGCACCAATCAATTTAATATATTCACCAGCCGAGTAGTTGTCTGATAACAATGCAGCACCGGTAATATTCTTTCCACTAGCAGATGCAGCATTTTGTGCAGGATCTGTTAAAGCAAATTCTTGATAGATTAATTCACCAGGTGTAAATCTTCCTGTGACATTACTTAATGATAAGAATTCGTGGTTGTTATTTGTTAACCTAACTACACCTTCCGAAGTATTAAAGTTATGTCTTCTTAAAGTAAATTTAATATCTTCGTCTTGATATGATTTCCAAGCAGAGTTATTCGTTGAGGTAAATAGAACACCGTCACCCCAATCCTGAGTAATAGCAGAACCTTTTGTTGCACCAGGTGTTAAATCAATTCCACCAACCTTAGAAGTAAACACAAGGTAATTAGGATCTGATGCATCAGGTTGAACTACAACCGAATATTCTTTTTCTATATCTAATCGAACAGGTGCTTCAAAAGTAAATGTTGTTGCCGCGGAAGCATCATCAGATACATTAACCTGAGCAGGCAATTTATGAACCGCCGAGAAAGGTAATATTTGATTCGTTGGATAACCGTTAACCACTTCTCTTATTTGAACAGTAACACCATTCAATGCAGCGTCAGTGTTTGAACCCGATGCAGTATTAGATGGTTTGCGTTTAAAGAATACGTCAATATCAGATAAGAATACTGAATTAGAACCTGCACCCATACCTTTCTTAATAAAGAATGTTTGTGCAAGTGGATCTCTACCTCGAATACGTCGAGCAACGTTTCTTGTTGTTACTATTGTATTTACATCGAAGTTTGGAGCTCTTGTTGACGTTGTTAAACTTGTTTTCTCAACACTGAAGTTATATGCTCGATATGTAACGAATCCTTTACTTGTTGAAGCAGAGTCAATACTTGAATATTGATTTACGTCAGCAATTTCTAATACTCTATCACCTACATAGAATGTTTCAGCAGGCAAGTGGAATACAGCTTTCAGTACACCGTTTGCATCTGTTAGAACTGAAGCACCTTTGACTCCGTACCTTCCTACTTCGCCAACACTGTTAGCAGTAGGTGAACCGGCCAATACATGTGCATCAACATTCACGCCATCAAAGTAGAAGTAATGTCTTTGACTAGGTCTTAATCCTGACATATAAACTTTGATATCTCTCGATGCCATATAAGGTTGGAATCTAAAGTCAGAAACAAATTCACCAACGAACGAATTAGTTGTTGTTGAACTGTCTATACTGATTTCGCTTGCTCTTGTTGTGATAGCCGTTGTTTCTATTCCTGCACCACGTCTTCCATCTGCCGCAAAATTTGTAACCTGAGAAGTATCAGTCATAGGTAAGAAATCTTGAATTGAATCAATGAATTCTTGGAACGGAGTAGTTAAATCAATATCAATAGAAGCAGGATTAACTGTTGTATCATAAGCAGCATCGTAAGGTGGAGATATAACTCCATCACCAACGAACTTATAAAAGTTACTTACACAGTTTCTAAAGTTAGATGCGTAAGGTTGATTAATAATACTAACGTTTGAATTTCTTCCGAGTGTTGCCACTTTAGCGTCATCAGTCGATGGGAATACTGAAGAACCTGTTGCTGAATCATAAGTAAGATCTAAGGCAAACGTTTTTAACGAAGGAGTTAATATCTTTCTGTTAAACGGTATAGAAGCGTTAAATTGCGGATGTGATATTTCTGATAACTGTAAATTGTTAAAAGGATCAACAACGAAACCATTCTTAAATCTATTTAAACCGTTCTCATCACGAACAATCATATTAGATGTTTCGGATTCTAATTGATTCAATGAGATATAATATGCCATGTTATCAATCTTCTTCTCTAAGGAATGAAGATCTTTCATTGTGTAATTCTTAATGCCAGTTGCTCTTGGCTTAATGGCATATCCACTCTTACGGAGAATATCAGCTTGCTTCTTAGACAATGCAGGGAAAGTTGGAATCTCAACATTTGCGATTGCTAATTGATCTGTTTCGAGTCGCGGCGGAGCTGGGTTCTTTTGCTCTTCACCTTTAATCAAAATAATATCACCATAAGAATCAACAGCAACTGTGTCAATTCTTGCTAGGTAATGTTCTAAATCTGTTTGTAATGATTGTTGCGCAGCAGGTATTAATGGACTAGGAAGACCATTAAATGCGACAGGTTGTGTTCCGACAGTTGTTGTAATTGTCGGTGCCTGTGCAGGAATCGTTGCTGTATAGTTTGCGCCACCAATAATATTAACGACAGCTCTAAAGTCGAAACAATCTCTTAAGTTATATACTTGACCTGATTCAGATGTATAAGAAGGAATCTCGTATCTTTCTAAAGTATTAGGATAACTGTTAATCGTAAAGAAGAAATTACCTGTGGACGTATTTACCTGAAAGCATTTCATTTTTGTAACGATAACGCCGGCAGGTGGTTTAGGACGACCTTCAATATATTCTATATAAGATATATCATAATAGGTATCTTTCTGATTTGTTTTTAATCTAAAGCTGTTTGTCCAATCCTCATTACCACCCCCAGGTGCCGTTCCTTCAGTAATAATTGAAGTAATAGCAAATACATCTGGGAAACCTAAACAGTACTTAGTCTGTGAAGGCGTGTAATTTGATTTAATGTTAGGTTCTTTAACAATTTTATTATAAGGATCTACGCCACCTGAAGAACCAACAAGTCTTTTATTGTAAAATACTTCTACTGAACCAGTTACACCTGAATCAATAACAATGTTAAGTTGTGAATTGTTTAAAGCAGTAGTTCTACTTATAACAGGATGCTGTGTTCCAGCAAGGTTAACTAGTATTTCTGTAATCTCGTTTGAACAATTATAGTCTTCACCAGGATTTGCATTAAGAGTAATTGTACCTGCTGTACAAGTTGCCGAAACCTGAGCTCTTACGGGAATGTACGTATTTGATGTTGCGAATAATCCATCAACACCAGTATCAAAGATTAATGCCTTTCTTCCTGCTTCATGAATAATTGGTGCACCGAAACCAGTAATTTTAACAGGTACGTCACCAGATCCATTATTAATATCATTTAACTTCGCGACACTACTGAGTGCTTGTGCGCCTGTGTATCCTGCATGATGAATATAAACTCTCGAAGGAGTCATATTTAAAACTGCAAGAGCACCTGCCGATTGACTGGCTGCATTAAGAACATTTGATTTTTGTGTAATACTAAGATTTAAATAACCACGGCTTGCAGATGATTGATCTATTTCTAAATAGTTTCCATATTCCATAGAAACATTTTGATTATTAATTGTATCAGTTGACGCGATTTGGTCAATTGTAAATGAACGCTCACCAGAATTCTCAACTCGATAGCCTTTCACATATGCAGTACCTTGTCCTACGACAACTTGTACTTCACTGTTCGCTGCGCCAGAAGGAATACGATCGTCTGTACTTAATGGGAATGATTCAAGAATATAGTTTCCTGATTCTTCATGAGTACGGCGAGCCATCTCTTCGCCCAATACGTTATATTGTGATACATCACGAATCGTAATTGGATTACCATTCTGATAACGAACCAATGCAAAGAAGTCAGAATCCGCGGTAGCAGCTGATGTTTCTAATACTGTTAATGTTGGAACAAGTTTTAATCTATCTGCACCTGGTGCGTTTTCATTCCTAGAACCGTTTGCGTTATCATATAAACTTGCATCTTGAATTGCGCCGATGGTATCTTCTTTAACTAAATAACCAACTGATTTGTCATCAGGAGATTGACTGTATTTTTCAACAACCAATCTTTGTTCTGCTGTGAATATGAAATGGCCTTTCTGGAATATAATACCAGGAGCAGCTTCGATACCGAATGCTTGACCAACTGCAGGAGTGGCACCGCCACCGTAAACAGCAAGTCCTTGACTTATAACAGTATCAACAGTTAATGCTTCGGTAGATGTTCCACGCAGGAATTTGTACCTTGTAACAATTAAGGATTCGCCGACTTGGAATTGAGTCTGTCCTAAAGCACCAATATTTAAATAGTTAATAAAGAAAGTATTTAGATTAGGTGGTCTTGTTTGAAAACCTGTGCTTGATTGTACAATTTCTGCTTTAAGCTGAGTTGATTGACCTTTGACTTCGTAAACATAATCAAGTTCAACTTCTTGACCTTGGAGTGTTTCAACTGCAGGACCACTTATATACGCTTCGGCATTAAAGTTTGCTGGACCGTCATTTAATTTTACGAATTGAAGATCATCAAGTTCTGTAAAGTTACAGCCTTTTACAATTGATCCTTCCTTGAATACATTGTCACCAAACGACTCTACTTGATTTTGAAGTATGCTCTGGAGTTGTGTAAGTTCCCTTGCCTGTATAGCGAACCCAGGCTTGAACATAACTCGATAGAACTGCTTTTCGGCATCGTAGTCATCGAAGTACGGCGCTTGGTTTAAATTTTTATTGATAGGCATGTTTGCTTACGTTCCTTAAAATTCCAGTACAAATTTAAATTCTTCTCTTGAGAGGTCTGTTCTTACTAATGGGAAGAAGTCTTCCATGAAGTATACCTCGCCTGTTCTTTGAATATAATCTGAATACACTACATTATCTGCTATAGGATTATTTATTGTTATTCGCTGACCATTGTTTGATGTAATTGCCAAAGTTGGGTCAAATGACGTATCTCCATTGCCAATTAACTTATTATTTCTATATGGTCCGATATATTCTGCTAAAAATATTGTATTTGATGTTGCATCAATCTCATGTATCTGAGCCGTAAACACAATATCGTTATTTACGTCAACTTGCGTGATTACACTATTTGCATTTAGTTTTGCATAATCATCTGTTGTGATGGCGATTCTATTATCAAATATGTCAGGATCTACGGCAGTGTTTGCTTGCCCGCTTCTCCAAGTTTCACCAACGTCAGCAGTTCTAAATGTTGGACTTCTTACAATACCAATACATCCATAAGTATTTGTAAATCCAATCTTTGTATTATCCTCTGCTGTAATATAAGCATACATTGAGAAGTGCTTACATTTCATTTCATCTATTAAATTATAATTGTGACCACCGTTGGGTTCAAGGATTGGTCGTACCGTTGCTCTTACGTCAGTAGAAGTACTAAGCTCAGGAGTAAAATCAACCGCAGGATCAATAACAGTGGCATATGCATTGTTATATCCTGAACCTTTATTTAATAGGATTATTTTATTTATTGATGAACCGACAAGTTCAGGAATTGCGACTGCTCCGATTCCATCACCCGTTACTTCAACTCTTGGGAATATTTTAATATTTGCATTTTGTTTTGCTCCACTAACAAAGAAGTCAGTTACAGCTTCCCATGATCCACCTGAAGTCCATGCGGTAAAGCCTGCACCATTAAGAGGAGTAACTAAGTTTGCAGTTGTCTTTAACGCAAACGTATCGGAATCTAAAACATCAGCATAATAAACAGGAGTACCGGTTGCTAAGTCAATATTCAACTCTATCATACCACCAACATCATTAAAGGTAATAGGTTGACCATCAACTAACCCGTGATCAGTGTCTGTAATGACAACTGGACTTGCCGTAGTGGCACCTTCAACAATACCACGAGTTGGATTTGATATTTCACCACCTACTCGTATTTCAACCTTGCCTGTTATATCATTTGGTTTATAATATTCAATTTTGAAGAGATTCGTAACACTTGAACTTTGATTCGTTACGTATAGGTATTGTCCTACATAGTAACTAGGTATTGAACTCCAATCTTGTTCACGCGGATCAATTTGTAATCCAACAGTCCCGTGTACATTATATCCAGAAGTTCTTCCATATACTTGTTCAATTAATCCAGACTTTTCGTAATAACCTTGGTTTGAATCTGCGTTGGTAACTTGGATCTCAGAAATACCACCACCACGTACCTCAGCAGGCTCAACAACAGTTGTAGGATCAATTGGAATATAACCTAATGCGTTCCATCCTTCAAATTGTAATGTAGTGAGACGATACATATATTTCCATACGTAACCATCAGCAGTTTCATAAATTTGATTTAAGTTAGCAGCATCAAACGTTGGTGGAGACTCAGCAGAACCTCTTTCATTATTATTTAAGCATTTATAGATTCTATAATCGCCAGTGTCATTGTCGTTAGGACCGACAACAGCATAAAATTTTGTTTCATCTAGATCGGTAACATCATCGTACTCTTCATATACTACACCTCTTTGCCAAGGGTAATACTTAATCATGAAGTTGATGTCTTTCTGATTTATCTTTTTCGCAAATAAAGATTTTTCCAAAAATTCGTTTTGTGAAGAAGCCGAATCAACTGGAGTTAATCCACCGATACTAGACACAAACATATAATAGTCTTCATTTGCCTTTGCATCAGCAATGAATAACTTATTTACGTCTTGATTAAAATTGTTAGTTAAGATTTCAGGCATTGTTCCACTTTCGCTCTATATTTTAGTTTATTTATTACGAACAACCTAGACACTGAATGCATTCTTCTGTCGAGGCCATGTTCTGCCACTTTCAGGACGCCTTCCATTCGCTGTTTGTTCTGAACCACCGGCTATGTACTTGCCGCTTCCCATTCTTATACCCCAAGGTATATGTACTCTTAATGCTGGTGTACCATATAGTTCTGTTAGATCTGCACCACCATTTTGATAATCATTATCTTTAATTGAATTAACATCGCTTGAGAAATATAATTTAGTAGATGCTATATCGCCAGCGGTTGGTGTATTAGAAAAGTCAATTAAATCTTCTCCAATTAAATTTTCTTTTGCGTGTTTAATCATTAACGCTTTTAGTTGTGCTATGCTTGGATATACACCTCTTTGTGTAAACCAATGATCTAAGAATACAGCGGCACAACCTGCGGCAACTGGTGCTGCACAACTTGTTCCACTGAAGTATCCCCAATCTCCATCTAAATAAGTAGAAACTGGATTTGAGGTCCAAGTATATGCGCCATAAGCAGTAAAGTCAATCTGCGGTCCACGATTACTATAATCATCCATTAATCTATTTGTGTCATCTTGTTGGCATGCACCAATTGTAAACTGATTATCGCCACCGTCTATTTCAGATCTCAAAATATAAAAAGATTGTGCAGTATTTACAACATTCGTTGTGAACTGATTTCTACCTTGACTATCTAATGTATTAATTACGCCATCGGCACCAGTGCCTACAATGATTTTATTATCCCATCTTGGATCGTCTGGGTTAACTGCAACATGTGCATTATTACCTGCACTCTTAAAATGATATATTCCATTATAACTATTATATTGACTCATAACAGTATCAAAGAAAGAAGCTCTTGTTTGGTCAGGAACCGATATATACCAATCTTTTACATTACTACCTGGGTCTTCAATAACTCTCGGTACAAATAGGTTATCCGTAAATGGCGTTAAGTCATCGCCCCAATCAGAACCAGGACGATTAATAACTGTGTTAACACCAGTGTCTTTATTAAATACATCTAATGATTGAATATGATCACAGCGATAAAATCTTTCGTGTTCAACTCCGCTATATCCCCATGCTCCTGTAACTACAGTTGCATTACGAACTCCTGTTACTGGGTTAACGGCTTTTGATATATGCCATGATAAAACTGCATAGTAAGCAGCAGTAGCACCAGCGTCTAAATATATTAATCTTAGTGTTGATTTTTTACCCCAACCACAATACTTACCACCTGCTGCACTAAGTACACCAATTGCATGATTAGAAAACCAATTAGTACTTCCATTTGTTACTTGGTTATTCTGAGTTGAAGACATTGCACCGCTTATGTCTGACCAATCCATCGGAATGAATTTAGTATTGTTAGAATCAAATTCTTCAAAATCCGGATGATCTTCATGACCTGCGTTTGAAGTGACCGAGCTGCCTGCTTCAACTGCGACGATATCAACATAGTCACCAGCAAAGTTAGTTTTAACTGCGTCGTCAAAATTGAAATCACCAAAGTAACCTGCCGAAGACCCAGCGAACCCTGACGCAGGATCAAATTCACTGGTGAAAAACATATTCATTCCAGTATAATTTTTACCATTACCAGACGTTGGCGGATATGTTCTTGTTCTAAAAGTAGCACCACTAGCTTGGTATCTTGGTGTGGTTATTGGATATGCCGTTTCTACTGCTTGTCTTTCTGGTAAACATTCTTTAACTTTACCGCTTGCTACAATTACTTCTGCCTCTTCTGCAGTTAACATCATGACAATCAAACCATCAAATAGATCTGGGTTGAGAAATAACTCCATACCTGATGCTTCGTTTTCCAATAGATCTGTTTCCAGAACTCCTGGCAGCATAACGATGTTGTAAAGTTTCTTAGACATTTATTAGCTCTCTAGTTTAAGTGCTGCGATTGTAACTGTTACTGTACCTGTAGATCCTGAGTTATTTTGTATTGCTACAGGAACTTCTGTTTCTGAATTATCAAGCCAACCGAAAATAGACGGTGTAATTTTAAATTCAGTATTACCTGCACCTGTTGAAATAAATTCAGCAATAACACCTGATCCATCTGCTGGGTCTGTTCCTTGTGTTCTACTTGCATCTGCTGTTCTTGCTGCTGTATCAGAATATATTCTTACCCAACATTGCTTATTTACTGTAACTTTTTGTAATGCGAATGATTTGCCTAATGTTGAATACACAACACCACCTGATGCTCCGTTAATAATAGAAGATGTAGTTTCTGCTTCCGATACTCTCGATGCACCTGCTCCACCTGCAGAAGGATCAGCAATTATAATATCACCGATCATCGATGCGTGGGCAGTACAGATATACTTATATGTACCACTTATACTTCCTGGAACTTTCCAATATAATGTACCGCTTGTTTTTCCTTGAGCACTTGAACCAGTTGTTCTTGTACCGTCAGTAGCAATATGGATAAGACCTGTACCGTATGCAGTACTTGCGTCTGAACGAATTTCAAACGGATGAGAAGCAGTAACACCTGTTAAATCAAATGCGATTGTTTCGCCTGCATTAACATATAGCGATGGATTATCAGTTGTCCCATGAATATCAGAACGATATGCAGATGAACCATTAGGTGTCATTACATGAACTGACGTAGCAGGAACTGCAATATCATGTACATCTAAATCAGCAAGAGCAATTTCAGTTAATGTAGCGAAGGTTGAAGAACCACCACCTGATTGTGCGACCCAATCAAAATCAGATCCATCCCAACTCAATACTTCGTTAGTTGAAGCAGTACTAACATTTAAATGAGTATCAACCGCAGCGTTATTATAATCAGCAGACAGTACACCATTAGAAGCAGTAATTCCAACACCTGTAATTGCCGAAACAAAATCAGCAATAGTTTCTTTCTTACTTGCTCCTGAATCATCGGCGTCAATAAATGCAATACTATCGGTTACTTGATTTATAACACCAGAACTTAAACCGTTAAGATCAGTACCTCCACCACCTCCGCCACCACCTGAACTATTAATTGTAATAGTTTTTGCTGATGCGTCTGCCGCGAGTGTTACATTAGTACCTGCGACGATCGAAAATGCATCAGTTGCAGTACCTGCGTCAACATTAACTCCGCCAACAGTAACTCTTGTGAAAGTATTTTGATCTGCAGGTTGAGCAATCCAATTATAATCCGAACCATCCCAACTCAGTACTTCACCACTTGATCCTGTGCTTGTATTTAAATGAGTATCCACATTAGCGTTAGTATATGCACCACCACCTGAACCACCTTCAACCCAACTGTAAGAACCGTTTGCGCTTGTTCCGAGAACGTATCCATCAACTTCACTATTTAATATATTGGCCGAATATACAAACGTGTTAAGTGGATCAACGTAATTAAGAACAGCTCCACCTGAAGTATCTGTTAATACTTTATTCCAATTAGCGTGAGCGTAATACAATGCACCTGTGTCGTGAGCATGTCCAATTGAACCATGATAGGTCGATGCGCTGACTGCTTGAAGCAGTGCTTCCGTATCGTATAAGAATGATACTTTATTTGGTTTACCCAATAAATCTAAAGCACCGTTGTTGTCAAATAAATCTATTGGATTATTTGCATTACCCAGTGCTAGGTATACTTCCGTAAAGTTATCATTTGCTTTAT
>Ga0209711_10000552_pt1 | contig 38016 bp, 25 predicted proteins | sample ArcticOcean_MG_C_7_FD_187441 | JGI IMG/M metagenome (GOLD analysis project Ga0209711, IMG submission 187441) | Marine microbial communities from western Arctic Ocean - ArcticOcean_MG_CB11_88 (SPAdes) (version 2) | ecosystem: Environmental > Aquatic > Marine > Oceanic | place: Arctic Ocean...
AATATAGATAAGGTTGTTGGAAAAGTTACCATCGCAGATGCGGATGTTGTTGTCTCGGGAGGACGCGGTTTGAAAGGACCTGAAAACTGGCATTTGATTGAAGACTTGGCAGAAACACTTGGTGCAGCAACAGCATGCTCTAAACCTGTCTCTGACATGGGGTGGCGACCGCACAGTGAACACGTGGGGCAAACGGGTAAACCAGTGGCTTCTAATCTTTATATTGCTATTGGAGTATCCGGAGCAATTCAGCACCTTGCGGGAATTAATTCTTCTAAAGTTAAAGTGGTGGTCAACATCGATCCTGAAGCACCGTTTTTCAAAGCTGCAGATTATGGAATTGTCGGAGATGCCTTTGAGGTGGTTCCGAAGCTTATCGAAAAACTTAGAGCCTTTAAAAGCTTTTAGTAAATTTCAATTTAGCTTATTACAAAATAAGTTATTTATTCTTAAATAAATAACTTGGTATTGGTTTCTTTGGAGTTTAATCCACTTGGATCGAGGCTTAATAGCATGTTCTTAAAGAAGGTTGCCTCCGAAAGAGATATAGAAAGTGGTATAGATTTTAATTTAGTTTAAAACGAATGTAGCTTTTCTTTTTGTTGTAGAATCTGTTCCAATAAAAATATTAAAATCACCTTCTTCGGATTCCCAAATATTATTAGCGCTATAAAACTGAAGCATTTTTTCATCTATAGTAAAGGTTATTCTTTTAGTTTCACCTGGTTTAAGTGAAACCAATTCAAATCCTTTTAATTCACGTATCGGCCTAACTACATTTGCAAAGGGATCTTGAAGGTATAATTGTACTACTTCTTTTCCTTCCACTTCTCCGATATTAGTTAACACCACTGAAGCCTCTATAACGCTCTTAGTATTCATTTTTAATGCACTAAGCGTTATGTCTGAATAACTAAAGGATGTATAGCTTAAACCATATCCAAAGGGGTAAAGGGCTGTGTGTTTTTCATCTCCGTAATGAGACCAAAAAACACTTCCTTGTTCCTCTCCATCAGCACCAGGACGCCCAGTGCTCTTTATGTTGTAATATAACGGCATTTGACCTACGTTTCTAGGAAAACTCATTGTTAACTTTCCTCCAGGATTATAATCACCATAAAGAACTTGTGCAATAGCATTACCACTTTGAGTTCCTAAGTGCCAAGCTTCTACAATAGCGGGTAAATGTTCAGAAGCCCAGTTAAGAATTAATGGCCTTCCGTTCATTAGAACAAGTACAATGTTTGGGTTAACAGCATAAATCTCTTCAAGTAGCTCTTGTTGAAGTCCTGGTAAATCTAAATTAGCTCTACTTCGACCTTCTCCAGATTGAAAACCATATTCACCTAAAACCATAACAACTAGATCTGCTCTTGCAGCTGCTTTTTTGGCGGCAACAAAACCAGTTCTGTCTGTTTCGTTTATTGATACTTCTTCATGAAAACCAGCTGGTATTTTATTTAGAAGTTTAACTCCCTGTTGGTGTTTAATGTCATTTCCTCTGTAGGCTTGTAAGCCTTCCAGTACAGAAATTGCAGTATTGTCGTCGGCTCCAATTCTCCAGTTACCAAGAGGACTGTTTTTGTCGGCAGCCAAAGGCCCTATTAGAGCAATGCGTTGTCCTTTTTTCTTTAAGGGAAGTGTTTTATCTTCGTTTTTAAGCAGTACGATTGACTTTTTAGCCATATCCAAAACACCTTCCATCATTTCTTTGGAACTAGTAACTTCTTTTTCGCGAGCTTCGTCTAAGTAACGATAAGGGTCATCGAATAGGCCTAATTCATATTTTACTTTTAAAATTCTTCTAACAGCATCGTCAATATCTGCTAATTTTACTTTACCTTCCTTTAATAAGCCTTCCAGTTCTTCAAAGTAGATACAAGACTCCATGTCCATATCAGAACCAGCATTTAAGGCTAATTCACCTGCATGTTTTCTGTCTTTAGCGTATCCATGATCCATCATTTCACGAAGAGATCCCCAGTCAGAAACTACAAACCCTTCAAAGTCCCATTCTTTTTTAAGAACATCACGTTGCAAGTATTTATCTGCTGTTGCAGGAATACCGTTTAGATCGTTAAATGAATTCATGAATGTTTTAACCCCAGCTTCGGCGGCAGCTTTGAATGGAGGCAATACGATGTTATGAAGTGTACTTAAACCAACATCTACGGTGTTGTAATCACGTCCGCCTTCAGAAAAACCATAGCCAGCAAAATGCTTAGCACATGCGGCAACAGTGTGAGGTAAAGAAAGATCATCTCCTTGAAAACCAAGAACACGCGCAACGGCAATTTTACTCCCCAAATACGGATCTTCTCCTGCCCCCTCCATTACTCTGCCCCAGCGGGCATCACGCGTAACGTCGACCATAGGAGCAAAGGTCCAGTTGATTCCTGCTGCAGCAGCTTCTTTTGCGCCAATTGCAGCTGAATTTTTAATAGCATCTAGATCCCAACTTGCAGATTCTGCAAGTGGAATTGGACTGATTGTCTTGTATCCATGAATTAAATCAAAACCTATGATTAGTGGAATACCTAGGCGTGATTTTTCAATAGCTACTTTTTGTACTTCTCGAACTTCTTTTACACCTCTTACATTTAACATAGAGCCAACATAGCCTTCTGCCAAATGATTGTATTTTACTTGAGCATCTCCACCTTCAGGTACAGGACCGGTAACATTCCAAAAACCATTATATTGGTTCATTTGACCAATTTTTTCTTTTAACGTCATTTTTGCCAATAGCGTTTCAACTTTCACGTCGGTTTCGCTTAGTTGAGGTTTTTGATTGCAAGAAATGATACTCCCAATTAGGAGTATATGTAAATAATATTTTTTTAACATTTTATTTTTTTAGTTAAGCCTAATTCTAGCGATATACTCTTACATAGTCGATTTCCATTTTGTTCTCTGTGAAATCACTAGGGATTTCTCCGCCCAGATCTCCACCCATGGCAACATTCAGTATGATGAATTGAGGTGCTGTATAAGGCCAATTTTGACTATTTTTTGTAGCAGGACTGTAGCTGTAAAACAGGTCGCCATCTACAGAAAACTCTATTCTTTCTGCATTCCAATTCATGGCATACACATGAAATTCTGATGTAGAATTAGGAACATCAGTTTCAGCAAAGTTTTCTGTATTCCCAGAACTTGAAAGGTTGTGTAAAGCAGATGATATTTTCCCTTTTTCCCAACCTTTTTGTTCCATAATATCAATTTCTCCACAAGCTGGCCATCCTAGTGAGTTGAAGTTTACTCCTAACATCCAAATCGCAGGCCATGTACCAGCAGATGATGGTAATTTAGCTCGTACTTCGACCTTCCCATAGGTGAAGCTATATTTTCCTTGAGATTTTAATCTAGTAGAAGTATAGCTTGAACCTTCATAGGATTCTTTTCTTGCGATTATTTTTAATAATCCGTCTTTTACAATTACATTATTTTCTCTTTGGGTATAATATTGGTCTTCACCATTTCCCCATCCACCAGCGCCAATATCATAGCCCCAATTGGAATTATTTGGAGCACCATCGGTATTAAATTCATCAAACCAAACCAACGTATTGTTTCCGTCAATCAAGCTTACATTATCATTAATGTTATTGATAATGTTTTGCATTTCGGTTAAGGTTTTGGGAGCAGGCCTTGCTGTAGCGATTGCTTTTTCGTAAGCTGTTTGACTTCCACCTGCATTTTGTATGCCTGATTGAACAAGTGACTCTAGAGTAGGAGTACCTCCTTCTGGCGGATTGTCCGATTCTGCAATTATTTGTTCAATTCGTTGACTAACACTCATTATTTTTTCATCTGAAGTGCATGAAATTGAGATTAAAAGAGCGAATAAGCTTAGAATAGTAGGGGTGTGTTTTTTCATTTTTACCGTATTAATGGTACTGTTATAGTTATATTTTTAATTTGAAATTATAAAGGTTTTGTTTTAATATTATTTAGACAAATTTTGACTCAAACCTATTTGTCAATCAAAATTAGGAACTAAGTAAGATCATAATTTTTACAGGCATATTAAGTTGTAAGCTTTGTTATTCTAAATGAATAAAAGAATCATATTAATTCAAACTTCTTTTAAAAAAATACATTTTGTTTGTTTTTACGCAATTTGATAAGAATTTGTGAATTTGTTTCTTTTGAAAAAAAAATACTCGCACCAAAACGGCGCGAGTATTTTTATAATTATTTAGTAAAAATAAAGGTTGTCAATATAAAGAACTTCAGAACCGGATCCACCGTCCCAAACCAATTGACCGATTTTCCCATCAGATGTTATGTTTTCAAGATCACTAAGTGAAACTGTAACTGTAGTCCAAGTTTCTAGTACAGGCGCTGATATAGTTATAACTCCTTCAGGTTTAGGGTCAAGATCAACATTAACACCAAAGTCAACTAATTTCAACTTGAGTGTAGCTAAGTTCGGAGTCCAGTAATCAAAAGTAACCGTAGTTACAGCTGTTAAATCTACCTTATTTGAACCGAAATCTATTCCTGAAAAATTTAATGCAGTGTATTTTCTTACGGTATTATTTGCAATTATTTCAGTTTCGGATGCTGTTGTTTGACCCCAACCTGGATTCCAGGTTGCTTCTAAATCAGTGTAAGCATCACTAAAAATCGAAACAACATCACTAGAAGGTAGAGTTGGTTCACTAGGAGCAGTTGTTGGGGCCGTAACTACAGGGCACCCATCGGTTCCAGTTCCACTAACAGTAGGGCAAGAATCCTCATAATCAAGTTTACCATCTCCATCAGTATCAGTTGTAGGTAACGAAGCACCTGCAGATCCTGATTTTGCAAAAGTCATGGTAAAAAATCCTGCTGACTGAAACTCAATTTCGACTACCAATGTATTTTTATCATCAGAGATAGAAACTACATTGTAGATGATTTGTTCTTTTGCGTCAGCTGCAGTCTTTATTAAACTTAAATTGTAAAGTTTAGTAAGTCCTAAAAACGCTCCAACTCCGTTGATTGTTATTGTGTTCGCAACGTCATCATGATTCCAAGTAGCTGTTGCCGTTCCATCAAAAGGAGCTTGAGGAGTTCCACATTTTTCCTCACTAACACCATTTAAGTCTGGCTCAAGCCAAGTGCTCTCACCTACAACATTAGCGTAAGTTCCATCAGCATTAAATATAAATTGATCGTCAAATAAACAAGCTCTAGTTACTACATCAGCAAGAGAATTTTTAAACCATTCTCCAGACCCAATTGCAGGACCTACATTTATAGCTTCTGCTATGTGTTTAAACACCCAAGTCCCCTCTAAAACAGATGGAATTGGCTCATTAAAGTCTACCGCAACAATTTGTTCAGAAGTTGCGTTTATTGCATCAGTTGCAGAAGCAGTAACTACTATCGTGTAAGATGCATCGACTTCTGGATATGTATAAGAAACTCCAGGACCTGCAGTTACGGTTACATCATCAGAAGCATTTGTTCCGAAATCAACAGAATACGAAGTCCCACCTGTTGAAGATGGAGTAACAGTAACTACATTATTACCAGCACCGCTGGCAACAGCTGTAAAAGATAAATTTGTAATAGTAACTGTTTCCTCGTCGTCACTACTACAAGCAATTGTAAGACTTAGTCCTAATAAAAGAAAAAGTCTTTTTGTTAAAAAATGTTTCATAATTTTTGGTTTTAATTAATGTTTAGTTTTTGAACCATAGGGTTCCGGGTTATTCTCGTTGTTATTAATATCCTGTATTTTGCCCCCAACTCTCTCTGGCATTAGCTAAGTTTAGTTCAACTAAAGGGATTGGAAAAACTTCGTTTTTCCCAACAGTAAAATTTATTTTATATTCAATTTTTTGTTCGTCTGTTGATGGTTCTGAATCGATAAAAGCGTTATATGCAGCAAACGCTTCTTGCGCCTTACCTGTTCTTACTAGGTCAAAAAAGCGATGTCCTTCACCAGCTAACTCAAGGCGGCGTTCTTTGTAAATAGATTCTAGCAAATTGCTCTCACCGTTGTAAGGATATAAACGACTAGAACCGTTAAAAGCTCTTTGACGCACTTGATTTAGATAGTCAATCGCGTTTCCACCTCCAGTTTGAGCTTCTGCTTCTGCAGCCATCAACAGCACATCTGCATAGCGAATAGATCTATAATTATTTTGATAACTCACTGGATCAGAAGAAACAGTTGGTTCGTCCTTTAGAACTAAATATTTTTTATTGAAGTATCCTGAGTTTTCTCGACTCATTCCATAGTCCCCATTATTTGGAGCTAAAATAGTAACCCCTCTTCTTCGGTCAGAAGACTCATATTGTTGATATAGGTTTTTGGATATGATGTTAATTCCCCAACCCTCTTTATAGACGTTATTTGGAAAAGGGCTTCTTGGACCATTACTTTGAGGCATATAGTTACCGGCATTACAATACAAGCAATCCCAGTTATTTCCAACTACGCCCGTGTATTGAATTTCAAAAACAGATTCTGCAGAGTTTTCACCTGCAAATGTAAACAGGTTCGTGTAAGCACTACCTTGAACTAGAGAATAGACGCCGCTATCAATGACTTTGTTAAGTTCCGTTGAAGCAGCTTCATAGTTTTGATGGAATAAGTATATTTTCCCAAGTAACGCTTGCGCAGCACCCTTAGTAACTTTATAGGTTTCTGAAGGTGGTCTTGTCATGGGCAAATTAGGAATAGCTTCAATTAAATCTTCCTCCAACATCGAATAGATTTTATTTACACTTTCAACTCTATTGAAGTTGTATTGATCACCAAATAAAATTCTAGTATTTACAATTCTTGAAGCACCGTCTCTATCTTCAAAAGCTAAAGGTACATTCCCAAAAAACTTAGAAAGCTCAAAAATAAAATAAGAACGTAAAAAATAAACCTGAGCAATTACTTCATCTTTACCTTCAAAATCAGTTTTATTTTCAAATTCTAAAACATAGTTAGCTCTGTTGTACCCTGCATACATCAGTTGCCATATTAGCTGGATTTGCTCATTATCTGCAGGGGAATGACTCATTTTGTCAATTCTCTGTAAGGTTGGCTGATCAAAGGTGTTTGGATCCCCGCCTGCAATAATATCGTCTGAAGCGGTGTGAGCTACCATTACATTAAACATCGTCGCTTGAAGCATGTCATATACTCCTATCAAAGCATCTTCGTATTCTTCTTCACTATTGAAATAATTTTCTGAATTAGGGGCAACAGGAATAATATCTACGTAACTATCACAAGCAGCTACTGTAGTTACAAAAATGAAAAGTAATATTATTTTGTTCAGCTTTTTCATCATTTTAAAAGTTTAGATTCATCCCTAATAAAAATGTTTTTGAGACCGGGTAAAACCCTTTGTCAACTCCAGATCCAATGGGACCTCCACCTCCAACTGCAGAGGGGTCGTATCCTCTGTATTTTGTAAAGGTGAATAAATTGTTTCCGGAGGCATATAATCTCAGTTTTGTAAGTCTTATTTTAGAGATCAGCTTTTGGTTAAATGTATATCCTACTTGAATATTTTGAATTCGAATGTATGAGGCATCTTCTACAAAGTAGTCAGAGAAGTTATCATAGTTTACAGAAGAACCATTTACAGCGCGGGGAATCGTATTACTTTGGTTTGTAGTAGTCCATCTGTCTAAGACATAAGTTCCTTTGTTTGAGTATAAATTTTTACGCTCATAATCTCGAACCATATCGTTACCAATGGAAGCAAAAGCAGAAGCATTAAAATCAATATTCTTATAATTAAACCCTAAGTTCAATCCCATAGTAAGTTCAGGGATAGGATCACCGATATAAGTTTTGTCTTCAACTGTTATTTCTCCGTCTTGGTTTGTGTCTACAAACTTTAAGTCTCCAGGTTTTGCGTTTTTATGATATACCCCTGGATCGCCATTAGTTGAAGCTGGTGCATTGACATTCAAAGCGTTTATTTCCGCTTGATCTTGGTATATACCTTTAGTTTGATACCCATAGAAGTATCCAATAGGAAGACCTGCTTCCATTCTAGAGGTCAATAAGTTTTCTCCTACTAAAAAAGACCCGCCCTCTAGAAAACCTTCTGTACTTCCAACAAACAGAACTTCGTTGTGAAGTGTGCTGAAATTATAACTCACATTTAATCTAAAATTATTAGAAAGACTCTTATTATAACTCGCCAAAAACTCGAATCCTTTGTTTTCAACATCACCTGCGTTAATTACTGGAGGTGCTGAACCTGGTGCGGATGCACCTAATACTCCAGAAACATTTGCTTGAACCAGTAAGTCTTCAGTTTTTTTAGAAAATACATCTGCACTAATACTAAGATCGTTATTGAAAAATTTAAGGTCTACCCCTACATTAGCTGAAGTAGTGCTTTCCCAGCGAATTAATGGATTAGATAGCTTTCCAGTTGCTTTTCCTATTAAAACATCGTCGGCATCGCTTTCGTCGTTATTTGTGTAAATAGCTTGTCCATCTAATAAAGAAATGAAACGATTCAGTCCAATTCTGTCATTTCCTATAATTCCATAACTACCTCTTAATTTTAAATAGCTAACCACAGGATTATTCATTAAAAACTTTTCTTCTGACACATTCCACCCTATGGAAGCTGAAGGGAAAAACCCAAACTTATTAGCTGGACCGAACTTAGAAGAACCATCTCTACGAACAACAGCAGAAAACAAATACTTTTCTTTATAGTTGTACTGAACTCTTGAAAATAGGGAATAAAGCCTTGAAACGAATCTGTTGTTCCCAGCCTCTATTTGATCTTCGTTAAAACGAGGACGTATGTTTTCTGGTGGAACATACGCGAATAAAGCATCTTTGATGGTGTTGCGATTATTGATTAACCCTCGCCCCGATCTACCCGAAAAAAGACCTCTTGCTTCAATAATAGAAGTCCCAAGCAAAACAGTTAAGTTATGTGCTTCGTTAAATGTATCGTTATAAGTAATATAGTTTTCCCATTTGTAGTCGTCATAGAAGTCAATATTGTCAGTCAATGAATTTCCATCATCCTTAATAACATTAGGATCATCTTCTATAGTACCCTGTTTTCCTGAGCCGTAATTAAACACAGGTCTAAAAATATCTGTAAGTACTGCGGCGTGATTGAATTGAAATTTGGTATCAAACTTAAGTCCCTCTATAGCTGTATAATCTATTCCAAAAGTTCCTGATATTTTATCTATTCTTGATTTGTCATAGGTGTTTTCAATAATAGCAATTGGATTTACAACCTCTCTAGCGGTAACTATAGTTTCGCCATAGCCATTACTGTTTGCGTCGGTGTTTCTAACCGATGTAAACGGGTCAATGTTCAGGGCGCTGTATAAAACAGAGCCAATACCACCTTCGGGCAAATTATTTTTTGTGGAATTTGTATAGATACCAGTCATAGATAAATTCAAGTTATCCAACAATGCATATTGCAAACTTAATCTTGTAGTTGTTCTTTCGTATCCAGATTTATCTAAACCAACAACTCCTTCTTGGTTTATAAATGAAGCTCCGAATGAATAGCTTAATCTTTCTGTACCTCCGTTAAAACTCACATTAGTATTTTGAATTGGAGCCACTTCAAACACAGAATCCTGCCAATCAGTAATTGAATTGATTGGGTTTATAATATCGTTTTTATTGAAAACAAGCCTAGTGCTTTCAATAGGAAAATACTTATCTCTACCCCTTCCATTTACAGAGGCATCGTTTACAAGAGTGGCATAGTCGTATATGTCGTTTATTAAATCGACTTTTTTACTTGTTTCTTGAAAACCAATATAAGAATCAACGCTTACTTTTAATTTAGAATTTTTACGACCTGTCTTTGTTTCAATTAAAATAACACCATTAGCGGCAAGGACCCCGTAGATACCTGCAGTTGCATCTTTTAATATATTAATGCTTTTGATGTCATTAGGATTTATAACAGACAAGTCCTCAATAATGTTTCCGTCAACCAAGATTAGCGGACGGCTATCACCGTTAGTGGAAATTCCACGGATTCGAATATTCAAACTACTACCTGGAGAACCAGATGCGGAGGTAATATTAACTCCAGAAACTTGACCTTGAAGTGCTTGTTCAATTCGCACGGGATTAAGTTTTTCAATGGCTTTCGAATCAAGTACAGATACAGCTCCAGTTACTTCCTTTTTAGTCTGAGTTCCATAACCAATAACTACAACCTCTTGAAGAGAAGCAATATCTGGACGTAAAGTAATTATGATAGAAGTTTGATTACCAACAACGACTTCTTGAGACTCGAATCCCAAATAGGTGTATCGGAGCACATCTCCTATTACTGCTGTAATTTGGTAATTTCCATCAAAATCAGAAGTGGTTCCCGCATTCTTTCCTTTTATCAAAATGTTTGCACCTGCTATAGGGAAATCATCATCTAAGGAAATTATTGTTCCTGAAATTTGAATTTGCTGAGCGGATACTGTTGTGGTCACAAACAATACAATGACAGTTAAAATTCTAGAAATCATCATGGAAATATATTGTGTTTACAATTCATTTTTAATACTTGAGACTTTGAGACGATTTAATAACAAAAAGTATTATTTATTGTGATGTAAATTTAATTAAAAGAGGCTGGAAAACATAGAATAAAAACTATACAAAAACTCAACTGCTTAAAAATAAATAATTTTTTTATACTTATTTTGTTAAGAGGTAAAATTATGATATAAGTAATTGAATTACAATTATTAATGATAAATTATTAAGACTATAAATATAAATATTGTATAGTTTAAGTAGAGTATTTTTAGGGAGTGATATACCTTTACAAAGTCATTATATAATCTACAATTCTTGTTTCTCGAGAGAGATTCATCTTTTTCCTGAGGCGATATCGTTTAATTTCTACACTATGAACAGAAATATTAAGTAAAGGCGCAATTTCTTTAGAAGAAAGGTTCAATCGCAAGAAAGCACAAAGTTTTAGATCATTATTTGTAAGCTCTTGATGTTTGGCTTTAATTTCTTTAAAAAAGTCTTTATCGGCGTTATTAAACGCATCTTCAAAATACTGCCAATCATCATTTTTTTTTAAATTTTTGTTGATTTTTTTGATCAGTTGACCCACTTTCGTTAGAGATTCCATGTCAGTTAAATCTTTCTTTATCTTGTTGAGGAATTCATTTCTTTTTAAAGTACTCATCGTTGCGATTGCAATTTCTCTGTTTTTACTCTCAATGTCATTTTGCAACTGTTCATTCCTCACTTTCATGAGTTCTCGCTGATTGCCAAGCTCGATTAATTCTAATTTTCTAGTATTTACTTCAATAAGTTTATTTCGCTGTCTTTTGTAATAAAAAACATAAATCTTATTTACCAAAAAAATTAATGCAAGAAATAAAATAAAATAAATAAAATACATCCCATTAGAAAAATACCATGGCGAAAGGATAGAAATTTTTTTAGAACTAATACTTTTTGAAATTTCGTTTCTGACTTTCGTGCGAGCTTTCAAAAAATACTCTCCAGTTGGCAAGTTGTTTAAGGCCAATCCTGCACTAGATGTCCAAGGCCTCCAATCTTGATCAAAACCAACTAGCATGAACTGATACATAACCTTATCATACTTTTGATAATTAAATGATGAAATAAAAAATTTAATATTATTGTTTTCAGTATTTAAAGTTAATTCTTGATTTAAAGGCAGATAAGTTTGATCATTAAATTTATCGGTCACTCTGATTTTTTCAAAACTTACAATAGGTCTTGCTTTTTTTATTTTCCCTAAGTCAACTAATAAATACCCTGTATTAGATCCTAAAAGATATTTAGATCCTTTATGTTTCGCAACATGTTCAAACCCTAAAACATTGTTTGCAGTGTTCTTTTCAAAATAAAAGGATTTAAATTTAAATTCATCTGAAAATATATCTTTGAATAGGTAATGAATTTTATTGTTTGAAAACATCCAAAAATTTCCATTATCGTCATTTATCATTTTGCCAGACAAATAATTACTAACTTCGATTTCATTGGACAGAGCCAGGTCTTTAAAAAATCTAAAGTCCTGTTTGTCATATCTAAATACACCATCCGGATTATTATAAAAAATCTCTGAGTCAAATGATGCCATAGAAGCATTATTTCCTTTTTTTACTGATTCTTCAAGTCCTTTTTCTTTAACTATTGTTAGTTCAGCATCTGTTTTTAGACTAAATACACCTTTATATTCATGACTAACAAGAATTAATGAATCATTTACAAACTCAATAAATCTTGAAGAAATATCAAACCCTTTCAATTTATTTCTTATCCTCCAATTATTATTAATTTTATTAAGAACAAAAATTCCTTTATAATTCCCCTGTAACAAGATAGAGTTATCTGTCGGATGCTTTTTAAAGATCCAAGTCCCTGGTTTATCAGCAATTTTAATCGCAGTGTTGGAATCAATATAAAAAGTACCTAGGTCATGTCCGCAGAGCAGTTGACCGTCAATAACATCAAGAGTCCAAACTTGACCTTCCGTACCATTAATTAGTGAAAATCCTGAGGAAGCTTTATTATTTTTAATAAATAATCCATGATTGGTTCCTAAATAAAAGTTGTTCTCATGAATAATTGAGGTATATACCGCACCTATCTTTCCAAAAAAATCATTAAATTCTAGAAAAGGTGAATCTGCATTAACACAATCAATTCCGTTATCAAGACCCAACCAGATATTCTGATTTTTATCCTCAAAAACTGATAAGATTGTATTGTTTGAAATGCCATTCGTTTTGTTTAATTTTAAAATCATTTTTCCAGATTTATCAAGCCATATCAAACCGTCCGAAATAGTCCCTAGAGCAAAGCTTCCGTCAGAAAGCATAATTGCACTGTAAAGTTTTTGGTTCTTAAAAATGAAATCACCTTTAATTTTCCATTTAACAATTTTATTTCCCTTTAAATAAAAAAATCCAGACTTATCTGTTAATATTAGAAGTTCTCCTTTGATTTTAAAAAGCCCAATAATAACTTGATTTTTCAACCTTTCATCCTGACAAAGCAAATAAGGTTTTCCACTTCTGATTTCTATCAGACCCCTTCCACTTACCTGATAAAAAACCTGATTATCAACTTTAAACGACTTAAGTAGGGTTCCACCTGCCTCAAGAAATTGGACTTCACTGGAATCTTCCTCTATAATTATAAAGCGACTCAAGGACTGGAAAATAATCTTATCGTTGTAATCAATTATGTTCCAAAACTGTTCATCTTCAAGTATATTAATATCTAATTTTTTAGATAGAGAAGTATATTTTAAATTTCCTATTTCTGTGTTTTCCCAATATCCAAAATCCATATAAGTTCCAATATAAATTCTATCGCCAATAACTTTCACAGAACGAATTATTGACTCATTTGGACTAGGGTTAAGCTCCCATTGGGATCCATTAAATGTTAATAAGCCTTTATTATTTGCAGTGTAAATCTTTCCCTGGCTGTCTTGAGATATCATCCAATTTTGATTTCCAGCGCCACTTTGCTGAATATCGTATTTTATTATGGGAGGTATTGCCTGCGAAAAAGAAATCCACATGGAAAAAAACAAGAGTAATAAAAAAACATTTCTCAACATGAAAAACTTATTAGTTTGTATTTTTAAATTCTGTTTAATCAAATGTATTAGATTAAAAACTTAATAAAAATACAACTAAATAAATTTATCTAAAGTGTTTTCAAACAATGACATTTAAACTGTCGCAAGAATTGATATCTATTTAACCTAAGAAAATAATTTTGAATTGAAAGTTTGGAAGATAAAACTTCGTTTAAATCATTTTTATTTTTTAGAACCTCCAATGGTTTTAATGTCATAATTGATTTTAAAAACCGTATATCTAGGCTGAATAACATAAGATCGAGTAGAAGAAAAGAACTGATTAAAACTATCTCGGTTTATTTGCCGATCATCAAAAAGATTAGTAACCCCAACTCCAAACTCCCATTGAGATCCGCTTTTGGAATACACCAAATCTGCTTCCAAAAAACGATATTCGTTTAAGGTCTGTTGTTCATTTCTGTAGTAATTATAAGTGTATTTTGCGTTAAAAACGAAACCTTTTGCAAAATAGGCATCTACTCTTGCATATGGAGAATCTGTGTAAAAAAAATTGTTATTTTCCCCCGTATTGTAATCCCTTTTGTTGTAAGAATAACCAATTTCGATATTTGGTTTCGTTCTGAAATTGGTAGCAATATTAAATCTATAGCTTTGATTAAAACTACTCGATTCTGTAGGGAACCCATTGATCAAGTTGTTGAAATCACTATAATTAAAATTGATATTAAGCCCACTTTTAAAATTTTTAAACCTTTTATCAATTCTACCGTTTGCAGAATAATTAATTCTGGGGAAGTTAGAGTTTGAAGAAGTATTAACACTGTTTATCCCTTCAATATTGGTAACATTTTGAATAGCATCGTCTCTTTCGGAATAACTTATGTTTGCAAAAATATTAGTGAAATTGAAAATATTTATACTCTGATAATTGAGATTGAAGACGTTGAAACTTGCCGCTTCAAGATTAGGATTCCCTTGGAGGAAAGAGTTGTAATTTCTGAAAATGTAACCTTCTGCCAAATTATTAACGTCCGTAAATTGACGTGTAGATCGATATATTAAACGCAAAGTTTCAGAAGCTTTAAACTTCACCAAGACCCTGAAATCTGGTCTAAAAAAAGTAAAGTCATTTGAAATAAGTTTTCCCAGTTGGTTTGTTGCTGTTTTATAGGAATGCAATGTAACTCCTGGATCAAAGGTGAAAATCCCAGTGATGAAGCGGTAATGCATCGCTACATAAATATCTCGAAATTTAAAATTCACTTGATTACTTAAGTTTGCTTCAATAAAATAATTTGCAGATTTATTGTCATAAACCTGAAAAATACTTGAATTAAAATCTTGATTCACATCCGTTATTCCAAAAGTGAAATTAAGATTTGATTTTGGTGTAAGGATATAAAAGTAGTCCAGCTTCCCTTCCATTTTATTGGTTTTGATCTCTCGATTTTGATTGATATTAAAACGAGATTGATTGGTGTTTAAAGGCAAAATATTAACGAAAGGCTGGGCTCCCCTTATTGCGCGATAAAATGGATCTTCTTTTTGAGACAGGTGTTGCGCCTCAAAAGAAAAGATGTGATCTTCATTTAGGGTATAATAAGCCTTTAACTCTTGATTTACAGAGGATGGATTCTGAGATTTCAGCTCATCAATCTGGTCCATAACTTGATTCGTTCCTCTCCCTGAAATTGATGTTAAGTCTGTCAATTCATTCTGACGAGAAGACTTAATTAATAGATTGTATTCCGTTTGTAAGTTTTCATTCGATTGATACTTAGTGGTAAACTTATAGAGTTGCTGTTCGTTTTCTTGGAAAATAAAATCTGATGTTTCTTCAACAGCGTCTGAGGCTGTGTAAGTTCTGGTTACTTTATTTTCAAGTTGATTTTTTGTTTTCGCCAAGATTGCAAAACCACTTATTTCCAATGCCTCATTTGGTGAAACACTAAAATTGTAGGCTCCCAATTGAGCATCGATTGATTTTGCTCGATTATTTTGTAAGCTCGAAAGCCCCGCATCATCCGAATTGATATCTATCGAAGTTCCTGTTCTTGCATTAAGATTTCCGAATCCTCCCCCAAACTTATAAAAGTCTCTCCTAGAAAGTGGTGGATCGCCAATATTATTCGAATTACCCAACATACTCATGCTCATGTCTTTGGCGTAATAAAATAATTTTGGAGCAACAATAAAACGATCTTCGTTACCTGCTCCTGCAGTTATTTCTCCAAACCAAAACTTGTCTTTCCCAGACTTTAAACTAATGTTAATAGCAATATTATCCTCATTGTTGGTAACACTCCTTAACTGATCCACCTCAGAAAAATTTCGCAACACCTGTACCTTACCAACCACATTAGCTGGAAGATTTTGAGTTGCTAATTTCGAGTCTCCATCAAAAAAATCTTTCCCCTCCACAGTGATTTTCGTTACCTCCTTCCCCTCTACCTCTATCCTTCCATCGTCATTAATCTCAATCCCTGGCATATTTTTTAAAACATCTCCTAACTTCCTCTCAGTTCCAGTATTAAATGAATCCGCGTTGTAGATGATAGTGTCTCCCCTTATTGTCACAGGCATTTCGTAGACTAACTCTACCTCATCTAGAGCTTCCGCTTGTTGTTCTAGTTTAAAGTCTTTTTTGAAATCTGCTGTTTTGTTTAAAACAAAAGTGATTTGCTGAAAACCAATGAAAGAAATTTTGATATCATAATCCGTGTCTTTCTTAAGGGTTAATCTAAAATATCCTGAGTCATTGGAAATTCCAAAACCATCAAGTATTTGGGTGTTTTTTTCAACAGCGATAATGTTGGCTCCCAATATTGTGTTGCCAAAAGTATCCGTAATTACTCCTTCAAAATCTATATTTTGCGAAAATGAAAAAGAAAAAAAAGCAAGAAATATAATTGTAAATACTGGCTTGAGTTTCATGTTTAGTTTTGAATTCTGATTCGGTTACCTCCTCCTTGTCTTCTGCCCCTTCCAAACTGCTCCCTCATCTCTTTGATCTTATCTTCTCGGATTTTCTTAAACTCTTTGTTGTTGACCACAGTTCCTTTTTTAGGCGCCTTGATCTTTATCTTTTCTTTGGGATTGAGAACAACTTTTGTGCATAAAATTGTTGTGTTGTCATCGCTAACCTCTAGAATTAAACCCGGTAAACCGCTATAAAAACTAGGACCCGTTGCCACTGGGATTTCAGGAGCAAACCAAGCACTTAGGGTCGTTATTTTAGTTTTCTTAGGAATATCCTTATCCTCTGACGCTCTTTGTGAAGACCTACCGAATTGCATTACCCGCAATTCAGACTCTACTTCTTGAGTTGCATTGTAACAAGTATAAATACCAATTTTTTTTGTCCCCCCTGTCATTGTCCATTTACTTTTAGTCAGGGTGTCTTTAATTAAAAATATTTTACCTAAAAGCTCCTGTTTCCTTATAAAAGTATTGGACAGAATATCTCTATATACTGTTCCTGCATTTGACATCAAAGAAGAAAACATACTCCATCTTTGATTTCCTTTTGTGGACTCTAACTGAACTTCTTCTTCAAAAAGAGAGGAAGTCGTGTTAAAATCCAAAATATAATTTTTCTCTGAATTTGACCTCATTCTTGAGAGTACTTGCTTCCTTCTTTCTAGGGGTATATTTTTAATGAAATCAGTATTTAAAATTGTCTTTGAGATATAGTAGGCTTTGCCCTGAAACTCTTGAGCAGTTATTGAAAATGTAAAAATAAAAAAGAATAAAATTATTTTTTTCACAGCAATTTAATTTGAGTTAGTTTTATTAGTACAGACCTTAAAACTTAAAAAAAGTTTAATGTTAAAATATTTTATGTTTAGCGAAATCAAAAAGATGTCATAATGTTTTTATTATATTCGAATAAATATTATTTAAAATGAAATTAGAAAAAAACAACAAATTAGGGAATAACAATCGAAGGAATTTTATTAAAAAAACTGGGGTGTCCATAGGATCCATGATGTTCATACCTAGTCATGTGCTCTTTTCTAAGAAAGAAGTTAGAGATGCCGCTGGTCAAATAACTCAAAAAGCCGTTGTTGTGCCTAGCGATAAAGTAAATCTTGCTTGTTGTGGAATCGGAAATAGAGGTGGTGCCGTAATCCGTGACCTTTATGCAACAGGCGCAGCAAATGTTGTAGCATTGTGTGATGTCAATTTGGATGGTGAAAAATCTCAAAAATCTTTAGGTGCGCACCCGAGTGCCACTCGTTACAATGATTTCAGAAAAATGTTTGAAGAAATGGAAGGAAAAATAGATGCAGTGAGTGTCGGTACTCCTGATTTTTCTCACTTTCCAATCACCATCCTGGCAATGTCACTTGGAAAACACGTTTATGTCGAAAAACCGTTAACGCGAACTTTTCAAGAATCTGAGTTACTAATAAAAGCTGCAAAAAAATATGGCGTTGCCACCCAAATGGGAAATCAAGGGCATTGTCAAGATAATTATTATCAATTCAAATCTTGGGTTGAAAATGGAGTCATCAAGGACGTAACCAAGATCACTGCCCACATGAATGGGAAAAGACGCTGGCATGGTTGGGACACCAACATGAAGACTTTTCCAAAAGGACAAAAACTCCCGAAAAGTTTCGACTGGGACACTTGGTTAATGGCGTATCCGAATCACGATTTCCATCCTGACCTCATCGATGGTCAGTGGAGGTGTTGGTACGAATATGGCAATGGAGCTCTCGGGGACTGGGGCGCTCATGTAATGGATGGGTTTCATCAATTTCTCGACCTTGGACTTCCAAGTAAAATAAAACCGATAGGACTCACGGGTCACAATAACCTCTTTTATCCTACCTCTTCTACACTTGAGTTTGACTTCCCAAAAAGAGGGGAAATGCCAGAGGTTAAAGTCTCTTGGTTTGACGGAACTGACAATATTCCCGAAGTACCCAAAAATTATGGTGATATTGAAATTGACAAAACTGCAAAGACTAAAAAGGGAATGGTTCAACCCAAGGGCCTAAGAGCTGGGAAGGTTATCTATGGTAAAGACCTCACCTTTAAAGGAGGTTCTCACCACAGAACCCTCTCTGTGATTCCAATCGAGAATGGAAAAGACATTAAAAAGCATGATTTGCCCGAGTATTTCAAGAGTGACACCAATCACTTTATGAATTTCATGAACGCTTCCAGAGGAATGGAAAAATGTTTGTCTCCTTTTGAAGTTTCAGCACCACTTAGTCAATTATTTTGTCTTGGAACCATTGCGCAACAAGTCAATGAAACCTTAGAATTTGACAGAGAAACAAAAACTATAACTAACAATACTATCGCCAATAATTTACTTAAGGGTCCTGCTCCTAGAAAAGGATGGGAAGAATTTTACAATCTGGTTTAATGCCAAAAAATAATTCTCTCCAACACCTTTTTCAGCTCAATTTCGCGGTGTTGCTAATCAGTACCTCAGGAACACTGGGAAGGTACATTGACCTGCCCGTACCGGTCATAATAGCCTCTAGGGCATTAATTGGTGGCTTTGCTTTGTATTGTTTTTGCAGATGGAAAAAGTTAAGTTTTATAATAAAAAAAGAAGACAGGAAAGTCGTTTTTATTAGCGGCATACTTATGGGTATTCACTGGATCACTTATTTCTATTCGCTCAAGCTTTCTAATGTGGCCATAGGAATGCTTTCCGTATTTACTTATCCTGTAATCACCTCTTTTTTGGAACCCGTAATCCTAAAAAGTAAATTTGACAAATCAAATATCTTTTTGGGTTTACTGGTTTTGATCGGTATCTATTTTCTAGTTCCAGAATTTAGTTTTGAAAATACTCATTTAAAAGCCATCGGATTTGGAGTCTTTTCGGCCTTGTGTTATTCCGTTCGCAATGTCTTGATGAAAGCTAAAGTTAAAGAGTATAAAGGTTCAATCTTGATGTCCTATCAATTGATTGTTGTCTCTTTTTTATTGATCCCATCCTTTTTTATTTGTGACACCTCAGGATTTCAAGAAGCACTCCCAGCAGTTTTAATTTTATCGTTTTTAACGACAGCAATCGGACACACTATTTTCCTTTATAGTTTTAAAAATTTTTCAATAACTGCGGCGAGTATCATCAGTAGTATTCAGCCTGTTTATGGCATCCTAATCGGCATGCTTGTTTTAAAAGAATTTCCAGAAAAGACAACTATTATTGGAGGATTGATTATATTAAGTTCTGTCGTAATTGAAAGTGCAAGAACTTATCGTAAATAAATTAAAAAAATGAAATCTGTTTTATATTTAACTTTGTTTCTAATGCTTGTTGGTTGTAGCTTTTCTGAACAAAAACCAAATTTTCTTTTCATTGTTGTTGATGATTTGGGCAACCATGACCTCAGCGTAATGGGGAGTAATTATTATGAAACTCCGAACATTGATCGGATAGCAAATGAAGGTTTTATTTTTACAAATGGGTATGCTGGCGCTTCTGTTTGCAGTCCATCTCGGGCGAGTTTATTGACTGGGTTTTACCCAACAGTCCATGGGATTACAGATTGGATTGGTGCGAAATATGGAGCTGACTGGAGGTCTGTTGGAAGACACACAAAGTTGTTACCAAGCGATTATGTGAAGTATCTCCCGCACAAAATGACTACGCTACCTGAGGCTTTAAAAGAAAATGGATACAAAACGTTTTTTTCTGGGAAATGGCATTTGGGATCTAAAGAAGAAAAGTCACTTCCAACTGATCATGGTTTTGACATTAATGTTGGAGGTTTTAGAAAAGGAAGCCCCGCTTCAGGGAGGTATTTTTCTCCCTTTAATAACCCTTACATAGAAGACCAACTAGAAGAGGCCGGAATGAGTTTGTCGATGAAGCTGGCCAGGGAAACTTCAAGTTTTATAAGTACTAATAAAAACAAACCCTTTCTTGCCTATCTTTCTTTTTATGCGGTGCATTCCCCCATTCAAACCACACAAGAAAGGTGGGAGAAGTACAGAAAGAAAGCTGAAAATCAAGGTATTTCTGAAGAGGGATTCGAAATGGAACGTAGACTCCCCATCCGAATAAAACAAGACAATCCGGTCTATGCAGGCTTAATCGAACAGACAGACGAAGCTATAGGACAGGTTCTCAATACCCTTGATGAACTCAACTTGGAAGAAAATACGATAGTGGTTTTTGTGTCAGACAATGGAGGAGTCGCCGCTGGAGACAATTTTTCTACCAGCAATAGTCCCTTGAGAGGTGGAAAAGGTTATCAATGGGAGGCAGGAACGCGTGTTCCTTTTTTTATTAAAGCGCCTCAACTGAAGGGCTTTGTTAAAAAAATTGATGCTGCTGTTTCAGGAATGGACTTATTTCCAACTTTATTGGAACTGGCAGGCATAGAGAATACTTTGGATCTTGATGGGAAAAGTTTAGTGCCATTATTAAAAAATGAACCCTTTATGGACAGACCTTTATTTTGGCATTATCCGCATTATGGAAACCAAGGGGGAGATCCCAGTTCGATTATTCGAGAAGGAAAATGGAAACTTATTAAATACTGGGAAACTGGGTTTTACGAGATGTATGACTTAAATAAAGATATCGGAGAAAAAGATGACATCATTTTAGATAACCCCAGAATTGCGACAGATTTAATAAAAAAACTTGATCTATGGTTAAAAGCTACACAGGCTAAAATTCCTGTTGTTGACCCATTGCATGATCCTGAAAAAGAGAAAGAATGGCTGGAGGGATATAAGTTAAAATTGAAAGGAAAACTAGAAGAAAAAAGATCCTTCATGCTTAACAAAGAATACATCCCAAATATAGATTGGTGGGGAACTGCCGTGATAGACTAAAAATGGTTTAGTTTAAATATAAGTTCGAAAATTGGATGTACTGATCCCAATCGTAAGCTGTCACATTGTGTTTCCCTTCTCTTAGATGATATCCAATCGTATTGTGAATGGGAGTGTTAACAGCAGGTTGCTGATCAACTTCAATTCCCTTTTTTCCATAAAGCTCATAAACTGGTGTAGCTGCTTTCGCGCTTAAAAACTCTCCATTTGGGTCTGCCCATGGATCGAGGCTGGCACTTGCGACGTAAACAGGTCTGGGGGCAATCAAGGCAATCAACATGTGCTGATCAATTGGCAAAGCCGATTCATTTTCATTGTACTGATGAAAGTTTTTTGCAAACCAATGGGGAAAATTGGTGTTAATGTCCGAAACTTTTTCACCAAATCTTCGCCGAGAAAGAGCAGCACCTCCACAACCCGAATTGTTTGAAATTACAATACTAAATCGGGAATCTGAAGCGCCAGCCCAAAGGGCCGTTTTACCCAATCTTGAATGTCCAAAAAGAATAACGCTATTTTCATCGACCAAATTTTCCGTCTCGAAATAATCCATCACCCGAGACATTCCCCAAGCCCAAGCCGCTAATGATCCCCATTGATGAGGTTCGGGACTTGTTTGATTTTGTTTATAAAAAAGAGCGTGAATTCCATCTGAAAAATCGTTTTTATCTGGATCAACGTTCCCGTAATCTAGGGTTACAAGACCGTAACCTGCTGCAACAATTTTATCCGCTTGCCACCTAGAGTTTCTTTTTCCTCTAAAATCGGGCTGTAACTTGGCCAATTCGTCAGGGCTTAGTTGCGCGACTTTTTTGCCACTTATCAAAATTGAAGGATCAGCATGGACCGCATGATTTCCGGAAAAATTATATCCCAAGAAAACAGGAGCATTTTTAACCCCTTTGGGGAGGTACATCAGAACGATCATTGTAATCGATTTTGATCCCTTTTTAAAATGTAAGGCAACTTGTTTTCGTATGGCTTTATTTTCCAGAGCTTCCTCGCTATAATCCAAAACCTCTGATTTATTAAAAGTTAATTTTCCCGGTACTTTTCCATATACCTGATTTGTAAAGAGCTCAAGTATCTCCGGTCGGCGAATTTGCTCCCAAGTTTCTTTGGTGTTAATCTGACTTCCATTTTCAGAAATCAAGAGATCTGGAAGGTTTAATTTCGGAACTAATGCTTCTGTCTTAATTGTTGTAGATATTTTTGATTGCGCGGAAGAATTAATTATAAAGGATAAAACAAAGTAAATTGAAATAATGAAACTTTTCATGGTTGATTATATTAACTGATTTATGAAATTAAATATACAAAAATGAAATTATTATAAATAAAATCACTGTAAATTAATGAATTTGAAAACTGTAATATTTTATATCTTTAATAAAAAAAATGATGAAAAAACTCTTCTTACTACTGCCTTTTCTAATCCTTTCATGTGCAAAAGAAATTAAAGTTATTTCTTATAATATCCGCTATAACAATCCAAATGACGGGATGAATATTTGGGAAAACCGCAGAGAGACAGTGGGTCAATTAATCCTAAATGAAGTGCCAAATTTCATAGGGATGCAAGAAGTCAAACATCCACAATTGATGGATTTACGAGAAGCCCTAAGCGGTTATGATTATATAGGAGTAGGTCGTGATGACGGAAAAACCAAAGGAGAATACAGCCCCATTTTTTACGATAGAAAAAAACATCAGGTTTTGAAATCCAATACTTTTTGGCTGTCTGAAACACCTGATACGATTTCTGTGGGCTGGGACGCATCAATGGAACGGATTTGCACTTATGGTTTATTTAAAAACAAAGAAAATGATCAAACCTTTTGGGTCTTCAACACCCATTTTGATCACCGAGGTCACTTGGCAAGAGAAAAATCTACTGAACTAATTATCAAAACAATAAACCGTCTGAATAAGGAAAAACACCCCGTTATTCTCACAGGTGATTTTAACTTAACCCCAGAAACCTCCTCAATTGAGTTACTCCAAAAAAACCTTCATGATGCCCAAGGAGCCCTCCCTAAAACGGATCCTTTTTATGGAACAACAAATGGTTTTGGAGACTCTAAAAATGCAGGACATCGGATTGATTATGTTTTCACAAAAAAAATAGAAGTGAAAAGCGCCAAACATTTATACAAAAAAACACCTTTAGATGGATGGGCTTCTGACCATCACCCTGTTATCGCTACTTTAGAATTAATCGAATAGTATAGAGGTTTAAATTAAGATTATAGATTTATTAATTCATCAGAATAAATGAAAATCTAATAGTTCCCTTGCTAAATTTTTCTATAATTTTAACATACAAACAATAATTCCGATCAGTACATTAAGGCATATATTTATAATACTGGTGAAATTTCAAGTGAAAATTTGATTGGTATTTCCAAAGCTACTTTAGTGAATTCTACCTACAATATTTTCTAAAGTCTATTTTGGAAAACGGGCCTATAGTGAGGGAAATAAAACCATTGGATTGTGGGATTATGCCCAAGAGGAAATAGATAACGAAGTGGCACTCCTTGATGCTAAGAAATATGATATTGAATTCCCCAACCCCTTATTTTTAAAATGGAATAATTGTAGAGTATAAACACTAAAAAATCCCTTTGTAAATTTTTATAAAAGGATTTTTTTATTTGTAAAAACACAATTTATTTTAAACAGTTTTGAGGTACGCCAAAATCTGTTGGCTCACCTTCTCTCCAGTAAATCCAAACTTATCGTCTAGGACAGCCGCAGGTGCAGAATAACCAAAGTGTTCCAAGCCAAAGACTTTACCTTTATCTCCGACCAAACCTTCTAAGTTTACAGGTAAACCTGCTGTTAAACCGAAAAGTGGTTTGTTTTTAGGAATAACACTGTCTTGATATTCTTTTGACTGAAGTCTAAAAACACCCTCCGAAATAACCGAAGCAATATTAACTTTTAAATTCTCGTTTTCCTCCAATAATTTCGAGGCTTCAATCAGTGTAGCTACTTCCGATCCATTGGCAATTAAAACCACATCAGGGTTTTCTACTTCTTTAACCAAATACCCTCCTTTTTCAGCAGCCAAAGCTTCTTGATATCTCGAACCTCCTTTTGCTGGAATATCCTTGATACCTTGACGAGACAAAATTAATCCCGTTGGAGTGTTCGTATTTTCCAATGCCATCTTCCAAGCTACACTTGTTTCTGCTGAATCCGAAGGTCGCAAAGCCAAAAAACTTGGTTTTCCACTGTGATTTTTTAATTTCTCTAGCAAACGTATTTGAGCTTCTTGCTCAACAGGCTGGTGTGTTGGTCCGTCTTCTCCAACTCGAAAAGCATCGTGTGTCCAAACAAACTTAACACCTAGCTCCTGAATCCCGCTCAATCGAATGGCAGGCTTCATATAGTCAGAAAAAACAAAAAACGTAGCCACGACGGGAATGATCCCGCCATGTAAGGCAAGGCCATTTGCGATACACGCCATGGTCAGTTCAGCAACTCCTGCTTGTAAAAAGGAGCCCGTAAAATCACCCTTTTGAAGTGCATGGGTTTTCTTTAAAAAGCCATCTGTTTTGTCACTATTAGATAAATCAGCAGAAGACACAATCATGTTTTCAACATTTTCAGCCAAATAACCCAATACTCCAGAAGAGGCAGCTCTTGTCGCTAACCCATCTTTATGTGCAATAGATTCGAAATCTAGTTCCGGGAGTTTTCCTGATAAGAAAAAATCTAACTTATCTGAAAGCGCTTTGTTCTCTTGTCTCCAAGCATTGATTTCAGTTTTCTTTTCAGCGGCATTTGCTGTTTTTTCTTTTATTAAATTTTTATAGAAAGTACCCACTTCATCAAATATGTCAAATGGACTTTTCGTATTTGCTCCTAAATTTAATAAGGTTTTTGTGTAATCCGCTCCTGTATTTCCGATGGGCTGCCCATGCAACTCACATTCGCCTTCAAACATTTTATCTTCGGCAGTAACGCAACCTTTTCCCATAATTGTCTTACCAATTATCAGGGTTGGTTTTTCGGTTTCGATATTCGCATCAGCCAATGCTTTTCTTATTTCTTCGTGGTCGTGACCATCAATGGTAACAACTTTCCAACCCCATGCTTCATACTTCATTCCCGTGTCCTCAGTGGTAACCTCATCCGTAGAAGTTGACAACTGAATGTCGTTAGAATCAAAGAACATAATAAAATTACTTAATCCTAAATGTCCAGCAATTCTCCCTGCTCCTTGAGAAATTTCTTCCTGAATTCCACCATCCGAAATAAAACCATAAATCTTATGATTCATCCAATCTCCAAATCTGGCTTGTAAAAACTTAGCTCCAATTGCTGCGCCAATTCCCATTGTGTGTCCTTGACCTAGTGGTCCAGAGGTATTTTCTATCCCTCTTGAAATATCTACTTCTGGATGTCCTGGCGTCTTAGATCCCCACTGTCTGAAGCTAGCAACATCCTCTTTTTCATAATTCCCCAAAAGGTAATATTGCGCGTACATCAAAGTAGACAAATGACCAGCATCCATATAAAACCGATCTCTAAAAGGCCAGCTCATATCCGAAGGGTCATAATTAAAGAACTCTGAATAAAGAATGTGCATAAAATCTGCGCCTCCCATCGGTCCTCCTGGATGTCCTGATTTTGCTTTTTCCACCATTGCCACAGCCAGTGCTCTGATGTTGTCCGCTGATTGTTGGTCTATTTTATTGTTCATTTTAAACACGCTTAATTATAATTATTTTTAAATGCTTGAACTCAAGGAGCTAATTTGCTTGCAAATATAACAGAAAGAACACTCAAAATCGCACATATAAAGAGAAGTTTTAGCCTACTGATTTCCCTACTTTTAAATTAAATGAAACATTAGAAAAGAAGGAGCTTCATTCAAAAAAATCATTGAAAATTTGCTTGACTGTTAGGTCATTATAAATAATAAATTGCGTTTTGTATAATTCTCTTAATAACAATAAAGTTTAGTTGTTTTTAAAATTTTATCCAATGAAAAGCTCTTCTAATCAATTCGTGTTATAAATTATTTTTCTTTCCAAAGTCCTTCCATTTCTTCTAAAGTTTTCCCTTTTGTTTCCGGAACATACTTCCATACAAATAGGGCGGAAAGAATACTCATTACTCCATAAAAAAAATAAGTTCCACCGTTGCTGAATTCCATCATTGGTGGATAGGTTGAAGAAATAAAAAAGTTAGCAGTCCATTGAGCAGCAACAGCAATTGCAACTGCTTGACTTCTAATTTTATTAGGAAATATTTCTGAAATGAGCACCCAACAGATGGGGCCCCAACTCATCATAAAAGAAGCGGTATAGATGATAATAAAGATCAATGTTGTCGTCCCGATAATGTCTAAAAAAGCCAAAGTTGAAATTGCAATCATCCCAATGGCCATTCCAATCGATCCAACAATTAATAATGGTTTCCTCCCCCATTTATCAACTGTTAAAATGGCTACAAGGGTGAATACAACATTCACCAAACCCATGATAATCGTTTGTAACATCGAAGCATCCTTTGCAGCTCCCATGCTCTCGAATATCCGAGGGGCATAATAAAGTGCAACATTGATGCCCACAAATTGCTGGAAAACAGACAATAATATTCCAATAATTAGGACTGCCTTCCCGTAAGAATATAATTTTGCTTTAGAAGTTTCTATTGTACTCTTGATGTCTTCAAGAATTTGTTTTGCTTTTTCGACACCATTAACACGTGTGAGTATTGAAAGGGCTTCGGTGTCTTTTTGTTTCAAGGCCAAGTATCTCGGAGATTCTGGAACTAAAAACATTAATAAAATAAACACCGCTGCTGGAAGCGCTTCTGATAAAAACATTCTTCTCCAACCAATTTCATTTATCCATTCAATGGTTTGTCCATCTGCAATTCCCCAATTCACAAAATACACAATCAACATTCCGAAAATAATGGCAAATTGATTAAGAGAAACCAATCTACCTCTAATTTCTGCCGGTGCAATTTCACCAATATACATTGGACAAACAGCCGAAGCCAAACCAACACCAACACCACCAATGACACGATAGAAGTTAAACATCCAAAGCAACCCCATAGAAGATTCCCCTTTATTAAAAAAAAGAAACTCTGGATTTCCAGATCCTAAAGCAGATAAAAAGAATAGGACTCCTGCCATAATTAAGGCTTTTTTCCTCCCATATGCTGAGGACACAAATCCAGATATTGCTCCACCAAATATACAGCCAATTAATGCCGATGAAACCGTGACTCCATGTAAAAAAGAGCTCAACCCTTGACTGTCAATTAAAAAAGCTTGAATTGATTTTTCAGCTCCAGAGATAACCGCTGTGTCATAACCAAACAGCAAACCTCCCAAGGCAGCAACAACGGTTACTCCATAGATAAAAGCTTTATTTTGTCTCATGATTAAATATATTGGTTAATTATATTTTCAAATAATTCCTGCTTGCCGCTCTTCAATGACAATTCGCCATTTTCTTTAGCAATTTTATATAAATCTTCCATCGAAAGTTGTCCTGCTTCAAAAGCTTTTCCCTTTCCTGAATCAAAAGATTCATAACGGTCTTTTCTTAATTTCTCATAAGGAGAAGAATTAATAATTTTGTCTGCAATCAACAACCCTCTAGCAAAAGTATCTGCTCCTCCAATATGGGCATGGAATACATCCGCTAGATCCGTTGAGTTTCTTCTGATTTTGGCATCGAAATTAATTCCACCTCCTTGAAGACCTCCTGCTTTTAAGAAAACCAACATCGCCTCTGTCGTCTCCTGGATGTTATTGGGAAATTGGTCGGTATCCCATCCATTTTGATAATCCCCCCTGTTGGCATCAATACTACCAAGCATTCCTGATTTTGCAGCCACTGCCAATTCGTGTTGCATGGTGTGCTGTGCAAGGGTTGCATGGTTGACCTCTATGTTCATTTTAAAGTCTTTTTCAAGACCGTATTCTTTTAAAAATCCAATTGCTGTTGCTGCATCAAAATCATATTGATGCTTCATCGGCTCCATTGGTTTTGGCTCAATAAAAAAGTTTCCTTTAAACCCTTGAGCTCTTGCATAATCTCTGGCCATGGTTAAAAACTGGCCCATATGGTCTAACTCACGTCCCATATCTGTGTTTAACAACGACATATAACCTTCTCTACCTCCCCAGAAAACATAGTTTTCGCCTCCCAGTTTGATGGTTGCATCTAGTGCCAATTTTATTTGACCTCCTGCTCTTGCAACCACATCAAAATCTGGATTAGTAGCCGCACCATTCATGTAACGAGGATTAGAAAAACAATTGGCCGTTCCCCAAAGTAATTTGATGCCAGAAGCTGCTTTTTTCTCTTTTATATAATCCGTAATGGTGGCCAATCTTTTTTCTGATTCGGCAAAGGTGGCTCCCTCTTTAACCAAGTCGAAATCATGAAAACAGAAATAATCAAATCCCATTTTAGAAATAAACTCAAAGGCGGCATCTGCTTTGTCTTTTCCTGCTTGAATGGTGTCATTTGACTGATCCCATGCAAAGTTTTGTGTTCCAGGACCAAATGGATCTGCACCTGTTCCACAGAAAGTGTGCCAATAGGCGATGGCGAATTTGAAATGTTCGCGCATCGTTTTTCCAGCGACGATTTTATCTGGATTATAGTATTTAAAAGCCATGGGATTGTCCGATTCTTTTCCCTCAAATTGTATTGTTCCGATTCCTTTAAAATATTCTTTGTTTCCTATGATTGCCATATTATTAATTGTTTTTAATTATTATCTATTCAAAAATTTTTCTAATTCCATTTTCCAATGCTGATAGGCCGTCTCATAAGGTTCCTTATTTTTTAAAGGCACAAAGGTCATTACATGATCATTTTTTGTGATGTTATTCCCAAACTTCTCAAAGTCGCCATCGGTCAACCCACAGGCCCTTGCAGCTCCAACGGAACCTGTAGTGTTGTATATTTCAATTTCATGACCAATTAAAGTAGCTACGGTATTCGAGAAAATTTCTGATCGGAAAAGATTGTCATTTCCTGCCCTGATGACATTGATTTTAGCATTGTCATCTTTTAAAATTTCCATCCCATAAACAAATGAAAACGCAATCCCTTCCAAAGCCGCCCTACACAAGTGAAAACTACTGTGTTGGTTTAAGTTTAAATTAATGAAATGAGTACCTATATTTTTGCTATTTAACATCCGCTCTGCTCCGTTACCAAAAGGAATCACCACCACCCCATCTGAACCTACAGCTACTTTTGAGGCTCTTTTATTCATAGCTTCATAGGACTCCTCTCCTATATTATTTCTCAACCAACGGTACATAATTCCTGCTCCATTAATACAGAGTAACTTCCCTATGTTTGTACTTTCAGGAGTGTAATTTACGTGGGCAAAATTATTAATCCTTGAAGATTCTTTTGATTTTAAAATGTCCGTAACGGCATAGATCACTCCCGAGGTTCCTCCTGTTGCAGCAACTTCCCCGGGTTTGAGAATATTTAATGAAAGTGCATTATTGGGTTGATCTCCAGCCCTATAGATCACAGGAGTTCCAATGGGAATACCCGATTCTTGATTCCCTTTTTCATCAACCTCACCTTGATTAATGAAGTTTTGGACAATGGTGGGTGTTAAGGAAGGGTTGATTCCATAATAATCTAGCAACCAATCTGCGACCTTATCTTCTTTGTAATCCCAAAGAATTCCTTCCGACAAACCGTTCTTAGTCGTGTTTATCTCTCCCGTTAGTTTGTATGCGATATAATCTCCAGGGAGCATGTACTTATAAATTTTTTCATATAATTCTGGCTCGTTATCCTTTACCCATTTTAACTTAGAGGCCGTAAAATTTCCGGGAGAGTTCAATAAATTCAAAGCGCACTTTTCTTCTCCTAAATCTTCAAAAGCTTTGTTACCAATGTTGACTGCCCTGCTGTCACACCAAATGATGGAATCCCTCAGGGGTACTCCTGCTTTGTCAACCACAACCAAACCGTGCATTTGATAGGAAATACCAATTCCAGAAATTTCTTTTGCCGACACGTTTGCTTCCCTGATCACTCTTTTTGTTGCCTTACAAACATATTCCCACCAAGAATTGGGGTCTTGTTCTGCCCAATCCGATTGGAGGGCAGTGATGGCCATTTCCTGATGAGGTTCATGAAGCGCAATGATTTTATTTCCGCTAAGAGCGTCGACAAGTGCAACTTTTACTGAGGAACTTCCGATATCAAATCCTATGTAATACATGGTTTATAATGATTCTCTTATTATTAATTGTGTTTCGATATAACTTTGCATTGGCTTTTCCTGTGTGATGAATTCCGCTGCTTTGGTGCCCAGTTCATTAAAATTTGTTGAAATAACCGAGATGCCCTTATAAATAAATTTCTTCATTGGAGTTTCATTATAGGAGAGAAAACCCACCTCCACTCCTGGTTCAAAATTCTTATTCCTGCACTGCTCTAAAAATAAGCCCAACATTCGATCACTCACACTGATATAAGCGATGTTTTTTTCAATATTAAATTCTTTTGAATCCGTAATTATTTTAAAATTAAAATTAAAAGCTTTACAATACTTCTTAAAAAAAGTAATTGTTTCCTTGGGGTGATTGGTAAAAGAAGGGTACAGGAAATGTATTTCCTTGTACTTCCCAAAAAGCCCTGTAGCCCCTTCCAAGGATCTGGAAAAAGACTTACCAAAATCTTGAAACAAATAATTGTTTTCTGAATTTGAATACACGTTCCAATCTATCAACAGCAATTTGTCATTGCTGATTTTTGAAATTATTTCAGGAATGTTATCATCGTCAAAGTTCATGACGATGTATTTATAATATTTCCCAATACTGTTGTTTATTATGGTTTTAAAATCATCAATGTTATAGTGATGAAATTGAACGTCAGCTATAATATTTTCGGGTAAATTATTAATAAAAGAATGGTATAACACTTCTTTATAGGCCTTGAAAGTATCCAGCAAAAGAAGTACTTTTTTAGTTTCATTAGCCACATAATAGCCCTTGTTTGGGACAGAATCAATCACGCCATTTTCCTTGAGTATGTTATAGGCCTTGAAAACCGTATCCCTAGACAATCGGTTTGCTTCACATATTTTATTTACGGAGGGCAAGACGCCTCCTTTTTGTAAAATATTTTCCCCGATTGCATTGTTGATAGCGTTCATGATTTGCTGATATTTAGGAATATCGCTTTGGTGATTAATGTTAAAAGAAATAAGTGACGCTTCCATACTGTTCTGTTCCGGTATGCAATATAATACAAAAAAATTATCTCATATTCTCGGATTATAATTAAAAAACAGCTCGTCCCTCCGTACTAATCCACCGTCTAACTTTTTTTTATTTAGAAACTGCCTGTAGCGCTAAGACATTAAAATATAATTTCATTAAATAGTATTGTATATGAGTGGAATCACTTTTACTTTTAATAATTTTGAGTTATGGAACAAAATATTTTCGGAAACCCCCTCCTCTCCTGCTGCACCAATCCTGCTACTGGTTATTTTAGAGATGGCCTGTGTAGAACAATTTCGCAAGACTCCGGAACACATACGGTTTGTGCACTGGTCACGCAAGAGTTTTTAGACTATTCGGCATCAAAGGGCAATAATTTAATGACACCAATACCACATTGGCAATTTCCAGGATTGAAACCCGGTGACAAATGGTGCTTGTGTGTTTCGCGTTGGCTAGAAGCCGAAAAAGCAGGCAAAGCCCCAAATATTATTTTGGAAGCAACGCATGAAAAAACACTTCAATATGCTTCATTAGAGTTGTTACAGAAATATGCTGTATATTATTAATAAGCGTTAGGTTTTGTACTGAAGTGAATATTCAAATCGTCTTTTAAAGTTTTTAGTGCAACGATTTCCAAAATCACCTAAAGTTTATTTAAGAATCTAGAGTCGTTTTTTAAACAAGTTGATGTTTTAGTTAAGAATAAGTTGATGAGTTCGATAATGGAGGAAAAAATAGAGTTTGATGGTCAAAAGTATCGAACCCCAAAATTTAAAGAAGGATTCCTGTATATCTACAATAGTATTAAGGAGTTTCAGTGATGTGATTTACACTTTAAATTCGTAATCAATATTTAATTTCCGCAAAGCTCTTAAAGCAGAACCAGAACTTTTATCTTCTATCTCAATTCCAATAGATTCTCCTTCCAAAAGAATATCGGTTAGTTCTTTAGATGAAGTTTCGTTAATGTTAGAAGAAATTTCTGCAATACATTTTGTTATAGCTCTTCTATCGGGCCTCTGAGCAAAACAAGACAATAAGTTTAATTTCATAGCTCTTTCTATTGAATAAATATAAGGTAAACTAACTTGTAAAGAGGAGTGTTTGAACTATAAAAAAGAAGTCATTAATGTTATGAGTAGATTTTCATTTAATCATTTCAAGAGCCATTAAGGGTCAATTAATTTTAGTTTCTCTGTCCTTGACAATTTCTTGATATAATATTCTCGTTTTGATGCAGATGATCTATCGGGAAGTATTTCAGAATACACTAAATTGACAGGTCTTCGATTTCTTGTATACTTAGCCCCCTTTTTTGAATCATTATGTTCAATGATTCTCCTTTCTCGGTCTTTTGTAATTCCAGTGTACATGCTTCCATCTGAACATACAACAATATAAACCCACCACTCTTTTTTTTCCTCCATCAATTAGGATTATCAACTTGCATGGTACCAAATTATAAAAAAAACATTGGTAAAACGAGGAAAGTTTTTGGAATTAGTTCGCTGGATAATAAGCCTAGCTCGGTGCAGGTATTCTTTCTGCACAAACCTCTACGGAACACTTCCAACTCCCTTAATAATGAGCATATCCGCTCACAGTTCAGAAAAGATGCTGTTAAATTATATTGGTAAAGACAGTTTAGATTTTGCTCAGCAAATTGTCGATTTTTGTACCCTACACTCATTAAGATAGAAAAAAGAGCCTCAATAAATTTAATTAAACGCTTCTTCACAAGATTAGTCAAAATGATGATAAACACTCTAAGCGCTTTTTTATATGTATACCAGGATAATTGCTGACTCTTTAGCTAACTATACATTTTGAAATAATGAGTTGGCCATAGGCTAACAGTATTAACTAGCAAAAAGCTAAAAAACCCAACCTAAAACTCTCAATTCAACACTCCGCCCCTTCAAAATAAATCTGTTTTCTTTTTGGAGATTTGCTGTTGAAATGGGTATATAGACAAACCCCTGGTGTTTTATATAGTAATTGGTAGCTTATATTAAGTAATGGTTAATTCTCTCGTGCAATCCCTTATAAAAAAGGGTTAATAAAATGCAGGTATTAGTGAATGGCGTTATCACCCCTTACTCTGGTACTCATTCGTATCGCATCCTCAACGTTATAGATAAATATTTTTCCGTCTCCAACCTCTCCGTTAGATCCACAATCAAGAATAATATCAACACATCTTTCTAAGTTTTCGTCACTAACAACACAAATTATCATTATTCTATTTTGAAGTGCTAGTGAATCTTTAGTGCCTCTATATATTTTTGTATAACTTTTTTGCAAACCACTTCCAGAGGCTGAAATTACAGTTAAACAAGGGATGTCAATACTTCTTAAACCCTCTTGAACATCTCTTAGTTTTGATGGTCTAATAATTGCTTCAATTTTTTTCATATTATTTAATTTAACTATTCATAGGTTGAATAGGATTTAACACCAAAAGAAGCTGAGTCTATTCCGGCTATTTCGTCCTCTCTTGAAACTCTAACGCCAATGGTATTTTTTAATAATTTCATTATAATAAAAGTAACTACAAAAGAAAAGATCGCTATGGTTAATACGCCGATACATTGAGTTACTAAAAGAGAGACACCACCTCCAAAAAACAGACCATCTTCTGAAGCAAACAGACCAACTGCAATCGTACCAAAGATACCATTAATACCGTGGACTGCAATTGCACCAACTGGATCGTCTATTTTTAGCTTATCTATATAAATAACTCCTAAATCAACAAGTACACCAGCAAAAACGCCAATAATAATAGCCGAAAGCGGATCAACAACATTGCATCCTGCTGTTATAGCGACAAGACCTGCAAGAATGCCATTTATTACCATAGTGATATCTATTTTACCATAAGAAAAATAGGTGTATATCATAGTCGAAATACCACCAGCAGCTGAGGCTAAAAATGTATTGACAACAACAATACCGATTAACTCCCAATTTCCGACAGCTGCCAAAGTAGACCCTGGATTGAATCCAAACCATCCGAACCATAATATAAAGCCACCAGTTGCAGCAAGAGGGAGATTATGCCCTGGAATGATATTCGCAGACCCGTTTTTATTGTATTTACCCAACCTTGGCCCTAAAACTATAGCAGCTGCTAGTGCAGCAATTCCGCCCATTGTATGAACTGCTGCCGAACCAGCAAAATCATTAAAACCTCTCAAGGCTAACCAACCATTTGGATTCCAAACCCAATTGGCAACAATTGGATACATGATTGAACAGAATATTATTACAAGCAGCGCATAAGACCAAAGCTTCATACGTTCCGCCAAAGCACCAGATACGATTGATATACAAGCAATAGCAAAACCGAGTTGAATAAACCAAAATAATTTATTAGATATTGTTAATCCTAATCCTAAATCAGCATCAGTTATTCCAAGATCAAATGATATCCACCCATTAGATGAACCATAAGCGATTCCAAATCCAAAAATAAAAAAAGCAATCCCTCCAAAGATAATGTCAATGATGACTTTTGCGATGATACTCATTGCATTTTTAGATCGTACAAAACCAGCCTCTAAAATAGCAAATCCAGCCTCCATAAAAAAAATTAGAGCAGCGCACAAAGCAACCCAAACGGTGTCAATTGAATTAACAATTTCAAAATTTTTAGCCGTAATTATTGTAAGTTCTTCCATTTTAGTATTAAAAATATTTGAATTTTAAAAGTAGTACAATATTTATAAAATAAAACTTAAGTGTTAATTCATTTTTCAAAATAAATCTGTTTTCCTTTAGGGATGTGCTGGTGAAATGGGTATATAGCCTAATCCCTGCTATTCTCTAATTCCTCTTCAAACCCATAAGTCCAACTAGGTTTTTTTATAGACCTTCAAACGCTCCATGATAAATTCATCATCAGTTTGGATTTTGATTAAAAATTTATAGGCCTTTTCTGAAATATATTTGTTTTCATTTTCTAGAATTTTTGACACAGATTTAAACGTTTCAAGGTCATTCACCCCTTGTTTGGTGTACAGTTTTAACAGTTCATCTAATTGCTGACCATTTAATTGAATTAACAAATCTCTGGATGCACCTACAACCTCTGAGCTCAGAAATGGCGACTGCATCAACTTTTTCAACAATTCCTTTTGAATACTGTGATTCACATTCGCATATATTGAAAATAAACGCTCTTGTAAATCGCTAGCATTTAAATGAACCGGATCTATGGCGTGAATGGCACTATAAGCCAAATAGAAATCATCGGAAGAAATGATTTCTAAAAGTGACGCCTCTAAATCTAATGTCAGTTCTGTAGTAGTATCAATTCTATTCAAAGCCCAGAGCTTATCGTTATTATCTGAACTTTGTAAAATACGATGTATCAATGTTGGTGTTAACTGTTTTTCGGTGAGTTCTGAAACAAAATCCATTGTTGGACCGTTTACGATATTCCATAACTTATACGTGGTATATGCAGCACCTTTTACCACCATATCAGCTACACTTTTTGAAGTCGCTCCAGAAACGGCATCAACAACTCCTTCATCATTTTTGGGTTGCTCTACCAGTTTTTCAAAGGATACCGCATCCAAGGGGATTGATGAATCTGCCAATAATGTGTGTAATCGTTGGTATTCATTTTCAGAAAACGGGTCGTGATCATATTTACTTAAAAACTCACCTTTTGGCAGTTCAAACCCCAAATACCGACCTGTAATATTCCAATAAACAACAATATCTAACAACCTGCATTCGTCATCATAACAAACTTCTCCTATTACTTTTTTAAAGTAATGTAGCGGTATATTATCCTTAGTTTTTCGCAAATAAATAGTTTCATTGGTAACCGAATCTTTAAAGGTCACAACAATAGATGGTTCGCCAGCAGGACTACTTTCAATCGTAGCGACTTGCATATATTTAATTGGGTACTTTTCTTGAAAAAAAATCAGTATAAGTCCTATCAAGCCAACAATTACAACACCAAAATAACGAACCTTTATCATATTATAAAGATCTATACTTGCTTGGGAATAATCGCTCCATGCTTTTTCAGCAAGTTTTTGATTTCATTAATATCCACTTCTGCTGGAGAGATTCCTTGTTTACTGGCTAATACCGCTGCCACGGCCGCCGCTTGTCCCATACCCATACAAGAGGCTTGTACTCTCAGTGCAGAATTTGCTAATCGATCACTACTCACGCAACGACCCGCCACCAAAAAGTTCTGGCTTCGTTTCGGGATTAAAGATCGTAACGGAATACTTGCTACTATATCTGGTTTTAAAAATTCTTGATAAATAGATTTTCCGTCTCTATGCAAATCTATTGGATAAAAGGAATGCGAAACAGCATCGTCAAATACCTTTCCTGAAGTATAATCATCCTTGTTCATTTTATACAAACCATCTATTCGATAGGTTTCTCGTACGGCCGTCTCCGTTTTTAAATCTACGAGTTTTAAATTCTCACAACCTGGAAAAGTCTTCAGTTTACGGACTAAATTTAGCAAGGTATTTCTTCCTTCATTATTTGCGATGGTATGACCTTCTGAGGTGGTAGAATCCGCCCCAGGAACATACACATAACTATAAGGAACATAGGTGTGCTCGCGACTTTCTCTTTTCGAATTTTCGAGCATATTCTGTCTCAAAATACGGTGGTGTTTTTTTGGAATTTTGGTTAAATCCAGTGCATCATATTTATACCCTCCCAATCTAAAGATCAAGGATCCTGGTTGTGTATCTTCTTCTCTCAACACGTCATAACCGGCCATGGAGGCAATCAATGCATTCCCAGTACAATCAATTATTTGGTTGCAGACAATCGATGTCTTTGTACCTTTTCCAACCGTCTCCACTATCCATTTCCCTTCTTTAAATTCAATGTGTGTTGGAGTTTCATAATAACGAATCTTTACACCTGCCTCCAAACATTTCTCCTCGGCAAGTAAGGTGTACAAGGGAGCGTTTATGGTTACCTGATGTTTCCAATGGCTATCTGGAATCTTAGAAAAATTCGGCAATTTATCTCCATTTAACTGCACACAATCCATTACCAACTCCCAACCGATACCGCCAATAATTTGTTTTCCCCAAGCATGAAATATCCCTGGAAAGGAGACTCCACCGGTGGTGGTAGTTCCGCCTAACTGACTTCCGCTTTCAATCAAGATCGTTTCTGCTCCAGCCCGACCAGATTGAATCGCTGCGATCGTACCTGTAGTTCCTCCACCAACTACCAATATCTCAGTAGTTATACTTTCTTCTTTTACTTTATAAGGCGACACCAAAGATTCCCCCTTTGCAAAAGATGGTGTTACCATTCCAAGAGAGACTGCCCCCATGGATTTTAACATTGATCTTCTTTTCATATCTCTATAATATT
>Ga0209711_10000554_pt1 | contig 37817 bp, 33 predicted proteins | sample ArcticOcean_MG_C_7_FD_187441 | JGI IMG/M metagenome (GOLD analysis project Ga0209711, IMG submission 187441) | Marine microbial communities from western Arctic Ocean - ArcticOcean_MG_CB11_88 (SPAdes) (version 2) | ecosystem: Environmental > Aquatic > Marine > Oceanic | place: Arctic Ocean...
TGTCTTCCTCCACTGTAGCACAACCGACAGCAACACCATCCACCACCACAACTTATAGTTTAGTGTTTACTAACGCATCTGGTTGTTCAAGTGCTACCGATAGAGTAGTAGTAACGGTAGATAATGCTACTCCAACAGCTAATGCAGGGTCAGATGCTACAATTGATTGTAATACGACTAGTGCTACTATAGGAACCTCGGCCGTATCAGGGTTTACTTACGCTTGGACACCAACTACAGGACTGTCTTCCTCCACTGTAGCACAACCAGTAGCAACACCATCAACCACCACAACTTATAGTTTAGTGGTTACTAGCGCATCTGGCTGTGAAAGTGCCGCCGATACAGTTATAGTATCGTTAGATAATGTTACTACAACAGGTGCTTATTTATTAGCAGACTGTGATGGTGATGGGGTGACTAACGGCGATGAGTTAACACCACCAGATGGAGAAACACCAACCGATCCAACTAATCCATGTGATTTTAACACATCGGATATTTCTTTAACACCAGATACCTCCTTCTTAACAGCAGATTGTGATGGTGATGGAGTGACTAACGGCGATGAGTTAACACCACCAGATGGAGAAACACCAACCGATCCAACTAATCCATGTGATTTTAATATATCGGATATTACTTTAACTCAAACAGGGGCTTATTTATTTGCAGATTGTGATGGTGATGGGGTGACTAACGGTGATGAGTTAACACCACCAGATGGAAAAACAACAACCGATCCAACTAATCCATGTGATTTTAATATATCGGATATTTCTTTAACTCAAACAGATGCTTATTTATTAGCAGATTGTGATGGTGATGGGGTGACTAACGGTGATGAGTTAACACCACCAGATGGAAAAACACCAACCGATCCAACTAATCCATGTGATTTTAACACATCGGATAATACTTTAACTCAAACAGGGGCTTATTTATTTGCAGATTGTGATGGTGATGGAGTGACTAACGGCGATGAGTTAACACCACCAGATGGAGAAATACCAACCGATCCAACTAATCCATGTGATTTTAATATATCGGATATTACTTTACCTCAAACAGGGGCTTATTTATTAGCAGATTGTGATGGTGATGGGGTGACTAACGGTGATGAATTAACACCACCAGATGGAAAAACAACAACCGATCCAACTAATCCATGTAATTTTAATATATCGGATATTACTTTAACTCAAACAGGGGCTTATTTATTAGCAGATTGTGATGGTGATGGGGTGACTAACGGTGATGAATTAACACCACCAGATGGAAAAACAACAACCGATCCAACTAATCCATGTGATTTTAATACATCAGATATTACTTTACCTGTTACTTCTAAAGTTGGATGTAACGCAGAAATCAGTGTTACTAAAATTGCCAATATTATAGGAACAGGTTTAGGAGCTACAATATATTACACAATAGTTTTAGAAAATACGGGGAGTCTAGACTTAACAAATATAATTTTAGTAGATGTTTTTTTAGATTCAAATGGTAATTCGCTATCCCTTACTACAGAACCTTATTTTATCAGTTCAGACCTAGGTAGTATCGAAGGTATTATACTGGTTGGCGAGAATGCTACCTATATGGCAGATTTTGATATTACCCAAGAAGCTATAAATGCAGGAGGAGTTAGTAATCGTGTTATTGTCACAGGGACAACTGTTAATTCTGTAATTGTCACTGATTCTAGTGATAATGGAGATGATCTAGATGGAAACACCAATGATGATCCAACAGAAACAAATTTAGGAGAATTTATAATAGTTTATAGTCAATTTTCACCAAATGGAGATGGAGTTAATGATAATTTTGTTATTGAAAACATAGGCAATTATCCTGATAATACCTTGGAAATATATAATCGCTGGGGGAATATAGTATATAAAATGAATAGTTATAATAATGACTGGAATGGAATTTCAAACGGAAGAGTAATTGTTAATGATTCAGAAAACTTACCAGAAGGTACTTATTATTATAAATTAGAGTTAGGAGATGGATCATTCCCAAAAACTGGCTGGCTATACTTAAATAGATGATAATTAAAAATATAAATTCTGGTAAAATTGTTAGATAACCTAATCCCTGCTCAACCCAAGTTTAAAACATTCGCTACATTTAAGTTTTTAAAAATCAGCACTATGAAGAAGTTCTTTCTTGTTTTAGTCATTGTATTAGTCACTTCTAGTTTTTCTCAATTAACTGCCCAGAAAAATTGGAAATACATCAATACTATTGAGGATCTTTATCAATCCTATCCCGATAGGGTTAAATACATGTTTGAGCAAATAGATCTAAATCACAAAGGATTAGAAGAGGTTAAAAAAAATCATGGTCAAGGTAATTGGGTGGCTGCTTGTAATGAACTTTTAAAGTATTACAAAAATGGAAATGGGGCATTACATTTGAGAAAAAAACAGCCTTTAAAAAGCAATGAAGTTGTTCAAACAGCCGATACCTTATTGAACAATATTTTTGAAATTCAGAATGTAAAAGGGAAAATGCCCATACTTCAGGATGGTCACCGTGACTGGAACTATAAGGGACCTAATGATGACAACGAATGGGCATGGCTCTCCAATAGACACAGCCAGCTTTATCAGGTGTTTACTGCCTATAGGCAAACGGGTAATCCAAAATACGCGCATTATGCAGACAAATTTCTGAGAGATTTTATTATTAAAAGCTGGCCTTATCCCAATAATAAAAGCAGTACATCGGTATGGCGGGGATTGGAAGTTTCTTTTAGGTCTAAAATATGGGGTGAAATTTTTTATGCCTCACTTCAAAACGAATATTTTCAGCCTGTCACACACCTTTTAATTCTTATTAGTCTCCCTGAACATGCTCACTACAACAGACACTTTCACTCCAAAAAAGGGAATTGGCTGACCATGGAGATTTCAGCTTTGGCAACAGTTGCTGCTTATTTTCCTGAATACAAGCTTTCTAACCAATGGCTTGACTATTCTATTGGCGAAATGAATGCTAGTATGAAAGAACAAATCTATCCTGATGGAGTACAAACAGAATTGTCTTCTCATTACCACAATGTTTCTCTTCGAAACTTTCAACTCTTTTATGATATATGTCAAAAAGTGGGTAAAAAACTACCTCCAGAGTACGAGCAAACCTTAATGGCGATGTACAATTACACGGCCAACATCATGCGGCCTGATGGAAGTAGAATTCTTAACAACGATTCCGACAGGGGAAATAAACAGGACAATAATCGTAACATAATCCTAGATGCGCTCAAAAAGTTTGAAAAACCAGAATGGGAATATATTGCTACCAATGAAAAAGCAGGAAAAAAACCTCTTAAACGTTCTTATATATACCCATGGGCAGGTCAACTGATCTCAAGAAGTGGTTATGATGAAAAGGCGCATTGGTCTTTTTTTGATATTGGGCCTTGGGGGACAGGTCACCAGCATCAGGATAAATTACATCTTTCTATTACTGCTTTTGGAGCTGACTTTTTGGTTGATGCAGGGCGTTTTGCCTATCGTGGCATGGTGGCCGAAAAGTTTAGACCCTATGCCAGGGGAAGTACTTCACACAATTTGGTTCTGATCGATGACAAAGATCAAAACCCAGGACCACTAAAAGCAAACTCTGCTCTAGAAAAAAAACATTATAAAATCAACGCTGCCTATGATTATGCCTTTGGGAGTTTTGATGATTTTAAAGATTTGAAGGGCACGGCCAAACATACCCGAGCTTTTTTTTATCTCAAAAACGAATTTTGGTTGGTGGCTGACCGAATCGAAACGAATCGTCCTAGGAATTTAAAATTTTTATGGCATTGGCACCCACAATGCAAAATTGAACGCCAGTCCGATCGTATCACAGGCATCCATGAAAAAGGGAGATTGACCCTGATTCCTGTTTCTAAACAAAATTTTGAGATATCAGAAATCAAAGGGCAAGAAAAACCAAAAATTCAAGGTTGGTATAGTCCTGAGTATAATCTTTATGAACCCAACACATTGACTCAATTTTCTACCAACATCAATAAGGATCAATCCTTTTTATGGCTGGTTATACCAGAATCACAAAACTCAAATTCAATCGAAACCACCTTACTGAATGAAACCTCTTCTCACTATAGTCTAGAATTATCAGTGAATGGACAAAAGTGGAAGGTTACTTTACCTTTTGAAGATTCTTTTAAGGTCGAACTAAAAAAAATCAAAACACTAGACCTTTAGGTCCTGTTTTTAACATGATCTAAATACTGGCAACAAATCTTGCAATAACTAGTAGCAATTTGAACCAAACCCATATGGGAGGAACTTTTGATTTTAAAGATACCATAGAAATTGGAGGTGGGTATAAGAGCACAGGTTATGTTAATGTACTTCTGATTGTAAAAACCAAGTTTAGACTTACAGCAGCTTACGCCTATGACTTTGGAACGCCCTTTGGATCTGCGACAATCATCACAAGCGGAACAGAAACCTTTCTGAAGTTTAAGTTTTAATATCCAGTCAGATCATCTGATTTAAGCAAAAACTACATCACAAGGTTTTATCAGTTGTATAGCTATAAACCATGGGATCAAAGAAGAATCTTTTCAATGAATTTTTTTAAAAATAATAAGGAAAAGGAAAGTTAAGGTTTAATTTTTTTTTGAATCCTAGAATTTTATTATAATCTGTCTATATTAAAGGATTATTATTTTTACAATTATCTAAAAGTTTATAATAGTATGTTTAACAAACACCTATTACTTATCTCAATTACTAGTTTCCTTGGAATCCTGTTATCCTGCGTAGGGCCAGAGCTTCCAGAATCAATTCAACAGGTCTACCACGAGCTACCCAAACAAGTTGATTTTAATCAATATATTAAGCCGATTCTTTCGGATAAGTGCTTTATTTGTCACGGGCCTGACAAATCAAAGGTTAAGGCATCTTTGCAGTTACATCTTCCCGAACTAGCATATGCGGAATTAAAAGGGTCGCCAGGCAAATTTGCTATTAGGCCTGGTAATTTAAATAATAGTCAGCTTGTTCATCGAATCTTATCGGACGATCCTAATATTGTGATGCCTAAACCTGAATCACATTTAAAACTTACAGAACGTGAAAAGGCATTGTTAATAAAGTGGATCGATCAAGGGGCGCCATACAAAAAGCATTGGGCATTTCTAATACCACAAGTTTCCCAATTACCTATCGTGAAACTAAAGGAAAAAATAGCCAATCCTATTGATAACTTTATTTTGGCTAAATTGGAAACTATAAACCTACACCCTAATGAAAAGTCCAATAAAGAGACTTTATTACGAAGACTAAGCTTTGATTTAACGGGTTTACCTCCTTCTTTGACCGATTTAGAAGATTTTATAAACGATATATCACCTAATGCTTATGAAAAACAAGTCGATCGTCTGCTGTGTTCTCCTCATTTTGCTGAGCAAATGACGTTAGATTGGATGGATCTTTCGCGATATGCAGATACCCATGGTTATTCCGTAGATCGTTACCGTGATGTATCACCCTACCGTGATTGGGTTATCAAGGCATTTAATGAAAACATGCCTTATGACGAATTTATTCGATGGCAATTGTCAGGGGACATGATGGAAAAGCCCACTAAAGATCAAATTTTAGCTACCACTTTTAATCGGTTACATCCTCAAAATCAAGAGGGTGGTATTATAGATGAGGAATTTCGTTCAGAGTATGTATCTGACCGAACCAATGTTGTAGGTGAAGGGTTTTTAGGGTTGACCATTGCTTGTGCCAAATGCCATGATCATAAATACGATCCTATTTCTCAGAGGAACTATTACGAAATGTATAGTTTTTTTAATAATGTAAATGAATCTGGCCAAATTTCTTTTGATTCGTCTATGCCAGTTCCCAATATGTTACTTCCTACTAATGGGCAGGAAGAATTCATGACTTATGTAAATGGGCTTGTTGGAAATCAGCAAAAGGAAATTGAAAATATTATCCTCTCCGAATCTAAGAATGCGGGAGAATGGATTGAAAGTGAAAGATATCAAAATCTTAAATCAAAACATTGGCCCAGAGGGCTGGTTGCAAAAGTAGATTTTAATAAGGGGAATTTGAATAATGTTCTAAATTCATCACAAAAAGGAAAAATGAAAAGGCAGCATTCGCCAAAACAACTTCCCAAAATAGTAAATGGGTATTCAGGCAAGGGACTTGAACTCGATGGAGATGCATGGTTAGATTTAGATCGTATTGGAATTTTTAAACGAAATGAAACTTTTAGTATTGGTATCCGTTTAAAAATTCCAGAAGAATTAGAGAATGGCGTTATTTTCCATAAAAATATAGGCACCAAGATATACAATTACCGAGGTTACCATTTGGCAATAAAGGAAAATAAACTTGAAGTAATGTTAGCTCATTTCTGGCCTGACAATGCCATTGTAGAGTTAAGCACTCAAGAGATCCCTAAAAGTAAATGGTTACAGCTTACGTTAACATATGATGGCTCCAGCAAAGCAGAAGGTTTAAAAATTTATAGCGATGGAGATGAACTTGAAACTAAGGTTGAAGTTGATAATTTGTACAAGGATATTATTTACAAAAAGGCTGTTGAACCCGGGTTAAAAATTGGTGCTCGCTGGCGAGGTAAAGGAATTGGAGGAGCTATAGTTGATGATATATTGGTTTTTAAGAAAGAACTAAATGCCTTGGAAGTTCTCCAAATTTCCGATACCCAAAAAATGCAATTGATCCTCAATAAATCAGCTAGTATGTTGACCAAGAATGAAAAAGAAATACTGACGGCATATTATTTAAGTAATTATTCTAAAACATATCAATCTTCATTATCAAAATTAGCTGATACGCGAAAAGTTCAAGTAGATAGTTTAGAACGTATTAAGGAAATTATGGTCATGAAGGAAATGGAGAATCCCCGTGAAACCTTTCTGCTAAAGCGAGGACAATATGATCAATATGGTGAAAGAGTATATCCAAACATGCCTGAAACAATATTAGCTTTTCCGGATAGTCTTGAAAAAAATAGACTGGGATTGGCAAAATGGGTGACCAGTAAATCAAATCCACTAACCGCCCGCGTAGCTGTGAATCGTTATTGGAAAAATATTTTTGGAACGGGGATCGTTAGAACGGTTGAAGATTTTGGTAATCAAGGTGAGATGCCAAGCCACCCTAAACTACTAGATTGGTTGGCTATTCAATTTATGGAATCCGGTTGGAATGTAAAAAACTTACACAAATTAATGGTTATGTCGAATACCTACCAGCAATCATCATTGGCAAGTGAAGAGCTTATGAAACGCGATAAAATGAACCGACTTCTTGCAAGAGGTCCTTCAAAAAGATTATCTGGTGAGATGCTACGAAATAATGTTTTGGCAGCATCGGGACTTTTGAACAGAACCATTGGAGGAAAGAGTCTTAAACCCTACCAGCCAGAAGGTTTGTGGAAAATCAATGGGGCTACTTACAAAAAGGATAAAGGGGATAAGTTATATCGCAGGAGCATGTATACTATATGGAAACGTTCCGTGCCCCATCCAACAATTGCTACCTTCGATACTCCCGATCGATCGTTTTGTTCTGTGCGAAGGCAAGAAACAAATACTCCCCTACAAGCATTGGTCATGATGAACGATCCTACCTATGTAGAGGCTTCCCGAGTTATGGGTTACAATATGTTATCATATTCAGATTCTAAAGCTGGTATTTCAGATGTATTCAAGAGTTTAACGGGAAGAACCATAAAGGGTGAAGAATTAAAACTTTTGGTAGAACTTCAATTACATGAATACGAAAAATTTAAGTCAAGAGAATATAAAACTGATGGTTGGTTAAATACGGGCGAATTTCGGATATCAGATGGCGATAGTAAGGCCATGGTGGTCGCAAATGCAATTGTTGCCAGTACAATTATCAATTCTGATGCTGCTATAACAAAAAGATGAAAAACTCACCTATTCCCCTTACATTGAGATTAAGAGTGTGGGTTTTATAGAAGGAAACAAGAAAACTATGTGTCACAATCACGATAATTTAAAGTCGAATAACAAAGATCTTCAAGAAGTTGAAAAACAGTTGGACCGAAGAAATTTTTTAACCAAAACATCCATGGGTCTGGGTGCTATTGCTTTAGGGTCTTTATTGAATGCTGAAAACGCTTTCGCTTCTGTAAAAGGTAAAAAACTTGATGCTTCCAATACCGACAACTTACTTAAATCATATAATAAAAATAGGTTAGGATTGCCACATCATTTGCCAAAGGCAACACGCATAGTCTACCTCTTTCAAAGTGGAGGCCCTTCTCAACTTGACATGTGGGATTATAAACCTAAGTTGAAAAGTATGTTTGGACAGGAATTGCCCGACTCTGTTCGCCAAGGACAGCGTTTAACCGCCATGAGTGCCGAGCAAACCACCTTTCCGATGGCGCCATCTATTTTTAATTTCAAACAACATGGTAAATCGGGTATTTGGGCGAGCGAATTACTTCCTCATACATCAGAAGTGGTTGATGATCTTTGCTTTATAAAATCAATGCAGACCGATCAGATTAATCACGATCCTGCCATAACCTTCATGCAAACAGGAAATCAACTTCCTGGAAGACCTTCAATCGGTTCCTGGTTGAGTTATGGTTTTGGATCCGATAATAATAATCTTCCGACTTTCATTACATTAATCACCAAGAATATTGGAGGGCAACCTCTTTATTCTCGTCTTTGGGGCAATGGTTTTTTACCGACCGAACATCAAGGAGTTCAGTTTCGTTCGGGGAAGGATCCTGTTCTTTATTTGAGTAATCCAGAAAATTATGATGGGAACGATCGAAGAAAAATGCTCGATTATTTAGGTCAATTGAACTCCCTTCAATACGATGCCTATGGTGACCCCGAAATTAATGCCCGTATGGCACAATATGAGATGGCATTTCGCATGCAGACCTCTGTTCCCGATGTAACCGATATGTCTGACGAACCGGACTATATCTTTGATATGTATGGAGACGATAGTCGAGATCCAGGCACTTATGCTGCTAACTGTCTGATGGCACGTAAATTATTGGAGAAAGGGGTAAAGTTTGTACAGCTTTACCATCAAGGCTGGGATCAACATGTAGGGTGTCCCGGAGGATTAAAAAACCAAAATAAACTTACCGATCAGGCCAATGCAGCCTTAATTAAAGATTTGAAGCAGCGCGGAATGTTAGAGGATACTCTGGTTGTATGGGGAGGTGAATTCGGACGCACCGTATATTCTCAAGGGGAATTGACTGAAACCAACTACGGACGTGACCATCATCCTAAAGCATTTACAATGTGGATGGCCGGTGCAGGTGTGAAACCGGGTCATGTACATGGTCAGACAGATGATTTCGGGTATAATGTGGTTAAAGACCCTGTGCATGTACATGATTTTCATGCAACGCTTATGCATTTATGCGGCATAGATCACGAACGCCTTGTTTTTAAACATCAAGGGAGACGTTATAGGCTTACCGACGTTCATGGAAATGTGGTAAAAAGTTTATTAACCTAATTATTGATTCAATTCGCCTTTGTCAACTCAGATTAATTTAATAAAAAAACCACACTTCAAGGATTTCATCATTCGTATAGCTCTAAACCATAGATTTTACTGGAGATAGCTGGGGTCTAATTACCCCTTTTATTTGGGGGTTGGGATTTTAAACCAGCTTCTAAAGCCAGTCTTAAGATACTAAAGCTCTTTGGAATGCTTAAATCTGATGTATGTTGAGACGTTGATTTTATTACGCTCAGCATTTAGCTTTTTCTTGTTGGTGGGTGTCAATCTTACTTGAACAAATTCATCTAAAAATTCCATAGGTTTTCTTTTATAATTATAACCTTTAAGATACGATACAACCCTTGCTCAAATAAAGCCCGTATTGAATATCAATGCATAGTGTAACACATTGCAAACATATTTTTTTCTATATTTAGAATATGAGTGTCAAGAAAAATATAATCAAGAGAGTTAAAAGACGTTTTAACGTAAAAAAACTATTATGAAATTTGATAAATTAATAGAAAATGTTACCCAATGGGCAGATGATAAGAACATACTAAAACCAGAAAATTCAACAAAACAAATGTTGAAGGTGATGGAAGAAGTTGGAGAAACCGCAGGTGCGCTTGCAAAGGATGATAGAGTAGAACTTAAAGATGGAATCGGTGATTCTTTTGTAACTTTAATTATACTGGCTCAACAATGTGGATTTACACCAAGTGAGTGTTTGGAATCAGCTTGGGATGAAATAAAAGACAGAACAGGTAAGACAATAAATGGGGTCTTCGTAAAAAATTAGTAGCAATAGGACATCCTGATAAAAAATCATTTTGTTATAATGGGATATTCAAAACTATTATAAGACAAATGAAAAAGCTAATTCATCTTTAAAAATCAAAATCTAGTGGTTCATTTAAATTGTAATTCTCACTTTTGACTAATTGAATGAGTATTTAAATCAATGAAATTAAAAATAAGAGGTAAACCTAATTCCTCTCCAATCCCATAGGCCCAACTAGATGTTGATTCTCTTTCAAATAGAGATTCAGGCACTGAGGAAACAAGGTTATTAAGTATAATTTAATTCTCATATATATAAAATAAAATTGTAAAAATTTATAATATAAATTTAACTCCTCAAAATAAATCTATTCCCTTTTTAGGGATGTGCTGGTGAAATGGATATGTATAAAAATCCGTAATCCACTTTAAAGTTTTATAAAGGACTTTATGAGATTAACTTATTTTAAATAAACAAAACGCTCCAATCTTTTAAGTTCTTTTTTATCAACATACTTCCCAATTTCTTTTCTAAATTGAGCTAGATTTTTATAAGGTCTGTATTCTATAAACTCATGTGAAATTCTATTGCCAACACCTGGTAATGATTTTATATCATCTTCTGTTGATGTATTTAATTCTACTGGAACAAAAACATAATTTAAATAGCGTGACACTTCATTTTCATCTACGTATTTACCAATTTCACGTTTAAATTGCTTAATACTAGTGTATGGTCTATACTCTTCGAATTCATGAGCTATTCGATTACCAATTCCTGGGATCATTTTAAAATCTACCTCAGCAGTAGTATTAAGGTTAAATGGGACAAATATTTTTTTGAAGAGTTCTTCAGTATCCTTTCCTTTAATAATTTCATTAAAATCAGTCATTGACTCATAAGGTCTAAAGGCTATTATCTTGGCAATTAATTCGGATGAAAGTCCTAAAGCAATTAAATCTGATTCAGTTGCCAGGTTAGCATTTAAGACTGCAACTGTTTTAATATCTGTTTTTTCATTTTCTATATTTGTATCCTTTTTTTGTTTCTTCCCTGATGATTCTTTGCAGGAGACTAAGAATAAGATTATTGATATAGAGACGATTAAAATTTTACTAATTTTTTTCATTGTTTTTGATTTATAAGAATTAAATATGAATAACCGATTAAAGCTAAGACTACCATGCTTAAGGGTGCTAAAGCTGGAAAAGCCCCTGATATACTTTCTAAAAATAACTCCCAAAAATTAGCCGTAGGTGTTACCTCTTGCTCAAACTCATAGTTAGCTTGTAAATGCAAAAATACACCGTATAATCCGCTAAGTGATGTTAAGAATAATACTACTTTGAATATATTAAAAGTTACTTTCGATCTTTTAAAATATATAAATATGCTATTAATAAGTGCAATAGCAATACAAAAAACTGGGATTAATTGAAGTGTATCCTCATAATGATTAAGTAAGTAAAGTTCTAAAAGTGTACCAATCATCATAAATAGAAAAGCTAATACAATAACTTGTTTTAAACTATATCTCTCTGAATTAACTTTATTTTTTTGCATAAAGGAGCAAATTACATTTGAATCTTTTAAAAAAAAAATTATTTAGATGAATTCTAAATTATATTACAAAAATAAATTTCCGCTCAAATTGTCTCTAATAAATCTTTTTAATTCATCTAAATACTAACGAAAAAAATTGGAGTTCACCAATCCTGCTACATTAGCATAATCATGATTTAACACAAAGTGAACCTTGTGGTCATTTTTAATCACCTCAAATTCTTTTTTAATATAAAACATCTGACAAATAAATTAGAGGATCAATTCCATAATAATTTAATTTTTATAATCGATTAATCAACAAAAACGAATATTTAGATCAACTTATGAGGATAAAGAGCATCAGGAGTTCCAAAAATTAGTGATGATGACATACCAACGATTAAATATAAAACACTATTGGTGTGGTTTAAATTTCAATCACTTTTTGATTACTTATTCAAGTATACGAGTATCTAAAAATAATTTTGCCATAAAAATGATTTTAAATATTCGATTAACATTTAAAAAAATCCACAATACTTATTTAGATTAAATAAATATAATTATTTTTACAATTGATTTTCAATTATAATTAAAAAGTCATTTTTTTATTAAATTTAATTTATAAATGTTTTGTAAAAACACAAAAACTATTTTTAAAAACAGTAATGGTCAAATCTCTTACTGTAAAAAATGTAAAATTTATTACATAGAGTTCAATAACATTTTGTTAGAATTATATATTGAAGAACTAATGTATCTTCGAGATTTAATTTTAAATCAAGAAGAATGGGTCATGAGTAACAAAAAATTGATTAAAACCGATGTTATTCCAATCCCAACTCTACAAGAAAATCTTATATTATTATTTGATAAAAATCAAATAGAGCAATTCAAAGAGATAGTGTTTATGAAAAAATTATCAAATAAAATGTTTGCGCATTACGATTATTATTTAAATTAATTAATATGCATTTAGTTAAACTGAACGCCCCACCCCATCAAAATAAATCTTTTTTCCTTTGGGAATGTGCTGGTGAAATGGGTATATAAACCCATATCTCTTTATATCTTAGATGATAAACTTATTTTAATTAGATTTCCTTATATTTAAAAATCTAATAAGCAACACCACTGGTCGTTTTAATTAAAACAAGATTTGATTAATTAATAAAAAACGGTTAAAATTATCAAAAAATCAAAGACTTTATAATGTGCTAAGAAAGTTTGTTTATATAAAAAAAGTCCTAGAGTATAACAATAAATTTAAAACATTTAAAATAATTATGAAAAGAACAACCCTTACGGTTATTACTGTACTGATTGCCCTCGGTCATACGTGTCCTTTGGTGGCTCAGTCTGATCAAGATCGTCATGCACATGGAAATGGAGAAGGACACCACGGCCATAATGAATCAAAGCAAGCAGATACATCTGATGGAAAAGTAAAATTAGTAACAGGACAAGGAGATTTTGTTTTTTCATGGGATCAGGAGCTTACTGCTGCATTTCCAAAAGATGCTATCGAGTTCGAGTCTAGAATGCATGGCGGTTTTAATGAGGATCCAGAAACGGGAATCGTTTACACTGGAATTCCTGGATATGGGCTTTGTTCAATTAGCCCTGACCTATCAAAATGGAAAACTATTGGAACGGATGAACGGTTAAAGGATAATATCCATGGCATCGTTTTCTTTATTCATAAAGGAGAAAAATTTCTTGCGGTTGCTCAGCAAGAAAAGAGAGTTCTTGTGTTAACGTTGGACGGCAAGATTGTTAGCGAAATTTTAAAGCCCACTGGAAATGAATTTAAGTTTAAGAAGGCTAACAAATTTTATACATTAGAAGATAGTAATTTTGGTGTTACTGATGTGACATATTTGGACGGTATAATCTTTGTGGCTCATGGATATTCTAAAGGTGATTTCGTACTTACCATTGAAGAAAAAAATGATGCTTGGAGTTGGGGTGATCTTGCATGGGGTGGAAAAGGAGACAAGCCAGGTCAGTTTCAAACAGCACACGGTGTGTACACTCACGAGGGATATATTCTTGTTGCAAACCGTGCAGCGGGCCAGGTTGTGAAGTTTACAAAAGAGGGAGTATATGTAGACATTTTTGATGACATTCCAGAAGGAAGTCTAGTTTGTAATTTGTCTTACAAGTCAGAGCATTATTTTATGAACGCCTTGGAAGCAATTGGAAATCAAAAATCTGCACCAATTTATGTGCATACAAGTAAACACCTTAAATCGACTATTGTACCTGGAGATTTAGAAATTCCAAATTTAACTAATATACATCAGGTTTGGCCACATATTATTACTGCTTCTGACGGTTCAAAACAACTATATCTTTTGGTACATGGATGGAACAAGGGTAAGTATGCAGTTTTAAATTTGGACATGTAGCATTGTAAAAAACAGGACTGGACATTAATAATTTTCATAGTATTGGTTATTAAATGTTTAATTATGGGGAACGAAATTAAAATAAATCTATTTTCCTTTTGGGAATGTGCGGGTGAAATGGGTGTATTGTCAAACCTCTAGAAATGGTAATATCTTAGGGACTGACCCTAACTTAACTTTTAGTGTTGGGGACACAATCAGTTTTATTGAAGACGTCACTAGTCATCCTTTTATCTTAAAACAGTAAAAGGAACAGTAATAGAATAAACCATACGTGGTTTAACAAATAATGGCAAAGAAAGTGGAATGATTGCTTGGATACCAATCGCAACTGGAACGTTTTATTATCAGTGTTAACTTCACGGCGGGATGGTCGGAACAATTGCGGTTCAATTATAGCTGTTTTTTGGTTCTTTATAAAATTCATATATTAGTAATTGTATATAAAAAATCATTGTTGGATATGAGGAGTAATAGGTCTTTATTTTCCCTAAAGGATTTGTCTTTCAATAGCTTATTAGAATAAAATGATATCAAAAACAAAATATATTGGGGCTTATATTGTGCCTGCCTTAGGTTTAATAACCTTCAATTCTTCAGGCATATTTGCCTATTCAGGTTTGTTTTTTTTATATGTTTTGGTCCCTTTATTTGAGCAGATAATTACTTCAAATGGGTATAATTTAAATCAATTTGAAAAAGAGCTCTCTCGGAAAGATTCTTTCTTTGATTGGATCCTTTATATTTCCGTTCCTATTCATCTTTTTGTTGTATATCAATTTTTAATTACCATCTCTAATCCAATTTTACCACTTTCAAACATGATTGCTGATATTCTGATGATGGGTACAATTCTTGGTGTAAATGGAATAAATATTGGACATGAATTAGGTCATAAAACGGATCATTTAATAAAAAGTGTTTTAGCCCATATAATGCTTTTAACTGCGATTCAAAATCATTTTATTCCTTATCACAATGGGGGCCATCATCGAGATGTCGCTACGCCAGATGATTTAAGCTCCGCAAAAGAAGGAGATGTTTTTTACTTTTTTGCTATTCGATCTCAAATCGGTGGATATTTTAAGACTTGGAAATTAGAAAAAAAGCGATTAAAAGTTCAAGGTAAAAACACAATATATAACCCGATGATTATTTTTACTTTACTGCCATTTATTTTATTTTATTTTATTTTTATTTTATTTGGTTTAAAAGTAACGTTACTTTATCTTATTACATGTGTTTATGGTATTTCAGTTTTAGAATCTCAAAACTATTTTTCACATTATGGTCTAAAAAGAAACTTAAGTAAAAACGGGAGATATGAAAGAGTAAAGCCAGAACACTCTTGGAACTCTGATCATGTGATTGGAAGAGTATTACTATTTGAGTTAACCAGACATTCTGATCATCATCACATGGGTGCAAAACCTTATCAATTACTTGACTCTAAAAAAGACAGTCCTATTTTGCCTTATGGCTATCCTTTGATGCTCATTCTTTCTTATTTCCCATTTTTATTTATTCCTTTAATGAAAAAGCATTTAGAATTATACTCAAGCAATGCTAAAAACAGTACTTAATTAGCACCCCACCACTTCAAAATAAATCTATTTTCCCATTGGGGATGTGCTGGTGAAATGGGTATATAACCTAATCTCCTATTCTAACTAGGGTTTTTTTATGCTTCATTTATTTTAATTAGATTTTCATATATTTAAATGTCTAAAAACACTTTATAATGTCTATAAACAGAAGAAATTTCTTAAAAAAATCAACGATTGCAGTAGGGCTGCCATTAGTTGGCTGTGCACCTCAAGTTTCAAATACAGAAACAGCACTCTATTCAAAAATCGATCAAGGGGATACCATTTTATTTCAAGGAGATTCCATTACTGATTCGTCTCGTGAAAAAGAAAAAGAATTACCTAATAATCCAAATTCTATGGGGAAAGGTTATGCTTTTCTTGCTGCCTCTAAGTTACTAAAAACTCTTCCTAAGGAGGACCTAACGATCTATAATCGGGGAATAAGTGGAAATAAAGTTAATCAACTTTCAGATCGATGGGATAAAGATGCGTTGGAGTTAAAACCCGACTGGATTAGCATTCTAATTGGAGTAAACGATTATTGGCATATGTTACATTCTGACTATGATGGGACAATTGAAATCTATGAAAATGACTACAGAAAGCTCCTTCAACGCACAAAAAAAGCTCTTCCCGATGTTAAATTAATTATATGTCAGCCATTTGCTATTCCCGGAACAAGTGCAGTCGATGAAAGTTGGGTTGAACCTTTTGGTAAATACCAGGCAGTAGCCAAAAAACTAGCTGCTGAATTCAATGCTTTTTGGGTGCCTTTTCAGGAAGTATTCGATAAAGCCATGTCAGATGCTCCGGCTTCCTATTGGATTCCTGATGGGGTTCATCCTTCTATCTCCGGAAGTCAGCTTATGGCTGATGCCTGGGTTAAAACGTTAGAAAGTATATAGGCTGAGATAGTTTGTGATACAAAATACAATCTAAAACTCTCAATTCAACACCCCACCCCTTCGAAATAAATCTAATTTCCTTTTGGGGATGTGCTGGTGAAATGGTTACACTTCTCCTCAGTTTGTTTAAATTATTATTTAATGTGATACCTTATTCCTATAAATCCATTCCTTCCCTGATTAGAGTAATAAACATAGCTAGGGTCAAAAGACAATGCATCAGGATTATTTGGAGTTGCAATCACTTGACCAGAATTTCCAAATCTAACCTCTTTGTCAAAGGGATCAAAAGCACGAGCAATACTATTAACAGCAGGTTTGAAATCTAAAAAATTTTTAATTCCAGCAAAAATTTCAATTTTATTAAAAATGCAGGTAGATTGAAAGTTCATTATGTTTATGACTGGGCTGTAAGGATCTCTTTTATCCAGCAAACCCAGTAACGGGAGTTTCATGGTTCCAATGACAGTTCCAGAAAGATCAAATATGATTTTAGGATTATAAATGGTATAACTGATCCTGTAATTACCAGAGATTTTTTCAGTTAAAAATGGATATATAATTTCATTGTTTCGAATAATTTTAGAGTCTATAAATGTAGCTCCAATATTTATTTTGAGTCCGTTTGCAGATAAACTATTGATATTTAACGTCACACCTTGGGTTATAGATTTTCCGTCTAGGTTACCGTAAATAATCTGGTTTGGATTGGCATCGTAATCGGGTAAAATTTTATTTGAAAACACAGTATTAAATAAACTAAGATCCAAATCAAAAATAGTCCCATATTTGGAGTAAATTTTTTGATTCAAGTTAATATTTATATTCCAAGATTTTTCTGGTAAAATATTTTCACTAAATATTACATCTCTAGCACCTGTAAGTGCGGCATGGTCTTCTGTAAAGACATTGACGACTCTGTAGCCCGTTCCAAATCCAAGGCGAACAATTGAGTTCTGATCCTTACTAGCCCATTTATAGCTTAGTCTAGGAGTCCAGATGTCACCATAAATTGAGTTTTTGTCATATCTAATTCCGGAGAGTAGCATTTGAGATTTACCAAGATTCCACTCGTCCTGAATGAAAATTCCGGGTAATGATGTGATCTCTTTTTTTATTGTCGCAGGGGTATTGTCGTCATAGCATGTATACCTGAAAGTGGCTCCAAACAATAGATTATGATTTTTTATTTTTTTAGAATAGACTCCTTGCATAAACCCAATAGTTTGCAATGCATTATAAGAAGTGAAGCCATAAACCGAATTTTGGTCATGGTTGTTTAGGCTGTATTGTATAAATAAATTTTTAGAAATATCGTACTTTCCAAACGCTTCAATTCTGCTGGTATAAATACTTTCGCCATAGACCTCTTTACCCCCTCTATAACTTGAATTCCATCCCATTTCACCACCCCATCTGTTTTCATAAAAGTAGCGAAATGCTAGACTGTTTTTTTTTAGTTTAATCTTATTGAAGAATGAAACTCTATGTTGTAATGTCAAGTCTGTAAAACCATCCCGATTGTTATCAATTGGATTGGAATAATTAAAATAATTCACGCCAATTAAACCTGTAGCATTATTTAACTTGTACTTAGTGCCCAGGTCTATGTTTAATTCACCCCATGAAGTCATATATGATTCAATATTAAACTGGTTTACGTTTTCAGGGACCTTCGTAATTAAATTGATAACGCCACCAATCGCCTCTGATCCGAAAAGGGTAGAGGCAGGTCCTTTTATAACCTCTACTTGCTTAATGAGAGATTGTGGGATTCCAGAAAGTCCATAAACCGAGGATAGTCCACTAACTAGGGGCATTCCGTCAATCAAAACCATCGTGTTTGCGCCTTCTTGCCCATTAATATGAATATCCCCCGTATTACAAATATTACAATTTAGTTGAGGCCTGACACCATTGACCCCTTCTATGGCCTCAAAAAAACTTGCTTTTGGAGTAGCTTTGAAAAATTCAGAGGTATAGACCTCAACTTGAATCGCACTTTTTAACTTCGAAACTTGTCTAAGTGTTCCAGAAATAACGACTTCATCTAAGCTTTCATTCTTCAACACAATTATTCCAAGGTTAAAACTATTTTCCTCCACATTCATTATTTTTGGACTATAGCCAACAAATGAAATAACTAACTTATTGATGCCTTTTGAGGAAACAATCGAAAAAGCACCTTCATTGTTAGTGACTGCACTTTTTTTAGTTAAACTATTATAAACGGTAGCCCCAAAAAGAAGATTATTTTGTTGATCTTTAATGACGCCATTTATGGTTTGTGCAACCGAGATATTTGAAAAAAGAAAAAATAGGGCACAAATAATACTATATTTTAAGATCAAAGTTTTAAATTTAAGTGGTTAAAAAATGTTCACCACTACAAAACTAATAAAAATATGTTCACCACAAGATAACTAATGAAAAAAACTAAGGAAAAAGAACACTATTTAAAGGAAATTTATAAACTTGAAGCGAGCGATCAAACCGTATCAGTATCTGTCCTTTCTGATTTATTTGACATTTCTAAGCCATCGGTTTCCAATATGATTAAAAAGCTAGTAACTATGAAGTTATTGAATTCGGCACCATATAAGCCCATAATCCTTTCTTCGGAGGGGCGAAAACTTGCTCGGACGGTAGTAGCTAAGCATCGTTTAATTGAGTTGTTCTTAGTTGAAATCATGGGTTTTGAACCTGAAAATGTTCATGAAATTGCCGAAGAAATTGAGCACATAGAAAGTCCACCATTTTTTAGAAAAGTAAAAAAAATGTTAAGCCAACGTGAAATTGACCCTCATGGGAGTCCTATTCCTGATATTGAGTTTTAGTTTTTTTTATAAAATCTTTTAACTCATATTTAGTTGATTCCTGGAGCGAGCCCAGGTGGGTCCTCCATTAAATAAAAGCGTTAACACGACATAATGTGTTAGCGCTTTTGTTTTTTATCCATATATTTGTCCCTATCTATCATAAAAAAGGTAATAAATCCAACCTAAAACTCTCAATTTAGCACTCCAGCCTTTCAAAATAAATCTATTTTGCTTTTGGGGATGTGCTGGTGAAATGGGTATATAGTCTAATACCTCCATCAACCCCATAGGCCGGAATAGATGTTGGTTTTCTGACAGCCAAGCATTCCACTCTGGATCAACTATTTTAACAGGCTCGTTAAGCGTTTTTAAACCATTCAAATAATAGTCTTTAATAGCCACTTTTTCCAATTAAACCCTTGCTCAAGTCAAGCCCATATCGCATATCAATGCATAGTGTAACACATTGTAAACATATTTTTTCCTATATTTAAAAAAATAATTGTCAAGTTTTAAAAAATGGATTTTGAAAAAATAAAGCAAGCTATTCTTAATGCAATAGATTCAATCGCTAAAAGCTTAGGTGTTGAAATAAGAGTTTTAGTTCTCATCTCCTTTTTATTTGGATACCTTTTTGGGCGTTTTTAATAACTGAGACATTCCCAAAAAAATATTATGTTCTTATATATCAATAAAATATTTTTAGTTTTTTCTGCTTTATTTAGTTTTTTAATTTCCTGTAATAGTCAATCTGAAGTTATTATTGAAGACTCTGTTCTAAAATCTGAAATAGTCGAAATCTATCTATTAGATGCTTTAAATGATTCAAGAAAATATTGTTTAGATATAATTGGCTATAAAACTAATGCAGATATTAATAAAGGATTACAAGTCCACTCTTGTTACTCATATCAAGGAAAAATTTCTGTAGATCAGGGTTTTGATAAATCTAGAATAGATGACAATGAATTTTATATTCCATTATTTAAGGTTTGTATGGAGGCTGTAAAAATTGAAAAATCATCAAGATTAGAATTAAAAAACTGTGATAAAAATCAAAAACAAGAGTTTATTTTTCAAAATGACGGAAAAATTCAACCTTTAAGTAATTTAAATTTATGTTTAACTGCATCGGAAAATTTTAGAGAAGGAGGAGGGGGTAATCCTGTTCATTTAATTCGTGATTTAAGTCTTCAAATTTGTGATGATACCTTTTCTTCTAGACAAAAATGGAGTTTTAGAAAAATCAACTAATAAAGGCTTAGAAACTGTTGTGAATCTTGGGGGATGGGATTTGATTTGTAATCTAATCTCCCAATGTTTTATTGATTCTTCTCAAAAATCATACAGTGCTGCCAAGGAAGATTATCAATGTTTTCTTTTAACTTCAATCCAGCTGCCTTCATCTCTAAAACAGATTGTCTTTCTGTCATTTTGTGGATTTTTTTAATTGGGACATTTGAATCTTCACCCATATATTCTATTAAAAACAATAACCCATTAGGTTTTAAAGCATTTTTTATAGACTCAATCATTTCAACAGGATAACTAAATTCATGATAGACATCTACCAATAAAATTTTATCGAGCGAGTGCTTAGGCAAATTGATACTTTTCTCAGATCCAAGAATTGTTTCAACATTCAAGATCCCCGTTGACTTATTTTTTAATTCAATAGCATTCAACATTTCGGGTTGAATATCGACAGCATAAACCAAACCATTTTCAGCCAATGGTGCCATCTTAAAGACATGATATCCAGAACCTGCACCAATATCTGCAATAGTATCATCAGCTTCAATCTTCATGTTTTTTATCAATGTAGAAACATCCTCTTCTTTTTCTCTTTCAGACCTCTCCAACCAATTAATTCCTTGAAATCCCATTATATAGGCAATTTCTCTCCCCATATACCATTTCCCTGTGCCATTAAAATCTCCTCTTTTGTAGATATATTTTACGCCTTTTTCATCTCCTTGTGCTACTGATTCAGTGGAGGTTAAAAAGCAACTAATAAAGATTATAAGAATAGATATATTTTTCATAGGATAAAAATAAGAGCAAATCTGACTAATCTGATTCAAAATGAAAAATGTTTTTCTTTTACACCAATTTATACAATCCAAATACTTCCTAATCGATTGATGTCACTAATCTAACACAAGATTATTTTGTAGTGGTTGTTAAGGGGATTTAACCTTAATACAGGTATCATCTTGAGTGAGTTCAGGGATTTCTAGTCCTCTTGAATAGGTTAAACTAATATTTGTAAGCAAAACAACACTCCAAGTATTTTATCAGTCGTATATCTCTAAACCATCTATTTTACTTGGGATAGCTGGGTTCTAATTACCCACTTTTATTTTTTTTGAGGGGGTAAACCAGACTTGAACAAAGTCAACTACCTTTGCGATCACTGAATTAAGATAAATACATGAACAAAGATTTAAATCACTGTTATTCCGAAAAAGAGGAGCGACTAAATATTGCCACCCACGCTTTTGGACTTTTATTTAGCCTTATTGCCCTACCTTTTCTTATTTTTAAATCCTTTGATTATGAAGGTTTTTGGAAGTCTGCCAGTTTGGTTGTTTATGGATTGAGCATGATTATATTATATGCAGCCTCTACATTTTATCATTCGGCTAAAGAGGCGAAACTGAGAAGAAAGTTGAATATTTTTGATCATGCGGCTATTTATGTTCTAATTGCAGGGACTTACACCCCTTTTACCCTTATTGTTCTGGCTGGGTCATTGGGATGGCTCATTTTTTCTTTAACCTGGTCTTTTGCTTTAATCGGGATTGTCTTAAAGTTATTTTTTACAGGAAGGTTTGATAAATTATCTACCACCATGTATGTCCTAATGGGTTGGCAGATTCTTTTTGTGATCAACCCTTTAATTGAAAAATTCTCTACTCAAGGCCTTCAGTTTCTTTTCTTGGGCGGTATTTTTTATACGCTAGGCGCAGTGCTGTATTTACTGAAAAAAATCAAGTACAACCATGCTATTTTTCATGTGTTTGTGCTCTTGGGGAGTTTGTGTCACTTTTTTAGTGTTTATTTATTTTTAGAAAGTTAATTAGTGGGCCGACAGTTCCGGTGATCTCATCCAAACTCAATAATTTGCTTGAAGTCATCTGGCTCGTAGATTTGACCTTTCATTTTGCCTAGCTTAAGGCAGCTACCTCAGTTGTCTGGATCTAATGAGTTGCCGAACTCGACTGCAAGAGTTGCAGCTTTATGACTCGAATAAACTGGTGAATGCCAAAACTTTTAAATCAGAATAATAATTTTAAGTAATATAAAGTATCTTCTTCAAGTCAAATTATCAAATAATGAAATGCATCCTTTTTTTACCCAGTCTCCTCTTTTTCTTTTCTGGTATACTTTATGGACAAGTTAATACAAACAACTATCGTCTTCCAATTCAAAAGACAAATGAAAAAATAAAGATTGATGGAGTTCTAGATGAAATCACATGGAAAAACACAGCATTAGCCGATGATTTTTTTATGATTACCCCTATAGATACAGGAAAGGCTACTCAATTTTCTGAAGCAAGAATGAGCTTTGATGAGGAAAACCTTTATATCTCTATTATATTCTTTAATACCAACACCCAAGGGGAATATGTGGTTGAATCCTTGAAACGAGACTTTTCTTTTGGGAAAAATGATAATTTCTTAGTTGCTATTGACCCATTTAATAATCAAAATACAGGTTTTGCATTCGGTCTAAATAGCTACGGAGCTCAATGGGATGGTACGATGTTCAATGGCAGAAACGTCGATTTAAACTGGGATACCAAATGGTATTCAGCAGTACAATTTGATGAAGAAAAATGGGTGTGTGAAATTGCAATACCATTCAAATCAATCCGATATAATGAAGATATTTCAGAGTGGGGAATTAACTTTAGTAGGCTAGACTTAAAAGCCAGTGAAAAATCAAGTTGGGCTCCTGTTCCTAGACAATTTCCATCGGTTACCTTAGCCTATACAGGTGCATTAGTATGGGAAACACCCCCACCTAAACAGAGTAGTAATATTTCCCTTATCCCCTATTTATCCAATAATCTAAGTAGTAAAAATAAATCAACTCCAAATAACGATTTTAAAGTGGGAGGAGATTTAAAATACAGCCTTACTTCAGCATTAAATTTAGATGTTACCATAAACCCTGATTTTTCTCAATCAGAAGTAGATCAACAGGTTACTAATTTGGATCGTTTTGAACTCTTTTTCCCTGAAAGAAGACAATTTTTTTTAGAAAATGCAGACTTATTTTCTAATTTCGGATACCGCTCCATTCGCCCCTTCTTTTCAAGGCGAATAGGATTAAATGCACCCATTCAATCGGGGGTTCGGTTAAGTGGAAATCTAGATAAGAATTGGCGGATTGGACTTATGGATATTCAAACTCGTCAAGACGAAGAGCTCAACTTTGCTGGTGAAAACTTTGGAGTGGTTACCCTTCAACGTAAAGTGTTTGACCGATCGGATATAAGTGCTATTTTTGTAAACAAACAAGCTGTAAGTCTGAATGAAAACCAAAATAACACTTCTGAATACAATCGAAATATAGGGTTAGAATACAATTATTTTTCAGCCGATAATTTATGGAATGGGAAACTTTTGTTTCTTAAATCGTTAAGCCCAATAGCCTCACAACAAGGAGAAGTTTTTGCTTCGCATATTGGATATCAATCCACACGTTGGAATTGGTGCGTTCAACAAGAATATATCAGTGGCGATTATAGCGCAGAAGTAGGTTTTATTCCTAGAAATAATTACATAAAAATTCAAGCAACTGGAGGTTATTTATATTACACAAAAAAGGATACCCCGTTACTATCCCATGGACCTCGTGTTGGAAGAACACATTATTTTGATACTGATTTTAATAAAAAAGATCAGACACAACAGTTTGATTATTTATTTAATTTCAAAGATAGGAGTAGGTTTACTATGGGAATACGCACACAATATATCGAATTACTTTCTGACTTTGATCCCTTACAAACCCTGATAGCAAAACTTGCTTCAGGTACAACACACCAGTGGAATAGCTTCACTATTTCATATGATGCAAAGCCTCAAAGCCGTTTTACTTACTCTGCGGAAGTAATCACTGGAGGATACTATGACAATGGAAAACGCAATGCATTTCTAGGAGAATTTGGCTATCGGTTTCAGCCCTTTTTAGAATTAAGCTCCTTGGTTAACTATAATCAAATTCAACTTCCAGCACCATGGAATACAAATTCATTTTGGCTGTTAGGACTTAAATCAAACCTAACACTGACAAATAACATTTTTTTTTCCAATCTCTTACAATACAATGAACAATTGGGGCTATGGAATTTTAATTCACGATTTCAATGGAGATATAAACCTGCCTCAGATATTTTCTTAGTTTTTAATAGTAACGAGATAACTGTCCCTAACTTAGCGACCGGATGGAACCTTACCTTAAAAGTAAACTACTGGATTAATCTTTAACTATATGGCCAAATCAAATATCATAAATATAATGCTAAGACCTAAAGGATATCCCAATAAAATAACACCAGAAGTAAAAGACAAACTACAGCTAATTATAGATGATTTAATACTCGCATTAGATTCAAATGAGTATACCGCTAATCAAAGGATTAAGATGCCTCAAGTAGCCTTACAACACACTTTGCCAAAAATGAGATAAGCTACTAATGAAGTGAATAAAGACTTGCTATATTTGATGGTTAGATTATAACCACCTTTATCGAATTAAAGAATAAAAATAATGATTACATTAAAAAGATACTGTATTTATCTATTTCTATTGATAAATATAATCTCTTGTACCAAAAAAGAAGAGCATAAAAGGCCCAACATATTAATTTGTATTGCCGATGATCAGTCCTTCCCTCATGCTGGTGCTTATGGGGCAGATTGGGTGAAAACTCCCAATTTTGATCGCATTGCAAATGGAGGTCTACTCTTTATGAATGCCTATACTTGTAATGCCAAATGTGCGCCTTCAAGGTCAGCAATTCTCACCGGAAGAAATTCTTGGCAACTGGAAGAAGCGGCCAGTCATGTTGGTTATTTCCCAAATAAATTTAAAACTGTTTTTGAATCACTCAAGACAGCCGGTTACAGCACCGGAAGAACTGCAAAAGGTTGGGCACCAGGTGTCATTGAAAAAATAAACGGACAGCCTCGAGAACTGATTGGAACCAACTATTCCTCCCTAAAAACCACGCCCCCTACGAACAAAATCAGCAACATTGATTATGCCGGGAATTTCGAGTTATTTTTGAATGACAAACCCGAAGAACCTTTTGCTTTTTGGTATGGAGGAATTGAACCTCATCGTGCTTATGAGTTTCAGTCGGGAGTGAAAAAAGGAAATAAAAAACTAGCTGATATCGACAAAGTTCCAGACTATTGGATGGACAATGAAACCATTCGAAATGACATGCTGGACTATGCCTTTGAAATTGAATACTTTGACCAGCACCTGGGGCATATACTTAAAGTTCTTGAGGAAAAAGGAATGTTGGAAAACACTCTAATCATTGTTACTTCTGACAATGGAATGCCTTTTCCAAGAAGTAAAGCACAAGAATATCCTTTTTCTACTCACATGCCATTGGCGATCATGTGGGCAGATGGAATCAACAAACCTGGTAGGACCATCACAGATTATGTAAGTAATATTGATTTTGCAGCCACTTTTTTAGAAGCGGCAGGAATCGAAGAACAGAAAAGCGGAATGCAACCCATTACTGGGAAAAGTTTATTTCCCATATTTGAATCTGAAAAAGAAGGTCGTATCCAAGATAACCGCAACTATGTCTTGGTGGGGAAAGAACGACATGACACTGGGAGACCCAATGATGCGGGCTATCCCATCAGGGGAATTATTTCGGATGAATTCGTTTATTTTAAAAACTTCAAGCCCAAAAGATGGCCTACAGGTAGGCCAGAAACGGGCTATTTAGACTGTGACGGCAGCCCAACTAAAACCGAAATTCTAGATGCTTACCAGACAGAAAATCATCACCTCTGGGAGTTGTCTTTTGGGAAAAGAACAGCTGAAGAGTTTTATAATTTAAAATCAGATCCCTACTGCATGGAAAACGTGGCCGCTGATCCTCGTTTTGAGGAACAAAAAAATCACTGGTCCAAACTCCTAACTCAAAACCTTATTGAGCAAGAAGACCTTAGAGTTTTGGGTAAAGGGGATGTGTTTGATAATTACCCAATCATGCCAAAGCAAATCAGGTTCTATGAGCGATTTTTTAAAGGTGAAAAGCTAGATCACAGTTGGGTCAATAAAACCGACTTTAGACCCGAACAAAATGAGGAGTTCTCAAAATGAATGTTTAATAACAACTTAAAATCTAACTTTTAAAGGTTGAAAACACTTGTTAAATATTTGTTATATTTATAAATAAAACAAAGGCAATGAAAAATTCAGACTATTTAATATTAGGTTCCGCTTTTTTAAGCTTTCTGTTTTCAATTTATCTTTGGTTTAGCGGTCAAAATGACGAAGGGCTTTACGTTGGGATTTGGGTTCCTTCAATTTTAGCTGCTGGTGGATATCTTAAACAAATTAAAAAATGAGTGTTTTAATAATTTTTGGTTTCGGAATCGTTATTTTTGCGATGTTTGTCGCTGGGGTGTTTATGGATTCAAAGGAATCGAGCAATGACAGCAAAAAACAGCTTCAAGACGATACGCTAGATTATGATGGATCGGGTAATTACGGTAGAATTCCTGATAAAAAAAGTTCAAATAGAGCCAATTAAATTATCTTCCGGTCTGTTCTGATATTTTTAACTTAATTCACAATAAACAGATCTAAAAACAAATCTTAATTTATTTATTTTAATTTAGAGAAATTAAATACTCTATTACTAAGAACTATATCTATGGATCTCCGCAGTCTATTATTCGGACTATTAACCACTTTCTGTGGCTTAAGCAGTCTTAGTGCTCAACAAAAAATCAAGACCGAAAAACCGAATGTTATTTTCATCCTCACTGATGATCAACGCTTTGATGCGGTTGGTTATGCAGAAAATAAGTTTGTTGAAACTCCAGAAATGGATGATCTGGCAAAGTCAGGCACTTATTTTAAGTACGCGATTGTGACCACTCCTATTTGTGCTGCAAGTCGGGCAAGTATTTTAACGGGCTTGCATGAACGCGCACATAATTTTAATTTTCAAACCGGAAATATACGTGAGGAATATATGGCTAATTCGTACCCTATACTCCTTAAAGAAAATGGTTATCATACAGGTTTTTATGGAAAATATGGTGTGCGATACAACGATTTAGACAAACAGTTTGATCAATACGAATCGTATGATAGAAATAATAAATACAAGGATAAAAGAGGATATTATTATAAAACAATTGGTAAAGACACCGTTCACTTAACAAGGTATACCGGTCAAAAGGCACTTGACTTTATTGACGCTAATACTGAAAATAAAAAACCGTTTTGCTTGTCTTTAAGTTTTAGCGCACCGCATGCTCACGATCCAGCTGAAGCGCAATATTTCTGGCAAAATACAACCGAAGACTTATTAACTGACACAACAATCCCAGCTCCTGCATTGGGCGCTGACCAGTATTTCAAGGCATTGCCTGAGATCGTAAGGAAGGGGTTTAATCGATTGCGTTGGACTTGGCGTTATGACACCAACGAAAAATATCAACGCAGCTTAAAAGGCTATTATCGGATGATTTCTGGGATAGATTTAGAAATTGCTAAAATTCGAAAAAAACTAAAAGAAAAAGGTTTAGACAAAAACACCGTAATTATTGTCATGGGAGATAATGGCTATTTTTTAGGAGACCGCCAAATGGCTGGAAAGTGGTTAATGTATGACAACTCGATTCGAGTCCCACTGATCATTTACGATCCGAGGGTGACCAAAAATCGAGCTATTGATGAGATGGTATTAAATATTGATGTGCCTTCCACCATTGCTGCAATTGCAGGGGTAGCAATCCCGGAAACATGGCAAGGAAAAAGTTTGATGCCCTTGGTGAGAAATGAAACGAGTACAATCAATCGAGACACCATTCTCATTGAACACCTTTGGGATTTTAGTGAAATCCCACCCAGTGAAGGGGTGCGAACTAAAGATTGGAAATATTTTAGATATGTTAACAACAAAACCATTGAGGAGCTTTATGATTTGAAGAGGGATCCAAAAGAAATTAATAATCTCATCGGAAAGAAAAATCATAAAGTAGTTGCAGACAAACTTCGTGTAAAACTGGAAAAATTAATTGCAAAAAACAGTAATGAATACCGATCTGCTCCCACCGATTTAACATTAGAACTGATCAGAGAACCGAATGCAAATGTTGTGATCATTGATTTAAAACCAGAGTTTGGCTGGACTGTGCCTTTGGAATCTAAATTCCAATCGGCATATCAAATTTTAGTAGCTTCTAGTCGGGCTAGTATTGATACAAATAATGCTGACATTTGGGACAGCAAACAAATACGATCATTGGCCTCTAACAATGTCGAATATAATGGAGCACCATTAGAGGTTAACAAAACTTATTATTGGAAAGTTCGGATTTGGGACGAAGAAAATCGTTTGGTTGACTATTCAGCGGCACAAAAATTTACAACCGGGATGCAAGAGAATTATATTATTTCCTCTGAAAATAAATTTGTTGTCAGTAAAATTAAACCTGTAAGTTTTCAAAATCGTGGCGGTTTTTATTTTATTGATTTTGGTAAAGCCGCTTTTGCTACAATCAATTTTAACTATGAAGCAAAAACCCCACATACCTTGACAGTAAGAATTGGGGAAGAATCAAAAGGTGAAAACATCAACAGAACTCCCTTCCATAAAAGCCACATTCGTTATCAAGAAATTGGAGTTGAAGTAATACCAGGAAAAACAAAATATCAGCTCGCTATTAAACCAGACAAAAAAAATACAACACCCAATAAGGCAATTGCGTTGCCAAAAGAGTTTCCTGTTTTGATGCCTTTTCGGTATGTAGAAATCGAGGGTGCCCAAGCTCCCATTTCTGCAAATGACTTTGAACAGTTGGCCCATCATACTTATTGGGATGAAAATGCCAGTAAGTTTAAAAGTGATAACGAAATTTTAAATCAAGTTTGGGATTTATGTAAATATTCCATAAAAGCAACCACTTTTAACGGTTTGTATGTGGATGGAGATAGGGAGCGAATTCCTTATGAAGCAGATGCCTATCTAAATCAACTCAGCCACTATACCACGGACAGAGAATATGCTATTGGCAGACGCACCATTGAATATTTTATGGAACATCCAACTTGGCCAACAGAGTGGCAACAACATGTGGCCTTAATGTTCTATGCCGATTATATGTATACGGGCAATACCGAACTTATTGAAAAGTATTACGAGGAATTAAAACATAAAACACTTTTTGAGCTATCTAATGAATCGGGGTTGATCACTTCGGAAAAAGTAACTCCAGAATTCATGTATAAGTTAGGATTCAAAAAAGGTTATAAAAAACCACTTACTGACATCGTTGATTGGCCGTCTGCAGGTTGGGGGGGCGACCCAAACAATTTGGGAGAACGGGATGGTTTTGTTTTCCAACCCTATAATACGGTAATCAATGCCTTTTTTTATGAGAACATGAATATCATGGCTGAGTTTGCAAAAATATTAGGAAAAACAAAGGAGGTTTTAGAATTTGAATTAAGAGCTGCTAAAGTCAAAAAAGCGTTCAATGAAAACATGTTTGATAAAGATCGTGGTATTTACGTTGACGGTATAGGTACTGACCATGCCTCATTACATGCCAACATGATGCCTTTGGCATTCGGCATGGTTCCTGAAGCACATTTAAATTCTGTCGTAGAATTTATTAAATCTCGAGGGATGGCCTGTAGTGTCTATGGTTCTCAATTTTTAATGGATGGACTCTATAATGTTGGGGAAGCAGATTACGCCCTAAAATTATTATCAAGTATCGAAGAGAGGAGTTGGTACAATATGATTCGTGTTGGATCTACGATTACTTTAGAAGCTTGGGACTTAAAATTTAAAAACAACTTGGACTGGAACCACGCATGGGGAGCTGTGCCAGCCAACGCAATCCCAAGAGGATTATGGGGAATTAAACCAAAAACAGCAGGTTTTTCGATCGCAAGTATTAAACCTCAAATGAGTAAATTAAAATCTAGTGAGATATCAGTTCCAACCGTCAGAGGAACCATCAAAGGGAAATATACTTACGTCGGGAAAAGGCTGCAAACCTATGAAATCGAAATCCCAGGGAATATGTTAGCTGAGTTTTCAATTAATGATAGAAAAGGAAAAGACTTGATTCATAATGGTCAAAAAATTCCTGCTGCTCTAGAATCCATAAGACTCTCCCCTGGGAAGCATGTCATTCAATTAAAAATAAATTCATTTTAAAATAGTAATCTTTAAAAATCAAGGCCCAATCCTTACTTATTTTTCTGATATCCGTTTATGTTTAAAACATAGTTGATGCTTTTGCTGGTGTTTCCCATTATTAAATTTTTTGTAGTTTTAACCAAAACCTTTATTTTATTAACATCATGTCTTTATTAAAACATTTACGTTTCTCCTCAATCTCATTCATTTTTGTATTACTTTTTTCCTGTGATACAGCTGTGCCAGAACAGCATTGGCAAAAAGGAAATCTACACACACATTCTTTTTGGAGTGATGGAGATGACTTCCCCGAAATGATCATTCAATGGTACAAAGACAACGACTACCAATTCATTGCGCTCTCTGATCATAACACAATTGCTACAGGAAACAAATGGTACAAATTAAAAGAATCAGACAAAAAAAATAATGCGCTAGAAAAATATCAAAAAAGGTTTGGCGATTGGGTAGAATCAAAAATTGATTCTAGCGGAACTTCTGTTCGACTAAAAACCTTTGAAGAGTATAAATCAAAACTTGATGTCCAGGATTCTTTTCTAATTATCCGGTCCGAAGAAGTAACTTCCTCTTTTGGGAAAAAGCCTGTCCATATTAATGTTACAAACATTCAAGAAAAAATTGAACCCATCAAAGGGAATTCCGTTTATGAGGTGATGCAACAAACTTTAGACGCTGTTCATGCCCAAAGAAAAAAATTGAATGTCCCGATGTTTGCGCACATCAACCACCCCAACTTTGGTTATGGGATCAATACTGAGGATCTAAAAAAGTTGAGAGGAGAAAGGTTTTTTGAACTCTACAATGGTCATCCTGCAGTGCACAATGAGGGAGATGAAACACACTTGGGCATAGAAACCATGTGGGACCTGATCAATATCTCTTATTACAATGAGAAGAAGCCGTTGCTTCTTGGAATTGCAACTGACGACAGCCACAAGTACCATGTCAAATCTTCTGATCATAGCAACACAGGAAGAGGATGGGTAATGGTTAATTCAAAGAAATTAGATCCAGCAAGTCTGATTGAAGCAATGGAGGCGGGAGATTTTTATTCCTCTTCTGGGATTTCTTTAAAAAAGGTGAATGCAACCAAGAAAAAAATTTCTATTGAGGTTGATTCAAAAAAGGATGTTGCTTATGAAATCATTTTTATGGGCTATCGAGAAGGTAGTGAAAACATGGAAGAATTAAAAAGAGTTAAAGGAACTGCTGCCGAATATGTTTTTGAAAAAAACGACCTCATTGTTAGAGCAAAAATAAACTCTAATGTTTTAAAAGAAAACCCCTATTTAAAGGGAGAACTTGAGCAAGCTTGGACGCAACCCATTATTGTTAAATAAACAACTCGGATAGCTCGCTCTTTATTTAACTTCTTATTTCTTACAATCATTGGCTTTGGCGATTGTAGTAAACTCCTTAGCTATGGCTTGACCTACAGCTATTAACATCAAAGCATCATTGGCATGTTTAGGTCTTAACTTTTCTCGCATTTCAGCATCTGGTTGGATAATTTTAATAATTAATCTCGTCATTTTAACCGCTAGAGCCCTTCTTTATTCAGGAGAGTTGTTAAGCAAGGTGTTTCCTGGTATTAACTGTGTTTGATCTGCCATTTGTTTTATATAATGTTCTGTGTTTTTTATTTCTATTTCCTATAAAAGGAACAGTATTGCTTTTTCATCAATTATTACTTTTTTAAAATTTCTGTTTTAAATTTCTTTAAATCATTATTCATTTTATCATAACGCTCATGAAAGTGATTAAAATTATTTGAAGGCAATATCTCAAGCAAATCTTTAATTGGCAATAAAAAATTATACAGCTGATTGTGGGCTTATCCTGTCATTGTCCATTTTTTAAAAATAATTATCCGATAAATTACTGAAGTGTGGGTCGTGAAAATAAGCTTAGGTCCATCAACAATCGAAAAAGAATTTAACATCATAGGTTAAGTTTTATTTAAGGCATTAACAATTTATAAATTTTTAATTAAAATAAATGTTAGTGAAAAAAATAAAAGAAGAACAAATGAGGCAACTAAAAAGAAGACAATATTTTTTACATGACATATAAAAAATTGGAAATCAAGAATTAAGTCTCATCTTAGGGGATAACTATATAAAACAAAAAAATGAAAAATTATTTATTAATTGCAATTACCGTTTTACTTTTTTCTTGTGAAGCCAAGCAGGATATGAGCCACTACAACACTAACAAAGAAGTGGCTCAAAAAATGCTGATGTCATATACTTCTCCAACCAACTTTGAGCTTTTTAAATCATTAGTTCACGAAGAAATCGAGCACCAATCTCCAATGTATGGCGTTGGAAAAGTAGGCTATGATAAAGTTCTTATTGATGCAGAATTCTACATGACAAACTTTAAAGATGTTACTTTTGAAGATGCAATTTGGCTTCCTGGTGTTGACGAAACAACACTTACGCCTAATGGAAGTGTTAGAGTTTACGGAACTTGGAAAGGAGTTAGTATTGCTACTGGAAAAAGCTTTTCCTTAGATTCTTACCACTACTTTAATGCAAAAGAAGGTAAGGTTTACGAATCAGGTGACTTTTTCGATGCTAGCGGAATGATGATAGCCGTTACTGCTGACGAAGCAGTTATTGCAGAAGAAGCTGCTGAATAGTCACTTCCTAAGATTAAAAATATTTTCACTCAAGAATATTTGAATGAAGAAAAATAGATTTATTTTGAACCCTCATTAAAGGAGGGTTTTTTTATTAAAAATGCATAAAGAAGAAATTTACAATTATTGTGTTGCCAATTTGCTCGAAAAATTAAAAGGTTTTGAAAAAAGAATACAAGGGCTATCGGAGGCTTTAAATTCTGAAAGTAAGAGTAGTGCTGGAGACAAGCACGAAACAGGACGTGCAATGATTCAATTAGAGCGAGAAAAATTAGGCATACAATTGGCAGAAACTGAAACCAATTACAGAAAAATATTAACCTTAAAAAACAATCATTCTTCAGTCATTGTAGGAGTCGGTTCGTTGGTAATAACCAATAAAGCAAACTACTATATTGCTATTTCAATGGGTGAATGCAAACTGGAGGATGAGCGCTGCTATTGTATTTCACCACAAAGTCCTATTGGAAGGTTGTTATTGGGTAAAAAATTGGGGGAAAGGATTGATTTTAACAACAACATCTCAACAGTTCTCAGTATTTTTTAATATCTTTTTTTGATTTTTTTCTTTTTTTTGACGTTTTCTGATCAATTTTGCCTGTTTGTTAAGGTTTTTGGGCAAAAATGATCATTTAATGAAATTTAAAAAAAGTTTATTTCAAGATGAATCTTAATCATTAAAAAATGCTTACTTTATATTTTTTTTTAAAATAAATGAAAAAATTACTCCCTTTTCTATTAATAATGTTTGCATTTATGCAATGTTCAAATGAAGAGAACAATAGCGATTGTAGTGAAAATTTACTTAGAGGAAAATTGGCCATCAAAGGGATTTGTTTAAACTATACCATTCAGCTTGTTAGCGGTGAAATTGATAAAGATCTAATAGAAAGCGAATGGGTCGATGGAATGACAGGCACCGCCTATAATGATGTGTTTGCTTTACAAAACGTTTGTGATTTTCCGAACGGAATTGAAGAAGGAGAAACATTTGATTTTATTGTAAATAAAAGTCCGGAGAATCCAAAATGTGCCGTGTGTCTTGCCTATAGACCTACCCCCAGCAAATCGATTTCCATAATTATTTGCAATTAATTATTTATTCTATTCAAATTTAAAAAACCAAGCATGAAACCGTTTTACAAACCAATTTTTATATTTTTCATTACCACCACTCTAGTCATAGGGCAAAGCTCAAAAGCGGTCTCTATTGAACAATTTGGGGCTATAGGGGACGGAAAAACACTCAATACTAAAGCCATTCAGAAAGCGATTGATAAGGCCACTTCCCTCAAAAACGGAAAAGTTATTTTTCCAAAAGGTAATTTCTTGTCTGGTACAATCGAACTAAAGTCTGGGGTTGAAGTCCATTTCGAAGAAGACGCTGTTTTATTAGGAACTGTAGACCCTTATCAATATCGAAAATTGACTGGGAATAAAGCCTTACTGATTGCAGATAATGTCTCTTCTTTTTCAATAACAGGAAAAGGAACGATTGATGGACAAGGGCGTGAACTGGCACTAGCCCTTGACAGTTTACATCACACCAAAGCGTTTATTGATCCCAATTATAACTACAAGAGAATGCGACCCCATGAATTTCATCGGGTTGAAATAATTAATTTTACGCGTTGCAAGGACGTCAAAGTATCTGGAGTTACCATACAACATGGTTCCTCTTGGGTTCAAACCTATGAACAGTGCGAAAACTTGGAGATAGACAACATAACCGTAAACAGTACCGACTATTGGAACAATGACGGAATGGACATTGTGGACTGTAACAATGTTAGAATCACCAACAGTTTTGTCAATGCTGCTGATGACGGAATTTGTTTAAAATCACATTCGCCAGATCATATTAATGATCAGGTTTTAATTGCCAACTGTAAAGTGCGATCCAGTGCAAGTGCAATAAAATTTGGCACGGCAAGTCATGGTGGTTTTACAAATGTTATCGTTAAAAACATTGAAGTCTTTGACACTTTTAGATCCGCAATTGCAATTGAATCTGTCGATGGCGGCGTCATTGAAAACGTCTTGGTTTCTGACATTAATGCTGTCAATACAGGCAATCCAATATTCATCCGTTTGGGACACAGAAGTGGAGAAAAACCGGGGAGCATTAAAAACATAACCCTAAAAAACATAACCGTTCAAGTTCCTTTTTCGCGACCGGACATTGACTATGATTTAAGAGGACCTGAAGTCAATTTTTTCCACAATCCTTTCCCTTCAAGTATCGTTGGAATCCCCGGTCACGAAATCGAAAATGTTACCTTAGAAAACATTACAATTACCTATCCCGGTCGTGCCTCAAAAGGGATGGCCTATGTTCCTTTGAGCCGTTTGCAGCAAGTCCCAGAAAAAAAAGAAAGTTATCCTGAATTTTCAATGTTTGGCGAGCTGCCTGCTTGGGGGATGTATGTTCGCCATGCCAAAGGCGTGACCTTTAAAAATATTAATTTTAAACTTGAAGACGTTGACTTTAGGCCTGCTTTTGTTTTCGATGATGCAAGAAATATCTCTTTGGAAGGGATTCATTTACCTGAAAATAAGACCCAACAGGTTTATTTAAATAATACAGCATCGATCACCATTGATACTGATCTAAAGCTTTCAAAACAAATGGTTAATTATTAAATAATTCATTTTTAAGTTTAAATAAAAACCCCTCTAAAGTCAATTCATTAATTTGATGAAACTGATTTATAAGCAATCTGGATGCTGTAAATTACAGTAACCGTTGCTATGGCCTCTACCAACTTGTCATAGTCAATCTCCAAAGAACTCTCTGTCGGCAATGAAGCCGGTGTCTGGTTCAATGCATATGAAGTTATGTAATAGTCCGTAGTTCCTCCGTTAGGATTACACGGAGAGGTTTAGGACAAGGCAGCACCATCTTTGTTTGGCACTGAAGGAGATTTTTGAGTTTTCTAATTGCCATACTTTTTCATTAGATTCTCTGTGCGAACCAGTGTGAGCATTAACAACAAAGGGAAAAGTTATCATTAGAAATAAAAGTATTAATATGCTTTTATTGAATTGGAAAATTAATTTTCAATATAAAATTAAACAACTAGACTTATTAAACTATAAAAAAATTATTTAATTATTTTTAGAATCAACTTCCCGAGTTTATCCCCACTAAAAAGCTTTAAGAATACCTCATAAAAATTATCAATGCCTTCGTAAACATCCTCTTTGGTTTTGAGCTTTCCCTCTTTCATCCACTTCGACATTTGTATCCTCGCCTGATCATATTGCGCTTCATAATCAAACACGACCATTCCTTTCATACTAGCGCGGTTTACCAATAAGGAAAGATAATTTTTTGGGCCTTCTATTTGCTGTGAATTGTATTGTGATATAGCTCCACAAATCACAACACGGGCATTTATTCTGAGGCTGGCTAGCGCATGATCTAAGGTTTCTCCACCCACATTGTCAAAATAAATATCTATGCCCTTAGGACAATTTCTCTTAATCTCTTTTCGAAGACTTTCATTTTTATAATCAATTGCAGCATCAAAGCCCAATTCATTTAAGAGATAATCACACTTGTTTTTTCCTCCTGCGATCCCAATGACTTTACACCCCTTGATTTTAGCAATTTGACCCACCACACTTCCCACAGCACCTGCAGCCCCAGAGACCAATACCACCTCACCCTTTTTCATTGCGGCAACTTCTAGAATTCCAAAATAGGCTGTTAATCCGGTCAATCCCAATACCCCTAAATAAGTCGTCAAATCCGCCAATTCAGATGCTACTTTTTGATACCCCTCGCCATTGGTTATTACATATTGCTGAACGCCACCCCAACCGACCAAATAATCATCTTTCTTAAAGCGAGTAGTTCCTTTTGTTTCGATTACTTTTCCTACAGTTCCTGCGCGCATCACCTCACCTATTTTGATTGGAGGAATGTACGAACGGGTTTCATTCATCCATCCCCGCATTGCCGGATCTAGTGAAACATATTGCTGTTCAACCAACATTTGTCCCTCTTCAAGTGGGGCAACTGCTTTGGTTTTATACTCCCAGTTGTCTTGCTCTGGAAATCCTTTGGGTCTTTTGACAAGAATAAGCTGCTTGTTTTCCATATTGAATCATCGTAAATTAA
>Ga0209711_10000562_pt1 | contig 37523 bp, 20 predicted proteins | sample ArcticOcean_MG_C_7_FD_187441 | JGI IMG/M metagenome (GOLD analysis project Ga0209711, IMG submission 187441) | Marine microbial communities from western Arctic Ocean - ArcticOcean_MG_CB11_88 (SPAdes) (version 2) | ecosystem: Environmental > Aquatic > Marine > Oceanic | place: Arctic Ocean...
CGGTAGAGATTGTAATTGTATGTCACAACTGTTTTTTTGTCGCTTCGGGGACGACCTCGTTTTGACCAGTGTTACCAATCACCACTACCGGTCGCGCCGACGCGCGTAAATGCGCGTCGCGCGCGCTGGACCCGCGCCCGCGGCCGTTGCCACCGCGTCGCCTCGCGGTGTGGGGCGCGCGATGTCGCCCCCGATGCGCGGTGTGCGCCGCCTTCTGCAAAGCGGACTCTCGGTGGGTTTCTCGTGCCCGGCGACCACGATGTCGCGATGTCGCGGCGACGTGAAGCGCCCCGCGTCGCACGCGCTTCACTCCGCGGACGCGCTGACGCGAACAAGCCTGACAAGCAACCCTCCGGCGTGGCGCACGCCGCACTTCCGCCAAATCGGTCACGACACAGCACGGGTTTCGTCCAAGCACCACGCGTTTAGGCCCACGGTGGTCGCCGCTCTTTCCACCCATTCGCACCGCACGCCGTCGACTTTAGTGATAGTGGAATCGCCCGCCAAGGCGGTTTCCGTGCAGAAGTACCTGGGCCCGGACCACTTGGTGCTTGCGTCGTACGGGCACGTACGCGACTTGGTAACGAAAGCCGGGTCGGTGATTCCCGAAAACGAGTTCGAAATGGTCTGGGCGGAGCGCGGGGCGGGTGGCGTTTTGCGGGACATTTTCGCCGCGGCGCGAAACGCGGAAAAAATAGTGCTCGCCACGGACCCCGACCGGGAAGGCGAGGCGATTTCGTGGCACATCCTCGAACTTTTGACGCAAAAGGGAATCGTGCGGCCGGCCGGCGAGAACGGGAAAGGGCGAGACGCAGGTGGTGCACACCTTCCAAAAGAAGGCGGCAGGCAAACGTACCCCGCCGTGCAAAGAGTCACCTTCACCGAGGTTACCAAATCCGCCGTGCTCGCCGCGTTTTCCAACCCGCGCCAGGTTTCGGAGGCGCTGGTGGATGCGTACCTAGCGAGACGCGCGCTGGATTACCTTTTCGGGTTCTCACTCTCAGGGGTGCTTTGGCGGAAAATGCCAAGCGCGCAGCGACTCAGCGCGGGCAGGGTGCAAAGCGTCGCGCTGCGGTTGATTTGCGACCGGGAGTTTGATATCGAAAAGTTTACGAAGCAAGAGTTTTGGACCATCGCGTGCGACCTTCGCAAGCCCGGTAACTCAGGAGACTCGGGAGACTTGTTCGTGGCCGAGCTGACGCACGTACATGGCACAAAGCTCGGGAAGATGGACCTTGCGTGTTTGGCGGATGCGGAGACGGCGGCGCTTGACGTGCTTTCCGCGAACGACGGAGGCGGGTTTTCCGTCGCCGACGTTTCCGAAAAAGAAATCGCGCGCAAACCCAAACCGCCGTTCACCACGTCCACGATGCAGCAGGAGGCTAGTTCTAAGCTAGGGTTCGGGGCCGGGCGTACAATGTCCGCCGCGCAAGCGCTGTACGAAGGCCGGGGCTGGGGCGAGGGTTTGATCACGTACATGCGCACGGACGGGTTGCACGTATCGAACGAAGCGGTTGGCGAGATACGAAACGCGGTGACCTCCGAGTTCGGCGCGGACTACGTACCGCGCAAACCGAACGTGTACAAATCGAAACAGAAAAACGCACAGGAGGCGCACGAAGCGTGCCGGCCGGTTTCCGTGCAGGTACTGCCACTCGCCGTGGGTACGAGACTGGGCCGTGACACGGACGAAGCCAGGCTGTACAAATTAATTTGGGCGAGGACCGTGTCGTCGCAAATGACGCCGGCGATTACCAAACGCGTGGTGGTGGATGTTCGACCGAATTGTTCGGTTGACAGTGAAATCAGCAGCTCTCTGCGGCTCCGCGCGAACGGATCGCAGCTGGTGTTCCCCGGGTACCTCGCCGCGTACGGCAGCGACTTTAAAGGCAGAGACTCGTGGTTGCCGACGCTCGTTGTCGGCGACCGCGTGGTTTTGGCGAAATCGCAATCGCGAGTCGTGGAAAAGGACAAACACATCAAGCGCGGGTTCAGGGCGGCGAACGTTTCGGATTTGGACGAGGACGATACTCTTTTTCCAAGTTCCGAGGATGAGCAAGTCGCATTGAGCGTCACGGAACTCTCCGACGACTTCCTAGGAGTCACCTCTGCGCAGCACTGGACCCAGCCCCCGGGGCGGTACACGGAAGGCACGCTGGTGAAGGCTTTGGAGGAAAAAGGTATCGGCCGACCCAGTACGTACGCTTCGATTTTGAAAGTCATCACCAAGCGCGGGTACATCACTTCCACTGGTGGCCGCGGTCCTCTTGTTCCGGAAACCAGGGGACGCCTGGTATCCGTTTTTCTTTCCCACTTCTTCGCCGAGTACGTGGATTACGGGTTCACCGCAGCGTTGGAAAACGCCCTGGACGACGTGGCGAACGGCGAGCGCAAATGGCGAGACTTTCTGCGCGCGTTCTGGACACCGTTCACGGTGGAGGTTGAGAACTTGAAACTGGTACGCACGTCCCTGGTTGTGGACGTCCTGGACGCGACCTTGGGGGTGCACTTCTTCGGGGACGACGATACCTTTTTGGAAAAGCAAATGAAGTTGGTCACGGAACTCACCGAGAAAGGGAAACTGGAGGACCGAAACCTCGATGCGCCGTACCCGGTGCTGGCGTTCGACCGCGCGACGCTCCCTGAAAAAAGAAAGTGTCCGTCTTGCGGTACCGGGCGTTTGGGGTTAAAACTAAGCCGCACGGGGGGGTTCATCGGGTGTAGCAACTACCCGGAGTGCGGGCACACCGCATCGTTAGTAGCGAATACGGTGGGTGAGGGTGGTGATTGCACAAACGCGGTGCAGTTTCCCATTCACCTCGGCTTCGACCCGCACTCAACACGAAAAGTGTCCATTCGCAACGGTCCGTACGGACCGTACGTGGAACTGGAGGTTGACCAGCTGTCCCCTGAAGCGGAAGCCGCGCAACGACTCGCGGCTGAAGTACACGAAGCGTTGGAGTTGGCGAAACTGGAAAAACAAGCCGCGCGTGAGGCGGAGACGGCGTATGAAGCGTCGACTCTGGAAGCGCGCGCGAACATGTTGAAACCGCCGCGACGACCGAAACCGAAAAAAGTAAAACTCGCGAAAAGTGGCGGAAATAAAAAAACCGAATCGAAAGCCCGACGCTTCGGGTTGAAAGTTTTGGATATTTCTTGCGAAAACGTGACCCTTGAGTTGGCGCTTGATTTGCTGGCGTACCCGTTGGTGCTTGGAACGCACCCTAGCGATCAAACGCCGGTGGTTATGAACGCCGGGCCGTTCGGGTGGTACGTCTCACACGCCGGCGTGAACGCGAGCCTGTCCAAAAAACTATTACTAGCGGAACGCGCCGAAGCGGTACGGCAGGTGAAGTTAACGTTTGGGCAGGGTGGGGATGAGGTTTCGGAGTCAATCGGGGGAGACGAAGAGGACATGCAGTCGTGGGCGGAAGCGGGGCGGCCTGACGACGATGCGCCCGGCGATAGCTTCGCGGGGGATACCTCCGACGGGAACACCTTTTCGGTTGGTGGTACCGAACAACGGAAGAAAACCAACCGCGAAAACGGCGCGACTCGCGACGCCGCGCTCGTTCGCGCTTCCTTCGGCCCGGTTTCCCTGGCGACCGCAGTGGAGGTGCTGGCGCGCAAGCGGAGCAAGCCGCCAGGGGGCAAGGGAGGGCGCTGGGGCAAAACGAAGAAGGGAAGCGACGAGGGGACCGGCGATGGCGCTGATACTGAGGTATCGTCCAAAACCAAAAAAAAAGCCAAGGCTGAAACAAAAAAAGCGAAACCGAAACCGAAACGCGCGCCGTCGGCGTACCTTTTGTTTTGCGCTGAAACGCGGGGTTCGTTACCGGACGGGCTTTTTGTCACGGAACAAGCCAAACTTCTGGGTGCGTACTGGAAGGCGCTTGGGGATACAGAACGTTTAGGGTTTGAACACGCCGCAAAACAAGCGAAGGACGCTTTGTTTGCCGAATCGAGCGCATCCGCCGGATCCGGATCTTCCGCGAAAGCTTCGAAACCGAAAAAAAAGCGAACGCCCTCGGCGTACCTGTTGTTTTGCGCCGAAACCCGCGCCGACTTACCAGAGGGATTGCGAGTTCCGGAACAAGCCAAGCTTCTGGGTGCGTCGTGGAAGAGGTTAGGTGATGTGGACAAGTCGCGGTTTGAAAACGCCGCGAAACAGGCGAAGGAACAAGCCGCGGCGAGTGCATAGACGGGGTAGTCTGTATTTCAGAACTCTCCCGAGCAAGCCTCACGATAATAATAACTCTGCTCTTCTCACCACCTTCACCACCTCACCACCCTCACAAACGCCACGGGACGATGAAGTTGTACGCTTTGCCGCTTTTCTGGCACTCCTTGACGCACCGCGCCGCGCACGTCCCTTTAACCTTCGCCGCGTCTTTCTCCGTGAACCCGAACCCCACGGTTTTGCGCTGTTCCGCGTCGTATGCAGAAATACTGGTGCCGCAGGCTTGGCGGCACGCCGGGACGCACGCCGGGAGCATTTCTTCAGTTTTCGTGATACTGCCAGCAACTTCTTTCGTCACGCACACGCGTTTTCGCGCCACGGGTTCTGAACTCGATTTAAACGACCCTGTTGATGCACCCTGCAACGCCACCGCCGCACTCGTTAGCCCTCCAGGTGCCAAGCTCCCTCCCTCTCCTGGTACCCGGAACCGCTGCTGGCGCTCGGCGATTACGTCCACGCACGCCTCAGCGGTGAATCCTTTTTTTCGCGCCACGATCTGTCTCCCCGTTTCCTCGTCCAACACGTCGATGACGTACTTCTTATACACGCTGCCAAACACACTGAACGGCTCAACAGGGTCCTTCTCCTCGGGCTTGTCGAAAACCCCCGCGTGAGCGGGGGTCACGGAAAGCGTGACGCTCAGCGCGACAGCGGCGACCCCGGAGACCAGGCGGCGGTACGGGTAACGATTGTTTGTCCCATCTTCGCGAAAACCTTGTTTGAAAGGTCGGCACCGAATGGTAGCCTTCGCGGCATCCACGTGTGCCGCACAGAGGGGGGACAGTCGGCTGGTTTTCTTGTGACACGCGCGCGTTGCGATTGGCGCCCGAGTGCTGGGCGTCGCGGCGTGCATCCTCGATCGAATGGAGGGCAAGCGGCGAGAGCGCCCTGAGGAGTGGCGGGTGCCAGATTGTCGACTCGGTGATTCGTCCGACGAAAAAAAATAAACCGAAGTGTCGCCTGTCGCGTCAGCTCATATTTCCCCATTGTTACCCGCGCTCGATGGAGGTACGACCGCCGGCCGCGCCCAGCTCCAGCGCTCGATTCCCCAACGAAACCGGGGACGACGAGGGGGGCGTGATGTCCACCACAAGCTCCAGCGCTCGGTTCCTCAACGAAACCGTCCGGGCGCAGATGCAGAACCAGGGTGCTTCGCAGGTTTGGGCGGATGTCACCGCGCTCGCGAAACTTCCGGGAGTGCTGGATCTCGGACAGGGATGGCCAGACTTCGGCGCGAGCGACGTGGCCCGGGAAGCAGCTTCAAGTGCTATTCTTAACAACGACGACCCGAAAACGAATCAGTACTCGCCACCCCCGGGCGCACCCGAGCTGGTACACGCGGTGGACCGGTACTACCGCGCCACTGGTTCGGTGCCTTGCGATTCGGTGGAAAGGGAATGTGTGGTGACCACTTCAGCGACGGAGGCGCTGTACGCGTGCATGCAGGCGCTGATCAACCCAGGGGAGGAGGTTGTGTTCCTGGAACCCTTCTTTCCGTGGTACATCGCGCACGCCAGGATCTTCGGCGCGAAACCCCGAACCGTTCGTTTGAAACTGGAGGACCGGAAGTTCCGCCTCGACATGGACGATCTGCGCGCCGCGTTCGTGGCGGGCGCCGGGAAGGTAAAAGCGTTCATTCACTGTTGCCCGCACAACCCGACCGGTTTGGTGTTCACGGCAGATGAAACCAGGGAAATAGCCAAACTGTGCGTGGAGTTCGGAGTCGTAATCATCGCGGACGAGGTTTATGAACGGTGTACGTTCGGAAACGTCGCGATGCGTCGCATCGCGGACTGCGACGTACAAAACGTACGCGCGCAAACCCTGGTCATCGGAACGGCGTCCAAGCTGTTGAACCTGTCGGGGTGGAGAGTGGGGTGGGTGCTAGGCCCAAAGCCACTGATAAACGCTATACGCATCATGCACGCATACTGCTCGTTCTGCGCACCAACGCCGTTGCAAATAGGAGTCGCGAGGGCGCTTTTGGAAATCGCGGACGAGGCGGATGGCGCGACGCGAAAAAAAGCGCTGGACGCCGCGCAAACACAAAATACTAATGGCTGGAATTCCACGAATTCAACGCGTCTCGCCGCTTTCGAGCAAACTCGCGGTGCGTTAATTCCTGATTTATCAGCACAGGTGATGGCGGAAAACGTGAAAATCCTCTCCTCCGCACTTCACGATTCCGGGGTCGTTCCGTGCGTCTCTTCGGGCGGGTACTTTCTCGTCGCCGACGTGGCGACCACGGGGATGACGTCGACGGAATTCTGCAAAGCACTAGCCACCGGTCCCGCGAAAGTCGCCGCCGTGCCGATGGACGTTTTCTTCGATCCAAACAACGAAAACGTCCCGAACACGTTAGTGCGGTTCGCGGTGTGCAAACAGCGAGGGACGATCGAGAAGTGCGCGGAGGCGATTCGAGCGCACCCAGTAGGGAAGAGGGAGGGGCAGTAGCAGCAGTGGGTGTAATAACACGGCGGCAGCACCTGTCACATCTTCAGAACTGAAAGCACGAAATTTTACGGACCTCAAAGTCTCGTTCTTCCAACACTCTGGCTCGCGCCCTACTCACGCGACAACACGATGGCTTTCAACGGCCTCGCTCTCGGTGGTTTCTCCATGGGCGCCACCGACATGGACGTGTCCCTGGACGACATGATCAAGCAGGTGCGTCTCTTCGCCGCTCCGTCCCGAAACGCTGATTATTTGAAGACCAGATCTGTTGGCCAAGAAAAAATGCGCGAAATCCGGTTCGGTTCTGACCCCGTCTGTCTTCCCGTCAACACTCCACGTAATCCACCTCACAGGGCAAGAAAGCGACGAAGCAAGCGGCTGCTGCGGCGAAGGCTAAGAAAACACCGGTGCGTGTGCCCGTCACGGCTTCCTCGGAGGACTCCCGAGTGCATTTCGGTTCGTCGCCAAATAACTCGTCCTCACAAGTTTCTGACATTCAAAATCTTCGGTTTCCTCGCCGCGCAGGTCAAGACCCCTCCCAAACAGGCCAAGAGGCCAGTAAAACCGCCGCCTTTGGTGACGAAAAGCGCGAAGAAGAAAGATGCTGTCAAGGCGGTGACGAATAGCTCCATCGATAAGCGCGCTGCGGTGTTGGCGAAGAAGCGCGGGCTGAACCCGAGTGCGATTTCGGCGGCGATGACCGTCGCGAGAAAAGCGGCGAACGCTCGCGCCGCGCCGACGAGAAAAGTAACGAAAACGGCACCCAAGAAAGGCAAGGTACGCGTCGGTAAGAAAATCACGATCGCGGCGGTTGCGAGGACTGCACGAAAGAAACCCGGTGACAAAAAAAAAGCGGCCACGGGAAGCACACCTAAAAACAAAACACCGTCCAAGTCCCCGGCGAAACCGTTTCAGCCGAAGGGTTTTGCCACCCCTAGGTCGCTTTTAATTTCCATCACCGACTTCGCGACCCCGCCCAAGCCCAAGCCCGGGTCGCAGCGCACGAGTGTGTTGAGAGGGAAGACCCCGGGAGGCACTGGGGTGCGTAAGGCGTCGGCCGCGCACAGGCAGGCGATCGGGAAAGCTGCGAAACTGGCGGGCGCCAGGAGCTTCCAGTTTTCGTCACTCGCCTCGCGGCTCGGTGAGGCGCGGCGAGTCAAGACGCCGACCGGGGTCGGGAAGAAAAAGAAAAACAAAGCTGCCGTTGCGTCCCTTGAAGGGGACACCTCTCGTGTGTCGGATAACGGCAAGGTCGCTACGCCGGGCAAGGGGAACAAAACGCCACCCGCTGCGAAGAAGGGACCCAAAAAACGGAAAGAGCGCGTGAAGCGGCGGTGACAATTTGTGCATATTTACGTAGTCTATTCATAATCGTATCGTATAATCGTATCGAGGCAAGAAATCCGCGTCTCGCGCGCGTCAGGAAGGCCCGCCATTGGGTAAACGGGTCACGGTCACGGTTTTCCTTCCGTATCCACATCCTCGAAAGGAGTCGGAATCGATGACGCCGGTGCGTTTTTGTTTCCCCAGTCCGGGACGGAGTCGAATGTGTACCGCGGAGTCGCCGGGGCGGTCGACCCGGTTCCGCGCGACGTCGCGGACGGCGAGCGGTACTTCGTATTTGGAGACGCACCAGAGGTTGCGTCGGGCAGCGGCGAAGACGGCGAGGACGAGGACGACGAAGGCGAGCGGTAATTCGTACCCGGGGACGCACCAGAGGTCGCGTCGGGTACCTCCGCGGACTGTGAGGCATCTGACGACGAAGGCGAGGCGGTGTCCGGCGCTTTCGGCGGGTGCTGCTTTTGCGCAGAGGACGCGGCGGGCGAGTCAGACGCGTACGCCTGCGTCGCCGCGGAAGATATAATGCCAGCCACCGTGCTTTCCACTTCCGCCTGCACCGAGAACCCGTCCTCGTTGTACGGGTACTCCGTCGGGTCCATGTGCCAGAACAGCGAGCCGCCCGCGTGCGATGAAACGGGCGAGTTTGGGGGTAGGGATACTTGGAACGTTTTGCGAAAAAACGCGTCGCGAACGTCGAGCGGTTTCCACTTCCCGAACTCTTCCAGAAGCACGGGCTTGTCGAACCCGTCCCTTGATGTTTCCAGGTGCCCGGCGATCCACCGCTCCGCGAAATTTAATTTGCAAACCTCGTCGCAGTGCAGCCACAAATCAACCCACATGTGTATGCACGCAAAGTCCAACGAGCTGGTTTGAAAGTTGCGAATAAAGTCGATGCCCATCGTTTCCGCCCAGTTCACCGGGTTCTCGTCGTTTCTTTGCGAATCCGCAGACGAAGACCCGTAGAATCCCTCACTGCCCACGGTGAGCAAGTGCTTTTCGTCTAAACCTTTCGCGAAAGCCGACATGTCTTCGATCCATTCCTGTAGTATGTCACCACTGCCGTCGCCCATCACGCGCGGTTCGTTGATAAGCTCCCAGGCGAATATAGACGCGTCGTCCCGGTAAGCGGTTTGAGTAACGGTATTCGTACGCGACAACATCATGGTCACGAACTGCTTGAACCAGGTACGGCACATTTGCGACGTGAAAAAGTCCTCCCGGCGACGTAACTGTTCGCCGTTTGGACCAAGTTCGCCAGCCGCGTGCGCCCACTTGACATAAGCCATGGCACCGCCTGCGAGGGAGTGGAAAGGGAAGTCAGAGACGTAAACTCTCAGCCAATCGTGCGTTGGTGTGACCGTTCCTTTTCGTAGCTGAGGCTATTTACAAGGCTCATGCAGAAACAGAATATTTTAAAAACCACGCGGAGAAAGTTGGAAAAAACACAGCCGCGCACCATAGTCCTCCCAATAGTTGGTAAGGCACAGCAACAGCCGTATTCCACGCTCCGCTGCTTGCGATATCAGGGTATCCAGACCCACCAAAAACCTTTCGTTGTACACGCCGGGTGACGTTTGAAGCGCCCTGTCCTTTTGCCACCACTCGTCTTGAAACGCCCACACGCGCAGCACGTTCAGTTTTAAACTCGTCGCTTCCCTCAAGACTTCCGCGACCCAGTCGTGTCCGCTCCCGCCTGGAGCAGCGCCCGAGCTGTACGCGAGGTAGTAGCAGTTCGCGCCCGCGACGTGGAACGTGCTCCCGTCGCTGGGATCCACGAACCTCCCGCCGTCAGTGGCGATGATACCCGCGGGGCGCTTCGCGGAAAGCGCTTTTCGTCCGGCGACGGGAACGAAAAAGAGCGAAGAAGTGACACAAAGGAGAACGAGGAAAGACACGACCGGCGCGCGTCGTATCGCACGGGAGACGCGACCGGCGCGTCGCTTCGAAGCCGACGTGGACGCGCCGTGCGTGTCGGGCGTCATCGTCCGCGCGGCGCGAGGAGGTGTGTGTGCTTGTGAGGAGGTGTGGCAGCGGGGGGAGAAGAACTCTGTAGTCTGGAAACGTGGAAAGTGGAAACTGCAAACTGGTAACTGGAAAATGTATACTTAACCCTATTTACCCTTGCCGCTCCGCCTATTTTTTCGGCGGCGGCGGCCACAGCGCGGCAGAGGTTGACGCGCCGGGATGACGCACGTCCAAGCGCAGCCGCGTAAGGCGTATGCCGAGGCGGCATCTCTGGAGGTGTTCCACACGGGAGGCCCTGTGAGGTTGTCCCCTGATGGAACCTTGGTCGCGACCGCGTGCGTCGAGTCTGTGAACATCGTGGAGGTGGCGACCGGGAGGGTTGTGCATTGTTTGGAGGGAGACACCGAGCCGGTTACCGCGCTGGCTTGGTCGAAAGACGGCGGCCTGGTGTTCTCCGCGTCGCGCAGCATGCGGTGTACGGTGTGGGACACGCACACCGGCAAAAGCGTGCGGCATTTCAAGGCGCACGCCACCCCGGTGCTTCACATGGCCGTGGATCCATCCGGCACGCTTCTCGTGACGACGTCCGCGGACCGCACCGCGCGGGTGTGGGACGTCGCGAAAGGCTTCTGCACGCACGCGTTTAAAGGCCACGCCGCGATGGTCACCGTGGCGCAATTCCACCCTGACCCGCGCAGGTTGGAGCTGTACACGGGAGCGCATGATGGTGAGATTCGGGTGTGGAGCCTTCGAGATCGCAAATGCGTGGGATCCATGAACGCGCACACCAGTTCGGTCACCGCGCTGGCGGTCCCGATGGCCGCGGCAGGTGGTACGGACGTCCTGCTTTCCGCGGGCAGGGACAACGTGGTGCACCAGTGGAACCTGAAAACGCACAAACACGTCGCCACGGTGCCGACGCACGAAGCTTGCGAAGGGATGGTCGCCGTGGATCAGGTCGCCGCCGCGCGAATGATCGGGGCCAAGGAGTTGAAAAACAAACCCGAATCTGTTTACTTCGCCACGGCTGGGGAGAAAGGTATCGTGCGGGTGTGGCGAGTGGGGTCGGGCAAGCCCATTGGAGAGAGTCACAGTTTAAGACACGGCACCACGAAAGGGGGGGCGCACGCGGGACAGCTGGTAGACGAAGCCGGCGACGACGCGGCGGCGGCGGCGTTTACGTCGCTGCACGCGACGCCGAGCGGGGACGGGTTCCTCGCGGTGACTGGAGATTCGCGTCTGCTGTTTTACGGCGCTGGTAATGTAGATGTAAACGGCGCTGAAGTGAGTGACCAAGCATCAATAACAGTCACGCGCGAGCTCATCGGGAGCACCGACGAGATCATCGCCGCGGCGTTTCTTCCCGGCGCGGGGGGCGAAAGCTCCGCGAAAGGCAAGGGAAAGAAAGCCTCCGCCCTCGCCGTGGCGACGAACTCGCCGTTGTTACGGGTGTTCGACCCAAACACCATGGCGTGCACTGTCGCGCTTACCGGGCACGCGGGTGCGATTCTTACCCTGGACGCGGCGCGTGGGCCGTGTGGCGAGGCGCTCGTCATAACGGGCAGCCGCGACCACACCGTGCGGTTGTGGGACCTCACTCCCGCCGCGGCGGCGCTGACGAGCGGCGACGACGAGCGGCGCCTCGCTGGAACCGCGAACAACGCGGGGTGTCGGTGCTTGGCAATAGGCGAGGGGCACGTCGGCGCTGTCGCGGCGGTGGCATTCGCGCAACGGGGGGGCGCTCCGATCGCGCTGTCCGGCGGCGCCGATAAGGTCGCGCGGGTGTGGGATATCGCCGCCGCGGTGAAAGCGGCGGCGAAGTGCGAACCAGGTGAGCTTCCAGTATCCCTTCCCGCGAAAGCCGCCGCTATCGCGCACGACAAGTCCGTGAATTGCACCGCCATCGCTCCGAACGGCGCCTTCGGCGCGACGTGTTCCGGCGACCGCACCGCGCGGTTGTGGCGTCTTCCCGATTTAGTCCCCGCGGGGGCGTACCGCGGGCACAAAAGAGGCGTCTGGGCGGTTGCGTTTTCGCCAACCGACAGGGTCGTCGCGACCGCGGGTGGGGACAAGGTCATCAAGCTGTGGACCGTGGACCCCACCGCGGGCGCGCAAGGCGCAGCGTGTCTGCGGACCCTGGAAGGACACACCGCCGCGGTGTTAGCCCTGCGGTTCGTCACGTCTGGGACGCAGCTACTGTCTACCGGAGGGGACGGGTTGTTGATGCTGTGGGGAGTGCGGCAAGGCGCACAAGTCGCCACGATTGACGCGCACGACGACAAAGCATGGGCGCTCGCCACGGATGCGGACGGCGACTTCATCGCGACCGGGGGCGCGGACGCCAAGCTCACGTTGTGGAAAGACGCCACGCAAGCCGCGTTTGACGAAGCCGCTGCGGTGTCGGCGAAGCAAACGGGCGCCGCGCAGGCGCTTTCGAACGCCGCGGCGAGCGGGCACCACGAAAAAGCCGCCCGGTTAGCCCTGAAGTTGAACCACCCGCACGCGCTGCTGAAAGCAATCAACGCCATGTTGCTCGACCCCAATTTCGGAGACGCGGCGCTGGATCAACTTACGGCAACGGTGAAGGGCAAGGCGTTGCACCGTTTGTTAAGTGCCACAAGGGAGTGGAACTCAAACGCCAGGCACTGCGACGCCGCGCAAAGAGTGCTGGCCTCGCTTTTGCGTCTGCGGTCCCTGGACGAGCTCTCCACGGTACCCGGGGCCGCGGATCTCGTATCAGCGCTCACGGCGTACACGCAACGGCACTTCGCGCGCGCGGGCCGTTTGTTACGAGGAACCTACCTCCTGGACGTGGCCCTGGCGGGGATGGGGGCTTTGCTGGACGACGAAGAGGGGGGAGGGTTGGAAAATTTGGAAAACGCGGAAAACGCGAACGGCGCTGAAAAGGTTGCCCTTGCCGGTGTCGGCGGAGTCGTGGCAGGCGCGGCGGGTGATGACGACGGGCTCATCGCGCGCATGGTGCGGAGCTGGGGCGGGGACGCGCCCGCTTTTTTGGTGGACCAAGTTAACTTAGCGGGTGCTTGCCTCGGCGCGGCGGTGAAACCCGCGGTCCGAGCGCCGACGCTGACCAGGGTGACCACCCTCGCGGAAGGTGACGACGCTGATGACCTTGTTTTGGACGGGGACGAGTTGGATCCGGAGGACGAGGAGATTGACGACGACGACGACGAAGAAAGCGAAGATGACGCGCTTGATACCATCGCGGAGAACGCGTCCGATTCCGAATCCGAATCCGAACCCGCGCCCGTCCCTGTGATCACGAAAAAGGCATCGAAACCGTCAAAGGGGAAGTCAAAACCCGGCGTTTCGCCTCGGAAAACACGCGGGCAAAGAGTCAAGGAAAGCGAAAGCCCCGCCCCTTCGCCCCCCCGGCAGGTGAAGCAAGGGAAGCGGAAGGCGACTGCAGGGACCGAATCGGCAAAGAAAACGAAACGCTCTGCGCGGTGATGAAATCGAGATGAAAATATCACATTAAAATTCGACTCTCACCTTATTTTCTTCGGCACGCGTCCTCCCGGTTTCCACGCCCTACTCCTCGGCGGCCCCGCGGCGCCTTCCGCGATTATAACTCGCGGTCCATCGTTTTCTCGTCCCGATCGTCTTTCCGCCCCGTCCCCCCCGACGCGCGCGATGAACGAGTCATCCCCCTCCGTTCCGTCCTCCCTCGAGATGTTCATGCGGCTCGCGTCGTGTAACCGGTCCTCCACCGACCCCAACGCGCTGCGTATGTGCCGCACGTCGTACGCCACGCCCCCTGCTGCCATGGGCCCGACGTACCCGCTTGGGCCTTTTCTGAAATGCGTCTGTTTCCCGGCGCCGTCCGCGGGGTCGGGCGCGCGTCGCTCCAGTTGTTCCAACAGCGCGTCCAAGCGCTCGTCGTCGTCCAGGCGTTGCGCCAGCCGGGTTTGGTGTAACCTTCGGTCCACCGCGCTGAGCAGTTTCCGTAACGTGGTGACATCCGAGGTGAACCCCTCCAGGTCCATTACCCGTCTCTGTTCCAGGTCTTTATGCGATTTCTTGACCTTTTTGTTCTCCTTCTCCAGTTCCTTTATCCGAAGCTCGTACTGCGTCGCGATCGCGCTTCGGCGCTGCATTTGGTCCTTGAACTGGTTGACGTAGGTATCCGCCTCGGCTTTGGCAATCACGGACGCGTCGTTTTTAGCGCTCGCAATCGTGCTCTGCATCTCCCGGCGCTCCCCTGACAGTTTCGTGAGCTCCAGTTCCAGAAGCGCCTGTTGCTCCTGAACGATGTACGGGCTCGTCCGCGCGGTGATGTAGTCTTTGGTGCTTTTCTGTAGCAAGTCCTCGGTGCGCGCCAACCGGTGTCTCAACTCGACCGCTTTCTTTTCGTACTCACGTTTCTGAAGAATCTCATCCGCGTCGCGGATCCTGCGGTCCTCCAAAAGCGCGGCGACGCGCTCGTCGCTGAACTTCCGCAGATCCGCGAGCTGGCCTTTCAGCGACGTCACCGCCAGCGTCATCGTCTCCACGTTTTGCGCGGGGAGGAACACGGTTCGCGCGACGCCCGCGTTGTTTTGAGAAGCGGGCGCTGGTGAAGGCGCGTTTGAATCTTTGTCACTTGAATCCTTGGGCGTCGGTTTCGGCACGGTGAGCCGGGCCCTGATATCGGCGTTTGCCGTGTTTTTCGCGTACGAAGCGGAGCTCGGTTGTGTCGGCCCGGCGTCCCGCGAAAACTCCACCACGGGCTCCGCCGGGTTCATCAGCTGTAGCAGGTGTTGTATCCGCCGTCGGTCCTCTACTTCCTGGAGTTTCAACTCGTCGTTCTCGGCTTGGGTTTTTAGCAATCGCTCGCGTTCTTCGAAAAGATACGCGTGCGCGTCGGAAAGCGCTTTCTGAAGCTCGGTCGTTTCGTCGGTTCTTTTTTTCAACTCCCACTCCGCCTGATGTAGCTCCGCGCGGCGGATACCGACGCCATCCACGCGACCGATGAGCTCATCCCGTTCGCGTTCGAAATCAGCGACTCGCTCGCGGTAAAACTTAATCAGCTCAGCGCTTGGGTGAAGGCTCCTGAGCTTGTTGCGTTGCTCCGTACCCGCGCTGCTGCCTCCGCGACCGGGCGGGTTGGCTTTGCGGGAGCAAGTCGCAGGCTTGGCCATCCTGCGAGATTTGTTTTAAATGCGGGACGAAACAACGCACCCGTCCGCGTCCACTACGGTCCGGGATCACGCGAGGCTTAGGGCCGGGTGTGTCGACACGCGTGATACGCGTTTCAGCGTGCGACGAAGAAAGCACGCGTCGCACGCGGCTCGCTCTGGCTCCCGCCAACGCTGGCGGGCGGAGCAACGACCGCGAGTTTCGTCGCATCCTATTATTCGCCAAGACGCAACGGCTATTTGAATCTCGAAAAACGCTTATTTTTCATATCAACAAGATTCTCAAGACGCGGTCGTCTCCTCTGCTTCCGCTTCCGCCCCCCCCGCCGCTGCTTCCGCTTCCGCGGCTGCTTCCGCATCCGCCACCACTTCCGCGATCCTCTCCTGTGTTTTTTCCACCTCGTTTTCGAAATCCTCAATCGCGGTTTTCAGTTCGGTCACTTCAAGCGTGGCGTCGCTGACCGCGACGAACGCGTCGACCCACCGGTGCAGCACCGCGCCGACTTTCGATTCCCTCACCACGGCGTTCGCCGTGACCCCAGCCAAACACTTGTGCACCCCCGCCCAAGCTTTCGCGTCCCGTTTCGTGACGTCGTTAGGGTTCAGGTTTTGCAGTTTTGTTCGAAATTCGCCCCCCAGCAGTTTGCGCGTCAAGCTCCACGTGTCGAACTCAAACTTTTTAAACCCGGCCGCGTACAAACCCGCCTTCACCACGCGCCACGTCTGTTTCGGCGCCCGCGGCGCGGACCGGATTTCACCTAAAGCGGTTTCGTCAACAAGGTCAACCAGGTGCGCAACAAGGGCGAGGCGCTTTTGCGTTGCGAGTAAAGCCACCTCAGCGACCGCTAACCGTTTCTCGCGGTCTCGTTTCTTGAACTCCAACGCCTTGATAGTGTCCTCGTCGCTCATCTCCACGCCCTCTTCGGGTTCGGGAGGCGCTTCCTCTTCTGGTTCTGGTTCGGCGTCTGCTTCGTTTTCTTTGGGAGCCTCACCCTCTGCTGCTTCGCTTTCATCGGGAGCCTCCGCTGCAGCGATAGCCGCGACAATCGCGGTCTGCTCGTCCCGCGCCTGGAGCAGCGTCGCGCGCCGTTGCGCGGCGGCGGCGTCCATCGCGGTCGCCGCCGCCGCGGCGACCAAACGCACCCAGTCCTTGTCCGTGTCGGGAATCGCAAGCCCGTTACCCCCCCCTAAAGTCTTTACGGAATCGAGACACAGCATCCCTGCGACTTCGCCAGTGACTAAAACGATGGGCACGGCGAAAAACGCACCCGCGCGTGGGAACCCGCCGACGAAGTGTACCTTCGCCGGTGGGGGCGGAGCGTCCGGGTCGGTTGGTTCGTCGCCCTCCCTCGTCTCCAACGGCGGACCTCGGTAGGTCATCACGTGTTGGATATCGATCCAGGGCTGTTTTGGTGTGTTGTCCACCATGCAAAACGAAACCCCCACGCCTCGTTCAAGTTTCTTGCCGACCAAGAAATTCTGGTCGTCGCCCTTCGCCGCGGCGACGGCGACGTACCGGAAAAAAAACTTCCCGTACTCGGGTTCGCCGGGCTCGGGAATCGAACCGGTATCCTCGGTCTCATCCGTTTCCGTCTCCGCCGCCACAGCGGGTTCCTCGCCCTCCCCTGGTTCCTCAAACGTTGCTGCCATCTCGTCCTCCTCGGGTTCCTCCAAATCCGCGACGTACGCCCTTACGCCGGTTCCGCCGGTGGACGACAGCCGCAGGGCATAGTTCGCCGCGTGGACGTACAACTCATCGGGGTCGCCGCTTAGGGACGCAAGGTGCGCGAGCGCGGCCTGCACGCGTTGCGCGTGGTCCGACACAGCAGATGCGGTCTTGGCGCGAGCCTGTGCGTGTGGACGGGGGTTTAATGGATGATGTGGTGGTCAGAGAATGCGTGAAAGAATTTCTCTAAATCGAGAGAGAAAAAGAGGGGATGTTCCGAATCGGGGCTGGCGCGACGCGGGGACGACGAGACGCGCGTGAGATGAACTAGTATACACGCACGCGAGCGTGAACGTGCGTGCTTGGAGCCTGACGAAAATCCAAGTGTCCAGGTCGTCTCGTGACGTACCTCAACATCCGCCGTCTCCTCCGCGGCTTTCACGGTCAGCTCCCCAACGCGCTTCTTTAGGATCGCGTCGTTTTCCACGAACTGCTCCAGCCACCCGGCGACGAACCCGACGGGGTCATCCGGGCGCGCCACCGCGCACGCGGAACACGCCTTGACCACGACATCCGCGACGGTGTCCTTCAGGAACTTCGTGTCGATCTTATCCTGGACCGTCATGAGGACACGAGTCCCAGCGACGCTAGGAATGGGAACTCGGAAGAGTTGGGGAGCGCTTGCCTCCATGAACTCCAGCCAAACTCGATTCGGCGCGACTTTTCCGTTGGTCCACACATCTTTCATTTCTTGGATGAGACGTTGCCTAGTGATCCCCACTCGCAGGCTGGGCAGACCGGTGCCGCGCGGTCGCGTAGCAACAGGTCGTTCCGCAGTACTCCCGAGCGTTCGGTACGTCCATCGAGTGTCCAACCCGACACGCTCGTGCGACTGTGGTGGAGTCGCGTGCGTTGCGTGACGTGGCTTAAATTTTGTGCCTCGTTTGCGGTAGTGATCCCCAACCGTCGTAACAGGCGTAGCGTGCGTGTCTGACCCCCGCTCCACACACGTGTACGTCACAACCACAGGCCGGCCGAGGCGACGGGAGTGCGTGTGAGGATGTTCGCAGCTACCGCGGCGCCGTTCGCGCCCATGGCGCGCTTCACGCCGGTCCGACCCACGCCGTCGCGACGTGTGGCGCCCGGATCGTGGCGCGATCAATTCGCGCCAAAGGCCATCCCCGCTTTGCCCAAACGCGAGCGACGCGCGCGCGTCGTCGCCGCCCAAGGCGGCCGCGTCGTCGCCATCGACGCGATTCCACGGAAGCACACCATCGCGGGACGTGCGGTGCCACTGCGGCGGAGCGTCGTGGCGCAGGCCACGGCGGTGGGTGATGGTTCAAAAGGAGAGAGTTCGAGTGACGGCCAAAGCGCGTTGACGGCCGCGCTGGTGGCGGCCGCCGTGCTGGCCGCCGCCCTGGCGTTCGCGTACGGCGACGTTGAACCGCTGGTCGGCGCGGTGACCGCGGAAAAACTTGCGCCAGCGCAAGACGCGACGAGAGCTGCCTTCGTGGCGTTGAAATCGGGAAGCGCCGTCGCCGGCGACGCGGCGGTTGAGTTCGCCCTGGACGTGTACGACGCCGCGCTTTTGCTTGCGGTCAAGACCCAGGATTCGCTCGCCAACTTGGGGTCTAGTATTCGGGGAGGGCTGAGCAGCGCTACTGGAGCGGCCGGAAGCAATTCGAACCCGTTGCTCAACCCCGAGACGCCGCTCGGTTCGTTCCTTTTGAAGATTGTCGCGGGCGCCGCGTATTTCGCCGACGCCGCGGCGAACGGCCAGTGGGCGAAGATTCTTTGTTACAAGCCCTTCAAAACCGTCGCCGCGGTTTCCCTGACCATGCTGCGAATCGTGGTGTCCTGGTTCCTGTCCGGGGCGGAGTTTGCGTGCTCCATGCTGTACGCCACGCCGGCATACGCCGCCGCGGCGGCGATCGTTTTGCTGATCGGCGTGCACAAGGTGGTCACCACGGTTTCGAAGAAAAACACGGTCGTGGGGGCGGCGACGGCGACGGCGAAACGCGTTGAGTCGACACAACCCGCGGCCGTGGAGTCAAGCGCGTCGTTTGTCACCCGGGCCGACAAGATTGACCCAACCTCTCGCGCGAGGGTTGACCCCCCCGCGGTTGTCACCGCGGAGAGTCCGCCGAAAAGTTCCATGCCCGCGACGGCGGTTTTCGAAGCGTCAAGCCGGGTGATGAGCGCTGAGGAAAAGGCGGTGATGATGCGCAGGGTCGCCGAGGCTAAAACGACGATTCGATCCATCTCATCCTTCGCGACATCGGAAACGACGAACTCGTACGACGAGCGGGAATCGTCCAGAGACGTAAAGTCAAACGCGTCGTCGTACGGCGCGGCGTTCAAGGTAGACCAGAGCGACGTGGACAGGATTTACAACGAGTTGACGTCAAAGTACGGAACCAGCGGTGGGGGTGGGTCGTCGTCGAGCTCGTCGTCGTCGTACTCGTCGTCGTACGGCGAGTACGACAAGTACGGCTCCTCGTCGGACGTTGCTCTTCCCAACTCGTTGCCCACCACCACGAAGTCGTCCACCTTCGACGCCGACGCGTTTCTAGCCGCCTTCGCCACCGACGACTCGTCGTCGCGCTCGTTCGTGTCCAAGGCGGCGTCGCTGTCGTCGACGTACGCCACTTCGACGACCGAGGAGTCCACCCTAAACTCGGTGACCTCCTCTGCTGTGACGCAAACAAGCACTTGGAAGGTGGCTGCTGTTACGAGCGAGGCGACGGTTGCGGCGACGGCGACGTCCACCGCGACTCCCAAACCGGTCGCGTCCACCGCCACGGCGGCGTCCGGTTCGTCGTCAGTTCAAGTGGAACAAATAAGCACCACAACTCAAAGAGAAAGCAAGGTATCCTCGGGAAGTGCTTCACGCAACTCCCTGGACTTTTCGAAAGTCAAGCTGAAGCCCGTCGGGTACAAAGTCGGCGGGTTGTTCGCGAAGGCCGTGCGGCAAACGTTCACGGCGGCGGGCCCAAAGGCGAAGGACGCTTGGCGGGAAACCGTGGCGCTCACCAAGGTGGTGGTGCCTTCCGTGCCCAAGCTGGTGAGTGGGAGTTTGAATGTCTTGGGGAATGGGAAGGCTTCTGAGGTGAAGTTGAATGGGAAAATATCCTCCACCGAAGTGAGCGCGGCGGTTGCGGCGAGCGAAACCGTCACGACGGAAACCACGGTTGTGGAAACCGTGGTGACGGTGGAGGAAATCGCGGAGGCGTCCGCGTCGTTCACTTCGTCGTCGTCGTCGTCGAACGAAGAAACCGGAACAGTTTGGAAAAAGAAGAAGAAGTAACCGATTTTAACGACGCATCAAGGGTTCCATTTACGGAGTAGTGAGTTCCTCGCCTTCCAATTTCGCTTGTAAAACGATGCGGAGTACCTGGTGGTACCACTGTTGCTTCGTCATTTTTTTCGATCTGTTTTTTCGTTCGTCCGCAATTTTGCGATCTGCTGCAAGAGTTCAACGATCGCGGGTTGTTGCCGCGGTGATGACGACATGAGGCTGCTCGTTCCGCCGCCCGGCCATAATCGCGCGCACATCCCGCGCGTTCAACCCCGCTGCCGCTCCCGACGTCGTCGAGCGCCCCCGTGTTTCCTCCGCGCACGGCCTCTTCGCGCTTCGCGACCGGCTCGGTCGCGAAGCGGTAGGGCAAACCAGTGCGACTGTGCTTCGTGGGTGATTGATTGCCCCGGCCGCATCTGGTGAACCCACGCGTGGCTCGGTTCCGGTACCGATCACACCATGGCCTCCCGCGCCTCACGCGCGTTGCTCGCGCGGCTAACGCACCATGTCCGCCCGCGCCACACCGCTCCGAGTTTCGCCGGAGCCGGATCCGTCGTTCCCACGTGGGTGCCCGCTGCAAACATGGCCCAAATCTCGATTCCCCCCTTCGCGGCGTCGGTGGCGACGAGCGCGGGGTCGTCGTTCGCGAGGGGCGGCCGCGTCCGGGACGGGTTGGTGGACCGCGGCGGGTCTGTCCGGGAGTGGCGCACTTATGCGAGGGAAACCAGTGACCACAGCGAACGTGCGGAATTCGGGGACAAGGAGACCGGGCACGACCGGTCGGAAATCGCGTTCAACCAACAACACGCGCGGCTGGACAAAACCGTCGCCGACGTGTTCGCGGCGCTGCGGGTTTCACCCGAGGGGGTATGGGCACACCGTGGGAAAACGGCGTCCGTGACGCCGCGTCACGACGAAGACCCGGTGGTAAGGTTGATGCGAAAGCTGGAGGAGAGTTGGATCGTTGACGAAAAAGTTGCGGAAAAAGGTCCAATCGTGGGCGACGAACCAATCGCCGAAAACGTCATCCAAGCGCACACCAAGCGCACGTACCAGCCCTCGAACTTGGTTCGGAAACGACGACACGGGTTCCGGAAGCGCATGATGACCGCGGGGGGGCGGCGGGTTTTGAACCGACGCAGATCGAAGGGACGAAGAAGTCTCTCGGCGTAGGTTGGGGTGTTAAGGGAAGGGGTTGTCGATGTGTTAATGTGATGTGTTTAACGTAGGCCGGTGACGATAGATTTGCTGGAAGCAGCTAATATCGCTTCAAAAATCCAGGTCGTCCGGAGACTCACTTGTCGTTTGCGCTGGCCGCCTTCTTTTTCTCGTAGCTGTTCTTGTGGTAGCAAGACCTGCAAACTTTAGTTCCGGGCTAATCTTTGCTGTTGATCCACATACTGGTCGTATCCGTCCCGCACTTCACGCACGTCGTCCCCGCAGCCGCGGCGACGTCCAGCAGGTTCTTGCCGTAGCAAGGCTGGTACATTTTAGTTCCGGGCTCATCTTTGCAGTTGAGCCACTTACTGGTCGTATCCGTCCCGCACTTCAAACACGTCGTCCCCGCGGCCGCGGCGACGTCCAGCAGGACCTGTTACTATTGATTCTAAATTCAGTTACCTGATACCTGATACTAACTTTTCCCCGCCAGGTCTGCGTCGCTCATCTTGAGCTTCACTCGCCGGTGCGCGTTTTTCTCCCGAAACGTCACCAACGAGTAAAGCACCCCCCCGGCTGTGTTGCATATGATCCCCAACAGCTGCGTCGCGCTCGGTGCCACGCCGCCGGCAAGGAGGAAGAAACCCAAACCCGTACTCACCACGCCTTTCAAAACGCCCACAACAGTTGTGGTGAGGGCCGAGTTTGTCAGCGTGCACAGGAACAAGGCGTAGTTCAGAAGCATTCCCGCGGCGAGGGCCAGGGCGAACAGACACACGAACCCGGGGTCATCCGACAGTAACACGAGTCGATCCACGCCCGCCCGTAGCTCACCAGTTAAGAGCACCAGCACGAACAACGGAAACGCGGAGAGCAAGGCGTTGTATACCATTATGGAAACCGAGTCCATTCCTTTCTCCGCGCCACTGCGTTCCACCACTAGCAGGTAGCTCGCCTGCAACGCGCACGACGTGAGCCCCATGACGTACCCGTCCAGGTCGAACTCCAGGTCGCCGTACCCCGCGAGCAAACACCCTGCGACCACCACCGCGATGCTCGTCACCACCTCGTTGGATGGGGGGTCGCGCAGACGCAAAACGGAGTTCGCGATGAGCACCACCGCGGGGGTGAGACGCTTCAGGGTGTTGTACGTGGGCACGCTGACCTTGGCCAGGCTGGCCAGCGCGAACGCGACGTTGGCGTTGTACAGGATCGCCACGGGGAGCAGCTTCTTGGCTTGCACCACGGTGATGGGCGCGAACTGCACCTTCCCTGCGCCGCGCAACGCGAAGAGCACCAACGCGGTGACGACCATCTGCGTCAGCAGAAGGAAGTTGCTCTCCTCCATGCCGTACACGCTCATCACGGCCTTGTTGATGAACCCCATGGCCACGGCGATTGCGCCGTAGAGCACGGCCGCGAAGGCGCCCATCGCGGAGGACGACGGCGGGGGCGCCATGAGCCGTGACGATGGCTGCCGTGCCGCTCCTGTAACAAGGCAAAAAAGCTGGCCCAAAAAAAATATAGCCTCGAGACAATTTCATCTCGGAATCACCGGCGCGCTTCTCCTCCGGAACCACGGTCCCTTCCCGTCACTTCGAAGCGCGCGGAGTGTCGGTGTGGTGATTACCCGTTCGGATGAAGCGGCCGCGACCTGAAACGACGAAAAAGGGAGGGAAAGATGGGTCTTCCAAACGAAGGGCGGGGGGCGCATCAGCAGCCGCCGACGCGCGTCAAAAAAAAAAGTCCACCGCCCTCAAACGACCCGCTCCCAAGAACGCGCTCAGGTCCGCGCAGCTGGAGAAACGCGAGCTTTTGTTATTCCGGAAGTTCGGACACGGCCCGCGATTGTTTACCAAGTACTACAAAGCGCAGCGCGTGGCCCCAGCGCGTGACTTCGCCTTGTCCCGCGCCGCCTTTGCCAGATCGTTACCAATCACGTTTCGCACGCACGTTTCGCATCCAACGTCGGCGGAGTTCGTGTTCCACAAGCTGAAACCGTTACAAAAGATAGGCTTGATAGCTCCTATTCCTTGGATGCCACCAGGCGAAGGGTGGCGGTGCTTGGACCCGGTGGCGGACCAGGCGCAAGCAGGGCACCACAGAAAACTGCACCCGCTCGTCGCAAACGCCGTGACCGTCGGCGTGGCAAACGGGGTGTGCGCGCGGCAAGAAGCTGTCTCCATGCTCCCCGTGCTTGCGCTTTCGCGTGTACTGAAACCAGGCGACCGCGTGCTTGACGTGTGCGCGGCACCGGGAAACAAAACCATGCAGCTTTTGGAGCTGGTGAGCCCGGTGAGTTTTTGCAGCAAGGGGCGCGGTTCGGGGTCCGCCAAAGCCGCGGCGAGTGCGGACAACAGCGCGACGAAAACGCAGCGATCAGGCCTCGTCGTGGCGAACGACGGGAACCCGCGACGCGTGGATACCTTGCGGGAGGCGCTCGGGCGGCACAAACGGGACGTTCACGAAACAGGATCGCTGGTGGTGACGTGCGCGATGGGACAGGACATACCGGTGCCCGTGTTTTGGGAGACGGTGGTTTCGGACTCCGGCAAAGGCAAAGGGAGCCGCGGCGGCGGCGCCTCGAAAGAAACCAAACAAACAAAAGGATACCACGCCGTTCTCGCCGACGTCCCGTGTTCGGGCGACGGCACGCTTCGCAAGGATCCGGATGTTTTGAAGCGGTGGCACCCCGGGCTCGGCAACGCGCTGCACGCGACGCAGGTTGCGATTGCGACGAACGCGTTGCGACTGGTGAAACCGGGGGGCGTGCTGTTGTACAGCACGTGCAGTTTGAACCCGGTGGAGGACGAAGCCGTGGTGGCGGCGGTTTTGTGCGGTCTTGGTGGTGATGAGTTCGATCTGGTTGCGAACCCGCTCGGGGTTTGTGGGAAGAAAGGCTTGCTTCACCGGAAAGGCGTGCACCATTGGAGAGTGGGCGAGCACGTGGTTCGCGGGTCGGAAACGGCGCGGAGAAGTTTCGCGTTTGCGTGTGCGAACGAAAACGCGAACCTCGGCGCCGATTCGGAAGAGGACGACTGCGATTTCGACGACTCGGCGGAGGATTCGGATTCGGAAGAGGACGTGCATTGTCAGTTTTACACGAGTTTCGAAAACGCAGTCGCCGCGGGGATGCCGTGCGCGGCGGCGACGATGTGGCCGCCGCCGCGCGGGGATACAACACGGGACCTTCACCTGGACCGGTGCGCGCGGATCCTACCGCACGACCAAGACACGGGCGGGTTCTTCGTGGCGATGCTTCGCAGACGCGAGGCGATTGAGACGACGGCGGCGGTTACCACGGAAAGCGCGGACCACGAAAAACACAGGAAACGCCGTTTGGAGAAAACGCAAAAAGCGAAGCGGGTCCACGCCTCGGCGGCGGCGCGAGCCACGGCGGACTGGACCGACCCGGTGCGGCCTTTGCCTCCAGGCGAAGCTTTGGCGATCGCGGAGACGTTGGGGGTTGGTAAATCTGTTCAAAACAGGCTGTGGCTCGGCGGGAAGGGTACGGAACTTTGCCATTCACCACACACCGCCTCTGCGATCGGCCCGATTACCACGACTGTTTATGTAATACACATTACCAGGGACTGACCCTTTCGGCGTTCATCGTGCCAGGCGTGGTCACGCTTTCGCCCGCCGCGGCGAGGGACTTGTCGTCGCTCGGCGGCGTCGCCATCGCCGCCGCGGGAGTCGAGGCGCTTCGCCCAAGGGTGCTTACTCGTGAGGAGCAAGCAACCGACGCGTCTACGTTCCCGTACGACTTCACGGTTGGCGGGTCTGCTGTTTTGGCGAGCGCGATGAAACTGCGGCGCGTGCGCGTGGTGCCGACGGATTTGCAGGTTTTGCTCGCGGCGCGCGCGGAGGGCGTGGACGTGGAGGAGCTTGATAAAACGTCTTTTTTCTCAACCGGCAAGGGCGAGATCCTACGGCTCACCCCGGACGAAATGGCGCCGCTCACGAAAGAAAGCTGGGAGCGGGTGGAGAGTCGAAACACGGGGGGGGTGGGGGGGGTCGTTTTGGTGTTACTGCGCCGAAACGAAAAAGAAAAAGGCGACGGAAAAGAAAAAGCAACCGTCGCGTTCGCCGTCCCGGGGCGGAGCGACGAAAACGGTTTGTCCATATCGCCCGAAGTCGACGCCGACACCGCGGCGTCGCTTTTGGTGAAGCTGAGACAGGTCGCCGGGGCGGGAAAGAAGAGTAAAAAGTAACACGAGTAACGGTGCGGTCGGTGCTTGGAGGGGGGGAAGACGGCGTGAGGGCGAGGTAAAAGGCGTACGGATCTAGCCGCTCTGGTTAGCTCGACGTTCGGAAACAAAAAAAAAAGCCCAACATGAAGGGAGTCGACCGGAGATAACACTTAAACAAAGCCCCACTCCTCAATACCTCTTCTTCTTTTTCGGTTTTGGTTTCTCCTCTTCTTCTTCGTCGTCGCTGAACACCATCGCCTCCACCACGTCGTCGTCGCCGTCTGCGGCGGTTCGTTTCGGGGGAAGCGTGGGTCTCAGGGTGAGCCCGCCCGCGGTTCCCCCAGCGGCTCCCGCGCGCGACGCTAACGCCGCGAGGACGTCCTCATCCTCCATCCCGTCGAATTCTTCGTCGTCCTCCTCGTCGCCGGCGCCACCGCCTTCGTCGTCTTCGTCGGAGAACTCGTCGTCATCCTCGCCGCCGCGCCTCACGTCGTCGTCGTCGTCGTCGTCCGAGTCGCTCGTGCCGTCGCTCGCCTTTTTGTCGCCGCCCGAAAGCGTCACGTCCGTGGCTTGCATCGCCGCGACGCGCTGTTTCTCCTTATCAAAGAGGGCTTGCGCGAGTTTCTCCATCGGCGCTTTCTTCGCCTCTCGTTCGTTCCTTAAAAAGTTCCGCGCCTTTTCGAAATCCTTCGGCGCGAAGTCAACCGAGTCCCGCTTCCGCGCGATCCAATCCGCGTTGCGCTCCGCCGCGTCCACAACCGCCCGCGCCGCTTTTCGGAACCGCGTGACTTGCGTGGCTTTGCAGAACCTTCTTAGGTCCCGGGACGGGACGTGCGCCAGTTCCGGGAACCCAGGCGAGTACGCCCACTGGTTGAGGTGCGCGGTGAGCAACTGCAGGGCGCCTTCCACGATGATTTCCTGGACACCCGGTGCGCGTAGGTCCGCTTTCGCGACTCGCAACACCAGGGAAAAGTCAGGCGGGCGGTTTTTCGTCTGCACGGGCGCTTTGTTCAGCTCGGCGAACCCTAAAAGTTCGAGCAAAAGAGGCGCCACTGGGACGAAGTGCCCTGTGCTTTTTGAAAGCGCGTTCAAAACGCGAACCAGCCGTAACCTCAACGGCGCGTACCGCGCACTGGGCAACAGCCGCGCCGCGCCCAGCGCGACTTGCGCTACGGGGTAAATCAACGGCCGCAGCGGGTCGGTTTCATCCTTGGCGTGCGTTTGCAACACCCGGACCCAGCACTCCAAGCAGTTGACGTACTGCCAGCAGTACACTGCTCTGAATGCTTCTTTGGATTTGTTGGAAAGCGCGCCTCGCAGCAGGCTCGCGAGTTGCCGGACGTACGTAAACGCCAGGGAGTAGGACTGGTGTTGGTCCAGCCCGTAAATCTCGCACACGCACGTGGTCATGAACACGACGTGCTCGATGGATTCCGCGTTGACAAACTTGGCGTTCGCGGCGAACTGCCTGTAAACGCCTTTCGCCGCGCGCTCCAGGGTAGGCGGGGGAAGCACCGCGGCCATGTTCCGAATAAGCAAAATGGACTGCACCCGCAACGCGGGTTCGCCCGACCCGAACAGCGCCAAAACGGCTTTCAGGGATTTCCGCGTCAAGCGCTCGAAGGTGTGGAAAAAAGGCACACTCGCGTTGAGCCTTGACATCAGGAACCGGGACATATCAGGGTCCGTGAGCTGCCCTAGCAAATGCAGGGTGTTCCCGAGAAACGACCGCGCCAAAGGTTCCACTTTCTTCCACCGCGACTGTTGGTGCGGTTTGAACATCCGCGCTTCGTCGGGGTGCCCCGCCGGTTCGTGCCCTAGCAAACCCCTTAAAATGGTGTCCATCTCCTCCAGTGTGAACGTCACAAGGGCGTGGAAAGCGGACGATGACGCCAACCGCACACCAGCCTCCTCGTCCTCGTCCTCGTCGCCGTAGTGCGCCGCCGCGCGGTACGCCCGCAGCAGGTTGCGCGCGGCGCCCAGGGATTCCCCCGAGCTCGCCTTCTCGCAGAGTTTCGTCACCACGGCGGATGTCAGTGTTTTGGCGTTTAGCTGCTTAACGGGCTTGTTTCCGGCAACATCCTCATCCTCGTCGTCCTCATCATCATCATCCTCGTCGTCATCCTCATCCTCCGATTCGTCAAACTCCAACAACTCCGAATCTTCGTCTTGAAGAAACTTGTAAAACTCGGGATCCGTGTCCTGTAACGACTCCAAGTCTTTCTTGTGCGTATCGATCTCCTGGCGTAACAGCTTGTTGGACTTCTTGACGTTAGCCACGGGTTCGTCGTCGTCGTCGGCGGCGTCGTCTTCGTCTTCGTCGTCGTCGTCCTCGCCGTCTGAATCCGGAAACGGTTCGTCATCTTCGTTTTCCTCGAGCTCGGCGTCATCGTCTTCCCCACCCGCGTCCTCATCGTCGTCATCCCCCCCGTCCCCGTCCTGGTACCCCGCCCCCGCGTTTAAAAACTCGTCAATGCTCATGTCTTCCAGCTTTTTCTTGCCTCCCGCAGTGTCCTTCGCCGCCGCCGCGGCTTCGTCGTCGTCGTCGTCGCCATCGCCGTCGCCCTTCGCATCCTCCGCCATAGACGCGGCTAAACGCATCTCCTTCTCCCGGCGTCGCTGCGCCGCGACTTTCTCCGCTTTCCTTCGAACGATCGCACCGGTGAGGTGCTTCTTTTCGAACTTCTTCGTGCTTTTCTTTTTAGGCCCCATGGTGAAACACGTTCAACGCCGTACAGCGGTAACGGTGGATCACGAGTTCTTTTGAGCTTCGCAGGCGGCGGCGAAGGGCGGCGGGGCGCGATTTTCCGATTGCGTGGCCCGTGAGCGTAGCTAAGCACAGCCGGTTCGGATGGTACACAAAACGCGCGTGCGCAGACGGCGTGTGTCACACGAAAATCGCGAGTCTGCCTTCGACGCGGGCAACCAAACAGCGCGTGTGGCACCGCGCTAGGGGCTATGACGCATGGAAGGCGGACGCAGTGATAAAAAAACAACAGTTTCGGTGGTCAACCGACCGATCCCGCCGCCTCGAGGCGGAAAAGCGGATCTTCCGATCGCAGTTGGGTAGACTTCGACAGCGCTCTCGGCACGCACGTTGCCCGTCGAGCGCGCTTTCCTCGAGTTTTACGGTCTCTGCCGCTCGCGTCACACCCGATGACCGCGGACCCCCCCTTTATTCCCCTGAAGGACCCGCTGCAGGAGCTTTTCGACCGCCTCAGCGCTGAGATCGGCAGTTTCATCGCGGAGAAGGAACCCGACGCGACGGATCTGCCTCCCGTGGGCAAGTCAAGAGACCTAACGAAAGCCGATTTCACGGTGCAATGGAGCCGGTTCTGCGCCGCGAGGAAGGTGAACCCGGTGGCGTATGTCAAGGAACTCGGCGAGGGGCTTCAGGCCAAGATCGAGGGCGGGCACGACGGCCTGATCACCAAGGTGGAAGCGGTTGGGCCGTACCTGAACTTGTTCGTCAACAGGGCAAGGGTGTTTTCCTTGGTCCTAAACCTGGTACAGACCACCGGCGAGAAATTCGGGCACACCGATCACGCAGGCATGAAGCGAGTCATAATCGAGCACACCAGCAGCAACCCCAACGCGCCGCTTCATATCGGTAATCTGCGCAACGTCATGATCGGCGCGCATCTCGCGAAGATGCAACAAGCGTGCGGGTGGGATGTGACGCAGGCTTTTTACGTAAACGACCTCGGCGCGCAGATCGGCCTCACGGCGCTGGCGTACAGCAGGACATACCACAAAATCAAGCCGTACATGAAAATCGACCACTGGATCGGGGCGATGTACGCGGTGATGAATACGTGCCAGGAGCTGCAGCAGGTTGGTGTGGATTTCGGGACGCTGGAGGACGCGTGCGCGCTCGGCGCAGACGCGGTGGCGGCTCTGATGGGAACCTCGCTCGCTGCCGTGGCTGGGGACGAGAAGAAAACCAAAGGCGTTGTGGAGTATTTCGACATCTACCAGGACTTAAGGGAGCGATTCGAAGCGATGATGACCGTGATGATCGCGGATATCCGAACAATCGACGATATCAAAACGGAAGCCGGGAAGCTAAACCTGGCGTACGAGAAACAGGAGGAGTGGGCGATTAAGATTTTCCGGAAAATGGTCGTTGATTGCTTGACCGGTGTGCAGCAAACCCTGTCAACCTACAACGTCCAGCACGATGTTTTCGACTTCGAATCCGAACTAGGGTGGGAAGGCTCGAATGACAAGGTGTTGGAGATCATGAAAAACAGCGACTACTTTGTTCCGCAGACGCAAAAAAACGAGCAAGGGGTTCCGCAGGGCGCGTACCTCGACATGGCGTCCTTCATCACGGACCAGGGCTTGAAGCTGGGGAAAGGCGGGTACCAGAAAGATTACCCTCCGTTGTACGTGTTGCGGCCGGACGGCAGTACGTTGTACACGTACCGGGATATCGTGTACTCGTTCAAAAAAGCGGCGCGGAGTGATTTGATTCTCAACATTATTTGTTCCGAACAAGAGCTGGCACAGCAGAAAGTGAGTTTAGGGATGATGATGATGAACCCTGAGATGAAAGGGCGGCAGTACCACCTTTCTTACGACCTTGTCAAGCTGACGACGGGGAAAATGAGCGGCCGCAGAGGGCGGTATCTCCTGGCGGATGACTTGTACGACGATCTGAAAACCGTGATCAAGGAAAAAATGGGCAAGAAGTTTTTAGAAAAAGGCGAAGACGTCACGCCTGAGTTTTTCGAACAGGTCACGCACGAAGTATCAACGGCGGCGATGAAGTACGCGTTGCTTTCCGTTGGGTGCTTAACACAAATCAACTTCGATATCGCGAAAATCACCGACTTCGAAGACGCGTCGGCGCCGTTCATTCTGTACAACTCCACCCGCGTCGCGTCGGTGGTGCGGAAGTTTGAAAAGAAAGTCGCGGATGGGCGCGTCCCGGCGTTGCCCGAGTTGTCGAAGTGCGACACTGGTAAGCTTGACGACGACAAGGAATGGGAAATTCTCATGGATTTTATGTTACCGTTCGCGAGCATGATCCGGGACGGCGCGTCCCCAGCGCTTCCCGAGCCGCCCCTGCTTCCACAGTACGGCACGCACAAAGTGTGCGACTTTCTGAACCACATGGTAAGAGCGCTGTCCGCGTACTACGGACCGACCGGCGTGCGGATTCTTCCGGTGGACTCGGTGCTGGACGCGGGGGGCTGGGACGGCGCGAGTGCGATGCACGCCAGGGTGCACCTGTGCAAGGCGTTCAAGCAAGTAATCGACAACGGTTTAAGGCTGCTTATGATCGAACCTCTGGAGCGGATGTGATGGAGATGAAAACGACTTTTGTGATCAAACGTACAATATCATGACTGATTGCTCGTACGGATTTCGTCACACTTTTCTGTCAAAGTTTTCTCGTTGTCCACCTGTTTTCTCGCTTTCGTTCGTTTCTCGCGACGATGGGCTTTTTAGACTCGACCCTCGCGCACTCCTCGCCCTTATTGGCCGCGCGTCAGAACGGCTTTGAGGAAGACGTTCAAGGAACGCCATCATGCAAATCTTCGTGAAGACCCGTAAGTCGCGCGAACCCGTTTGCGGACGTCGCGTACTCGTCAGCGCCTCCCGATGCGGTGTCCCACGCGGTTCGGAGTTCTAGGGTTTATGCCGATGACACGCGACGCGCGGGGTTCGGCCATCCGGAAACCGCCGTGGCGACCTCCCACGTGATGTGAATGCATTCGGAAAGCGTGTGGGCGACACCGCACGTGTTGTGTCGACCCAGCTGCGTCGTCTCCGGAGGCATCGCGTGGTCGTCGGGGGCAGCCGCGGCGCGCGCTCCGCGTCCGCGTTCGTCGCGAAAACGGCATCGTTTTTTCTAGCTGCAGGGCACTCGAGGGCACTCGCTGACCACCCGCCCCCACTTCCCACCCCTTTTTCCCTCCTCGCAGTCACGGGTAAGACCATCACCCTCGAGGTGGAGTCTTCGGACACCATCGACAACGTGAAGGCGAAAATCCAGGACAAGGAGGGTATCCCCCCTGACCAGCAGCGCCTCATTTTCGCGGGCAAGCAGCTTGAGGATGGCCGCACGCTCGCGGATTACAACATCCAGAAGGAATCCACGCTTCACCTGGTGCTCCGCCTGCGCGGAGGTATCATCGAGCCCTCCCTCGTGGTGCTGGCCCGCAAGACGAACGTCGACAAGATGATCTGCCGCAAGTGAGTACCCGCGCCGGCCCGCGCGATCGAGAAAACTCGCGTTCCAATTCTTTTCCCGACGCGCGACTCGACACAAAAACGAAAAACAAAAGCAAGGGCCATAAAGTTTGTCTTGACAGACACTCTATTCTGCCAAGTCGAAAAACGGACCCGAAAACGACAGACAGACCGCCCTTTCACTTTGCCACGTGGTGGATCGCACCCGCCTCGCGGTCATTCCGGGGGGTCACACTCCGTCGCGTCTCACTGGGTGACGACGCCTTTTCGCGACGCGCCGACGCGCTCGCCCCGACACCCGACTGCCCGCTTTTCCCAACACCGCTGACGAGTGTGTCTCCTCCCCTTACCCTCCCAGGTGCTACGCCCGCCTCCACCAGCGCGCCGTGAACTGCCGCAAGAAGAAGTGCGGCCACACCAACCAGCTGCGCATCAAGAAGAAGCTGAAGTAAGTCTTGGGTTTTCGTCGCTACTAGTGGGTTTGTTGGAAACGCGCTTGGTCAATCGGCTCGCCGGCGGGGTAAACGTCGTAGCGTAGTGCGTGATTCGCCGTGGCCACGTGCGGATTGTTCGTAATGCACTGAAACTATCGACACATCTGTTTATCCACTCTCTGTTTGACTCTCGACGCGACTCTAGGCACGACTCTTGGCACTCCCTCGACCCTCGATTTTCAGCCTGATAAAACCCTCGCTCGTCGCAAAAGCCGAAATCACCTCCCGCCAAATTCGAGTTTGTTTTTCATTGTTGGCCCGCACGCAAGGTGCGTCGCCGCCATGGCGAACGAAATCGAGGTGGTCGAGCTGCTCGACAGCAGCGAAGATGAGGCTGCCCCGATGGATGAGGATGACGTGGAGGTTCGAGTAGTCGACGCCGCACGCGAGATACGCGCCCCCGTGGGTGCGGCTGGCGGTGCTGCGGACGACGACGAGATCGAGATAACCGGTAAGCAATTGTTGGCACCTCTTCTCACGACGTCTCATGTCCGTGCTACGGCGCCAGTATCGCCACTCTCTTCATCACGCATCGTCGTGAGCACGTGCCGATACGACACCGCGATTTCCTTTCCGATACGACTTCGCGATGGGTCTTTCCAGGAGGAAGGTGGTCAGATCTGACACTCGCGTTCTCACGCGCTTTTCCGGTCGTCAAACCTTTTCTCACCACCCCCTCCCCCTCGACTTCTCAGGCATGGTGGGCGACGACGCCCTGGTGGACTATCCGCACCCGCGACACGCGTGTGCGGTGTTCAAGTTCGAGAGCACGACCCACATCACGCACTGCCCCAACTGCTGGTACGCCCCCCAGCGCTTCCCCCCGCGACGGGCGGTCATGTTTTTTCGCCTCTTGAGGCTTCCGAGAGGGTGCCCAGTTCCGCTGGACTGGCGGACCGACGCTTTTTTTCACAAACAAAGACATGGCGCGACGTTTCCGGACGCGACCCCCCGCGCGTACCCCAACGTCGCTGAACTCCTATCATCCACCAACCCCTTTCTCAATCCACAAAGGTGCTACTGCTGCGACGTCCAGGCGCCTTGCAAGGACTGGGCCGTGCACTGCGACGCGAAGTCTGGTCAACAGAAGTGGGACGCTATGCGGCGGAAAATCCAATCCGGCGCCGGCGCGCGCGCCGTGCCTTTGCCCTATGGCGGCGCCGGGTTCGCCGCACCTCGGCCCGAAATCGACCCGATTGTTCCCATGCCCCCCGCGCCGATCGTGAGCAAGGACGACGAGATGGCCACGCGCCCCGCGCTCGTGACGCAGATGCCCGACCCACGGACGCTTCCGTCCGTGACGCTTCTCGGGACGGTCCAAGTTCCAATCGCGCTTCGCGGCGGGTTCACCGCGACATCCCTGAACGCCAAGATCCAAAGCGGCGCGCCTTTCGGAGTGCGGTGCTCCAGCTACGACACCGCGGTGAAGTACATCAAGGAGAAGATGAACGACAACTCGCGTTTCGGGTTGCTCAACCTTTTAAACACGGATGACCCGAACAGCTACTCGGGGAACTCAGGGAACCCCAAGTACCTGGAGGTGCTGCCCATGATTCGCCCGGGTGACCCCGCGGTTCGCACGCACGTCCTTATGCGCGTTCTTGTGGTGGATTCGCTTGGTAAAAACCGCCCGAAAGACATCGCGGTGGAGGTTCCCGTCAACGGCACGATCGGGGACATCGTGGGTTTGATTCGCGAAACGTGTCGCGAAACCGTGTCGTCTGAATCCCGAGTTTTGCTCGCGAACGTGGTGTACCGGGCGCACGATAACGACCCCGTGGACCCGGACTCCGCTCCCGCGCCCCACCGCATGGAGAGCAAAATCAGCCGCGTGTACACCACCTTCGACGATTCGTCCCTGTCGAAACCGGCGAGGGAAGTCAAGGGTTTTGCCCGGGATTTCCCGGAAAAGTGCGGGTTCAAGTTCGAACACCACAACCGTGGGCTGGGGATCGGTAAGGTTGACCCCTGTAGAGCCAACGTACGGGACGTGTTAGTGGCGTACATCTTACCCAAAGACGCGAAACAGCTCGCGGTGGTGAACCCGACGTACATGTTCGACTTTGCGCGAATCGGAGTCAAGGCGAAGGCGCAGGCGAAGGACATCGCGGACTACGACGTGAAAGCCGCGGCGAAGAAAGCGGCGAAGGAAAGTGACGACGCCGCGTTTCTCTTGAAGCACGGGCACATCCCCCCCGCGCACGACTACCGGTACGGGTACCACCACAACAACTCCGAACACGAGGACCAGTACGCGCGGTCCGGTTTGAAAAAGGCGCAGTACTTTGGAACGCTCGGGATTCCCATTGTGGTGCCTGCGAGGTTAACCGAGCGGGTCGACGAAGGGCTGTTCGGGCAAACCGAGCTCACCTTGGGCGGCGAAACGCAAGACGCGGACATCGCGCAACGCGTTAAGTGCGTTCTCGAGTCGTGCGTTTCGGACGCCGGCGCGACGCCCACGAGCGCGGCGCCCGCGCCGCGCGTAAGTTTGTTTGGCAAAGACAAAGGCAAGCGTCAAGCGGTCGCGAATGAGCCCGCCCCGAAACGCCACCTTCCTCTTCCGCTTTTACTGCACACGGAATCCCCGAATTCGCACCACACCAGTTTCCACTTCGGCGACGCGCAAGCGCTTGACGACGTTCGGCTGCGCAAAGCCGTGTCCGCGAACGGCGAGCCGGTGAAGCAGAGTTTCGCCAAGACGCCCAAGCACGTTTCCAAGAGCCAGCTGAACATTTCGCCGTGGGACAAGAAAGGGTTTTTGGTGCACGGCGTGACCGCTGTGTTTGACTACGCGCAAATGACCGCGACGGCGAAGGCTTTGATCAAAAAGGATTTGAAGCTGCTTCCGGGGGGCGCGGAGAAGCACGCCACCGCGATTGCGGACGAGAAAGCGTCTGCTGATTTATACAAATGCCAAGCGTCTGAAGACGGCGCGGCGGCGCGGTCCAACCGTTTGATTGAGGAAATCATGCGCGCCAGCGTGACGTTTCACGTCGAGGTGAAGCCGCACGACCACGCGCGGAACCCGGCGAGCCGCCACCCGTCGCGCCTGCGCTGGAAACCGTTCCACCCCTTGGTGCGCACCGTGGTTACGATAAACCCGGTTTCGCAAACGCAAGGAACGCTTGAAATCTCCCTGTTTGTCAAGAACGAGGATTTCAAAAAACCGAACGACGAAAACACTCGCATGCGTCTGTTCAACGGGCCGTTGTCGTGGACGTGCCGCTCGCTGTTGGACGCGAGCGCGACGGCGCGGATCACAGACGGCACCACCGCGTTCAGCTCGCTTGGCGCGCACAAAAACGTCTGGAGCTACTGGCACGGCAGCGATCTTCAAGCGGATTTCAACGGCGCGTACACCGTTTCCGGGTACAACCGCGGCAGCGGCGCGAAAAGCGGCAACGGTGACGCGTTGCACGAAACCCTCACGACGCTGTTTTGGGGGGACAAACTGTTGGAGTTCCGCGGGTACTCGGAGCGCGCGCGCGAGGACGGCGGCGCGCGGTCGATTCCCGAGTTCATGAAACGCCTTGAGATGCATGGCCGGTCCGCGGCGACGCAACCGGTGGGTTTAGCGGTGGAGATGCGGGAGTACCAGCTTCAATCGTTGGCGCGGATGCTCGAGCTGGAAGCGGCGCCTGGTGGGATGCGGAACTTGATGTGGATCGAGGTTCCCTCTGTCACCGCGAAAGGCGCGCCCGTCTTGTTTTCCCCGTTTTTCAGGCTGGTCCTTCCCCAAACCCTGGTCCCCGCGCTTCCCAAAGGCGGGTTCCTTTGCGAAGAGATGGGTTTGGGTAAGACTATTGAAGTCTTAGGGTTGGTGCTGAGCAACCCCCCGCCCCGGAACTGGCTCCAAAATGGCGACCCGGTTGGCACCACGTGCGTCTCCCCGAGCGAACACGCGTTTACCCGCCCCGACGGGGCGCCGCCCCACGGCATCGCGCGCGCAGCCCCCGCCTTGGCGATCCGCTCAACCGCGACGCTTGTGGTGTGCGCGGTTTCCCTGGTCGGCCAGTGGATCGACGAAGCGCGCTCGAAGCTGGACGCCGCGAACGGTTTGCGGATCCACATGTACCACGGCCAGAAACGCGTCCGGGACCCGGTGCGTTTGGCGAACGACTACGACCTGGTGGTCACGACGTACCAAACAATCGCGTCCGACCGCGGGAAGGTTGGTTTAAACCACCCCACCGCGCAGATCGAGTGGTACCGCATCGTGCTTGACGAGGCGCACATGGCCAAGTCCGCGACAACCACGCAGAGCAAGGCGTGTCACGAGCTCAGGAGCGCGAGGCGGTGGGCGTGCACGGGAACGCCCATGGGCGCCGATATCAACGACCTGCACGGCCAGCTCAAGTTCCTTGGCGCGTACCCGTGCCAAACCCGGTCGCTTTTCGAAGCGTGGTTCCGGAACCCGCTGTCGCGCACGGGGCGGGTGATGGGGGAGGCGCCGACGTTAGCCGTGGAGTTAATGGCGAGCATCACTGTTCGGCACACCAAGGAGCAAACCCTGAACGGGAGGAAAATTCTCGAGCTTCCCAAGAAAACGGAATCCTTCGTGGAAGTCACCCTGGACATGGAGGAGCGCAAGAAGTACTTGGAGGTACACGCGGCGGCGAAGGCGCGGTTCGACGACACCTACGCCGCGAGAGGCGACGCGTACATCTCGTCGAAAATCCTCTCCGTCATGTCCCTGCTCACCCCGTTACGAAGACTGTGCAGCGGCGGGAAACTCACCGCGGCGGACCTCGACATGGAGAGTCCGCATGTGCAGGCGGCGCGACGCGCGAGGGAAGCGCGCGAACGCGAAGAACTTCGAATCGCGGCGGCGGGCGGGGACGTGAAACTCAACGGCAACGGCAACGGCGGGGCCAAGGCTGAGCCGAACGTTGGCGAAGGCGACGAAAACGCCGCGCCGGGCGACGGGGAGATGGGGCGGGGATTTCGAGTGGGCCTGGGGGACAACGACCAGGGCACCGCCGCCGCGGTTGACGCGAAACCCGTGGTTCCCGCCCCCGTGGACGGCGCGGACAAGGCTTGCGGGATTTGCGCGGAGCTTTGTGACACGCCCATGCGCACGGGGTGCGGGCACTTTTTCTGCAAGGACTGTTTGCTGGAACACACGACGAGGGTTGCGGATGCCGTCGCGGGAGGGCGCGGCCGAGGCCGAGGCCGGGGCGGCGGCCGAGGTCGCGGCAGAGGCGCCGCGCCTGTGCCGAACACCATGTGCGAGTGCCCGCAGGTTGGCTGCCGCGCGCTGATTGACGCGTCGGGGGTTCAACGCCGCCGCGCCGCGCCCGTCGCGCCGGTCGCCCCTGGACCCGCCACGAATGACGACGACGACGAATACGTCCCTCCCGGTGCGCTCGCCTTGGCAC
>Ga0209711_10000566_pt1 | contig 37401 bp, 36 predicted proteins | sample ArcticOcean_MG_C_7_FD_187441 | JGI IMG/M metagenome (GOLD analysis project Ga0209711, IMG submission 187441) | Marine microbial communities from western Arctic Ocean - ArcticOcean_MG_CB11_88 (SPAdes) (version 2) | ecosystem: Environmental > Aquatic > Marine > Oceanic | place: Arctic Ocean...
AAAAAAAGAAAAAAAAAAATGTCCAATTTTGATTTCTCCAAAAAACTTTCCAAAAAAAAAACATACAAATTTCTTTAAATTAAAAAATAATTATATTATATGTCAATTAAAAATGAAGTTTTATTAAAAATTATAAATATTAAACAAAATACTTGTCCTGATTATGATATTGATGATGCAGAAACCGAATATAATAATTTCATAAAAAAGATCAAAAATCACAAACTTGTTCAGTTTAATAAACAGTTATTAGAAATAAGCAGAGATGAAAATGGAATTCCAAAGATTATTCATTTAACATGTAAAAATAAACAATATATTGAAGGCGTATATAAAAATTGCTTACAAAAAATAAAACATATGTATACTGATTATAAAATTTTAATTTACGATAATAATGATATTTATGATATAGTAAATTTTTTTGATGAAAAAAATTTAGATTCTATTGGAAATATAAATATAGGTGCTGTATTAGCAGATATATTCAGATATTTGATACTTTATTTAAGAGGAGGTTATTATATGGATCTAGATTGTGAACCAATTAAACACATTAAACATCTCTCATCAATTAATTATCATGGGAATAATGAAAATTATTTCAAAATAGTTAAAAATTCAAAAATAAAAGACAGTACCTGCGAATTTTTAGAGCAAATTTGCGAAAATTGTGACATAATTAATAAATATGGCTATTTTGATTTATATAAATGTAAAGGACATCAATTTATTAAAAAACATACAAATATTATTCTTGGTTATGAATTTAATAATTATTGGCATAAAAATACAGAATTTTTAACTAATAAATGGTCGCATAATGAAATTGGGGTTTCACAGTGGTTTATGGCTTGTAAACCATATCAACCTTTTTTTTTGTATTGCTATAAAAAATCCTTAAAAAGAGCTACTAAATATTTAAATGATATTAACACAAATGATGAAAATTATCATTTTAAAGTTATCAATAGCACTGGACCTTTATTCTTTACAAAAATGATTGATGAGTTTAGCAAAAAAGATCCTATATTTAATAATAATATTACTATACTTCCTGCAGACTATTTTTGTTATGGAAGTGGAAATACTGTTCCTTACACAAAAAATTGTTTTATTAAACACCAATATGCAGGATCTTGGTTAAAATGATAAAAAAATAAAATAAATTATTATTATAAATTATGAAACAAGCCAAAGAAAAAAAAAACGTTTTAAAAATTAATTTTAAAGATCCTGAATTTAGAACTAAATATACTAGTGATAAGTATAAAAATTCGTTTGATTGGTATACATATTCTAATTATTACAAGGATTTATCTGTGAATACATTTAATGATGCATGGAATCATTGGTGTAAATACGGTATTAATGAAAAAAGGCTTTTTTTTGTTAAACAACATAATCCATCTGGAAATAATTTGTTTGCAAAAATTAGAGAATTACAAGTAAATGAAAAAAAAAATACATCAGATAATCCAAAATCTATTCTAAAGAGCGATAAACCAAATTATGACTCAATTCAATTGAGAAAAAATGATAAAGAAGAAGAAAAAAAACCAGAAAAAAAGCAAGAAAAAAAGCAAGAAAAAAAGAAACCCATAAATAATTTTTTTGATGAAAATGATTTAGAAGATAATAAATTAATTGAATCAACAATTAGGAACACTATAAGATCTAAACAAGAAAAAGAAAAAGTAAACAGAACTATAAATATTGATTACGAATATACAGAAGAAGTGAGATCTAAGATAAAACTATTCAATATAAAAAATATAATTCTTAAAAATTTATATGGTGATTATGGAGTACAATACTTCGGATGGTCTGGAGCGTTCAATAATTTAATAGACTATATAAACGATGGAGAAAAAGATGAATCTTTAGAATTTAATACAGATAATCAATATATATTAGATGAATGGATAGAAAAATTGTTAATATGGGGAAATGTAAATGACAATAGCTATGTCTTAAATGAAATAAAAAAAAATAATTACAATATAATATCATTTTTACATAATCCACCTTTTATAAACTGGTATAATAATAGCTATAGATCAACTATTATTGATAAAATAATATATAATAATGAGTCTACAAATAAATTTTTATTTGAACAAATTGACAAATTAGATCTTAAAAATAATATAACTTATTTATATGCACTATCAAACTCTCATAAAGAATATTTATATAATAAATGTCCTGATTATAAACATAAAATTGTTTCAGTATTACATCCCATAAATTATGGAGACGAAGAAAAAAAATTTGACATGACACTTTTTTCTCAAACAAAGCAAATACTCCACATAGGTTGGTCTATGAAAAATTTCGAAAAATTTACTGATTTTTATCAACCTAAAGAATTTAACAAAACTATTTTAATTAAAAAGGGTTTTGAGAATGAATGGCATAGAATTTCAAGTCGATTTGATTTAAGTCAAGTAACAATCTTAAAAGAATTAAAATCTAATGAATATGCTAAATTATTTACAAGTTCTTGTATATTTGTATATTTTGAAGATGTAGTAGCATCAAATTTGATTCTTGAATGTATTAAATTTAACACACCAATTATTACTAATAAAATCCCATCGATTATTGAATATTTAGGTGAAAATTATCCTCTGTATTATCATTCTAAAGATGATTTGAGCTCCTTTAAAAACCCCAAATTTCTTATGACACAGATTGAATTAGCAAGCAATTATTTGAAAAAAATGGATAAAACACACATAATGACAGACAATTTTAACAAAAAAATTTATTATGACTTAAGAAAATTACAAATAAATATAGATGCTTATAAATTAACTTGGATATGTCCAATTAGAGATATAACTGATATTTTTTCTAAGATACAAAATTTATATAATAACTTTATATCTCAAAATAACAATAAACAATTAATATTAAAAATTATGATTGAAGAGACATTATATGATCATGAAGATTATGATGCGTTTATAAAAAAATTAGATATGTATGAAGAACTAGTTCATAATATAACATATGAAATTGGAAATATAGAAAAATTATCTTTATTTTTAAATGAATCATTTACAAATTGTGAAACAAAATATATAACTTTTATTGATATAAACGATGAATTTGATATAAATTTTTCTGACAAAAATATTGAATATTTGAATGAAATAAAAAATTGTGATATTAGTTTTTCAAGTTATATTTGTCACAACTCATTTTATAAAGAAACTTTTATGTTTAAAAGAGACCTTATGTTATTTTTATCTAATTTTAGCAATAGCTTATTATCAATGACTGGAATTGTTTATAGAACCAACATATTTGAAATATTAATGCAATTTAAAGATCTTTCCGAGCCAAAATATATATTTAGAGAGTTTCATCGAAGAGCAATTGAAAATCATTTAAATTTAATGTGTTGTTCAAATGAACCTTTATTTAAAACTTTATATATATAAATATAGTCGTAAAATTAACAAATTTTATAAAATTTTATAATAATATATAGAATGAAAAAAAACGATCATAAAACAAACGGCTTTAAAAAAAAACAATTAGTTAATTTACCAGCAAAATTTGATTGGAAATTATATCTAAAATTAAATCCTGATATTGCAGACGAAGGTTACAATACCGAAGATAAAATTATATATCATTATTTAAATTTTGGATTGTATGAAAAACGCACGTGGGAATTAAAACCAGATGATAATTTTAATTGGAAAACTTATTTATTAGCCAATCCTGATCTTGTCGAAAAAGGAATTTATAAAAAGAATGAAGCTACTGAACATTACTTAATGCATGGACGTCATGAAGGAAGGCCTACAACAGTTGACATTCCTGAGGATTTTAATTGGAGAAGATATATTAAATTAAATACAGATTTGGACTCTACTTTTACAAAAAAAGAAGCTCTAATGCATTATGTTTTATTTGGAAAAACAGAAAATAGATCATATCTCAAACCAAATAATAATGAAGGTAAACAAGAAATAATAGAAGAAAATAGTTCCCCAATTAATAACCCTATTAATTCAGCGATGACTGTAGCCATGCCTCTAAATTTGAAAAAAATACAACCTAAAATAGTCATTAGACCCAAAAGATTTATAAATATTACTTCAAAAGATACATTTAGAGATGCAGTAAAAGAAGAAGAAGTTGTTTTGAAACAAATGGAAATTCCATCCATACAACAAAATTTACCATACGAAACTGTATTAATTGAATTTAGATATTTTGATCACCTGGAGGCATTAATTATAAATATGATTTTAAAACTTCCTAATTGGTCTCATACAATAATATGTGGAATAAATAATTATGATAAAATTTTTGATTTATGCGCAACCATTAGTGATAATATTAAAATTATTAAATTGCCAGAAACTAATTTAACACCATCTGATTATAGTTCGCTTTTGATGAAAGAAGATTTTTGGAATCATTTTGTAGGAGATAAAATTTTGATTTATCAAGAAGATAGCTGGATCTTTCATAATCGTATAGATCCGTTTTTGGATTATGATTATGTAGGAGCTCCGTGGCCTGAATCACAGGATGATAATAGTAATGGTGTTGGTAATGGTGGATTTTCACTCAGATCAAAAGAAAAAATGATTCAAGTTATTAAAAATGTTACTGTTGATAAATTAACGCTAGGAAATTCAACTAAAGAATATATGAAATCTACAAATAGTTACGTTTTACCTGAAGATGTTTATTTTTCAAAAGCACTTATTGATTTTAAAATAGGATGTGTTGCTCAACGATATATAGGGAAAAGTTTCTCTCAAGAATCTATTCAATCACAAAATCCTCTTGGAGGACACAATTTTTGGCTTGCTGCTCAAAATTTAAATATTTCTTATAAAACATTAGCTCTAGATGAAGATAACAATTATTACAAAAGCGTAGACCATCGAGGAGGTTGGAATTCAGTTATAAATTATGGTATTAATAATTTATTAATTAAAGAGTATAAAGATTCTATCTATTTAATAGATTGTTGCGAAAAATTTTTCTTATGGGACAGAAATCGGTATGAAAAACCTTGGGTCGGTATTATTCATACAACACCTTCAACACCAAAGCATCTAACTGAAATATTAAATATTAAAAAATTATTTGAATGTGAAACTTTTCGAAGCAGTTTAGCATGTTGTAAAGGCTTGATTTGTCTAACTCAATATCAAGTTAATTGGGTTAAAAAACATGTAAAGTATCCTCTTCCAAGGCTTGATATGGTATATCATCCAATTGGTAAATTAACCCAAGAATTTGATCTTAGTTTATTTAGTTTAAATCATACGTTCAATATTGTTTTAATGGGACAACAATTAAGGCGTATAACCGATTTATTAAAGATTAATACTAAATTAATAAATGATAAAATTTGGTTAAGTGGTATAAAATCTGTACAGGATAGAGATCGTGTCTTAAAGTTAGAACTAGATGCATTAAAATTAGATGAAAAGCATTTCTTATTATTTAAAGAAAAAATAAAAACTCCATATTTATCTAGTCATAGTGATTATGATAAATTAATTCAGTCAAGCATCTTAGTTGCACCATTATTTGATGCTGCTGCAAACAATTCAATATTAGAATGCATTACTAGTAATACACCTATATTTGTAACAAGATGTCCAGGTGCAGAAGAATATTTGGGAACAGACTATCCTATGTTTTTTGATTCAACTCAACATCTTAATGAATTAATTGCTGATAGAGAAATGGTATTAGCTCTTGTAAAACTTACTCACGAATACCTATTAAAATTAGATAAATCTAAATTGACATATAAAAAATTTTATTCTGATATCATAAAAATAATCAACAATATATAGATTCAATTATATGAATTTTATATAAAATATTTGAGTTAAAAAATATTTTATAACCATTTTTCAGAAATATCATATTTTTCTTCAAAGCAAAAAGGCATAGAGTTTTTATTAGATGTAGTCAACATATTTTCTAACTCTAATAATTGTTCTTTTGTATTTACACCTAAAATTTCAATTTGATTCTCTTTAGTTATAAATATCTCATTAATATCTTTTAACTCTCCTTCTTTGATTAATTTAATTATATCAGTTAAATAATACTCATTTTGAGCATTTTCATTATTTATAAAAGGTAAATAGCTAAATAATAATAATGTATCTAAATAATAAATTCCACAATTTACATAATTTATTTTCTTTAACTCCTCAGAACAATCTTTTTCTTCTAATATTTCAGAAAACTTATCATACTTATGAATTATTCGTCCATATCCATATGGATTTTCTAATTTTGTTGTAACTATATTTATATCATGTGTAGAATTACATATTCTCTCTAAAGTAAATTTACTAATACAAGGCGTATCTCCAGATAAAATAATTGTATTTGAATTATGATAATTATATAATGTTTTTCTACAACATAAAATAGCATTTCCTGTACCCAGTGGATAAGGTTGATTTATAAATATTATATTATCTAAAGATACATATTCACTAATTTTATTTTCAATTAATGACTTAAATTTACCTACGACGATAATAATTTTTTTTGGATTTATATAATTAACTTGTTCAATTATATGAACAATCATAGGTTTATTATTAAAATTATGTAATACTTTTGGTATATTTGACTCCATACGTTTCCCTAATCCTCCAGCCATTATAATTGCAATTAAATCCTTCATATATAGTTTAATATATAATTATTATTAAAATATTAAAATTAAATTAATAATAAAAAATATAACATTATATAATGTGTGGTATTATAGCATGTATAAGTAATAATTGTAGTAATTTATTATATAATGGAATAATTCAATTAAAAAATAGAGGATATGATTCTGTTGGAATTGCTACTATAAATCAAGAAAATGAATTTATAATTGATAAGTATGCTTCTACAATTGAAATAGATGCATATAAAAAAATATACTCTTTATTAGATAATCATCAAAATGCTAATATAGGAGTTGCACATACTCGATGGGCAACGCATGGGGCAAAAACTGATATTAATTCACACCCTCATCAAAGCTCTTGTGGTAAATTTGTCCTTGTTCATAATGGTATAATAGAAAATTATAAAGAGTTAAAGGAATTTTTATCTGAAAAAGAATATATATTTAAATCTCAAACTGATTCAGAAGTAATCGTTCAACTTCTCTCATATATCTATTCTGATAATAAAAATATAAATGAATGTATTCAAGAACTTATAGCAAAACTCGAGGGAACTTGGGGTTTAGCGATTATATGTATAGATACCCCTGATAAAATATATTGTACTAGACACGGTAGTCCATTATTGATAGGGTATGACGATGAAACTGTGATTATAACCTCAGAAAAAAGTGGATTTACGAATAAAGTATCTAACTATTTTGTGTTAAAAAACTTTGATATTTGTGTTGCTGAGAGAAATGAAAAGCGAATTGATATTCATACACAAAATAATTACGATTTGAATAAAATATCACATTCTAATGAAGCATTAACTCCTGCCCCATATCCACACTGGACACTCAAAGAAATATATGAGCAGATTGATTCATCTCAGAGAGCGATTAGTATGGGAGGTCGTATTTTATATAACGATCAAGTAAAATTGGGCGGACTAGAAGAACATATTGAAGAATTAATGGCGGTTGACCATTTGATTTTATTGGGATGCGGTACGTCTTATTTTGCAGGTCAGCATGGTGCTCATTTTTTAAAGGAATTATGTAATTTTAATACCGTTCAGTTATTTGATGGCGCAGAGTTTGATGAAACGGATATTCCAAAAAAAGGAACAAGTGCTCTATTACTTATTTCGCAATCAGGTGAGACAAAAGATTTACATAGATGTATAGAATTAGGCAAAAAGAATAATTTATTTTTAATTGGATTGGTAAATGTAGTGGATTCGTTGATTGCGAGAGAAGTAGATTGTGGGTGTTATTTGAATGCAGGTCGTGAGGTCGGAGTTGCCTCTACCAAAGCATATAGTTCTCAAGTGATTTTATTATCGATGATTGCGATATGGTTCGCGCAGCATAAAAATATAAATAATATGAAACGCAAACAATTTATTACTGATTTACGTCAGTTATCGAATGATATCCAGCAAACGATTTATTATTCGGTCGAAAATATAGATAAAATAGTGGATACTATTTTTAAGGATAAATCACACTGTTTTTTACTTGGGAAAGGCAGGTCAGAATCGGTTGCAAAGGAAGGAGCATTAAAAATAAAAGAAATATCGTATATTCATAGTGAAGGATATTCTACTTCTGCGCTCAAACATGGACCATTTGCGCTATTAGATGAAAACTTTCCAGTTATTATTATGGCACCTAAAAATGAATATTATTCCAAGTCAGAGAATGCTTACGAAGAAATTAAAGCGAGATATGCCCCTATTTTATTTATTACAACTGAGAGAAATGATAAAATGATGGATAAAGAAAATGTATTATTCATAAAAGAAAATAAGACATTTGGAGATTTATTAGGGATAATCCCTTTACAGATATTAGCTTATTATTTATCAATTAGTAGAGGGATAAATCCAGATATACCAAAGAATTTAGCAAAAGTAGTTACTGTAGAGTGATTATTAATTATTAAAGTATGTTTCTGAATTTATATTTTTATCATCAATAAATAAGTCATATGCTGGTTTTCCCATTCTTAATTCATGATATAAACACCCCCATTCTTTTAATTGATTTTGTGTGACTTGAAACCAATTTATTTGACTTACACTACCTCTAGCTGTCCAATATACAATTATATTTCCATCATTATATAATTTATTAATTTTAGAAATTCTTTCAAAATATGGCTTTGATTCATTATAATCTAATTCAAAATTATTTAATCTGTAACAGATGGTATCATCAATGTCTACATAAATAATCATCTTATATATTATATTGATAAATTTATTTTATAATAATATTATATAATAATGATTAAAATAATTGCCGAAATAGGAATTAATCATAATGGTTCAGTGGAAGAATGTAAAAAAATGATGATGTTGAGTAAGGTAGCAGGATGTGATTATGCTAAAATTCAAAAAAGAAACCCTGATATATGTGTACCAGAACATCAAAAATCAGTCATTCGTCAAACTCCTTGGGGTGAAATGACATATTTGCAATACAAACATCGATTAGAATTTAATGAAGAGCAAATTAAGGAACTTTGTGATTATGCAAAAGAAATAGGTATTGATTTTTTTGCTAGCGTATGGGATTTAGATAGTGTAAAGTTAATGTCTAAGTATACAAAAATTGTAAAACTTGGAAGTCCAGTAATTAATGATTTAGAATTATTACAAGCAACCAGAAAAGCATTTGATTATGTAATTATGAGTACTGGTATGAGTACAGAAGAAGAAATTGAAAAAGCAGTTGAATCAGCAAAACCTGATGTAATTATGCATACCAATTCTACATATCCGTGTAAATCAGAAGATTTGAATTTACGCTATATGGAACATTTACGTAGTAAATATGGAAAAAGTGCTGAAATAGGATACAGTGGTCATGAATATGGCCTTGTAACTACTCATGCGGCTGTAGCGATGGGTGCTACATGGGTTGAAAGACATATTACTATGAATAGGAACGATTTTGGTTCAGATCAAAAGGCAAGTATTGAACCTTCAGGTGTTTTTAAATTAGTAAAAGGTATTAGAGAAATTGAAAAGGCGATGCAATATCCACCAGGTCCAAGAATGCAATTTGAAGGGGAAAATTTTAAAAAGGGTACATTAAGAAAATAATTATTATATATGTTATTATTTGTAAGTCATAATAAAATATAGATAATTATAATATAAATAAAAGATGTTTATTTATATTATAATGTCTTTAAAAGATAGAATTAAAGGACCTGTTTTTTCGATTATAACACCATTTAAAAATAATGGAAAAGATATTGATTATGAATCATTAGAAAATTACATTCAATATATGTATGATAATGGAGCAAAAATATTTTATGCTATGGCCTTTAATACTCGTTATTTATTAATGAGTGAAGATGAAATTTATAAGGTGAATGAATGCGTAATTAAAAAAATTAAAGGTTTCAATGACAAAGAAACAATTACTATTGTTGGAGATCCATTAGACTGTTCTACAGAAACATCAATTAAATTTGCTCAACATGCAAATGATCATGGCGCAGATATGATTAGTTTAATTTATAGAGCATATTTATTTTTTGATGACCATGTATTTAATCATTACAATACTATTGCAAATGCTGTTGATATTCCTATTTTAGTACATGAAATGCCTTTTATGAAAGGTATTCCAAGACATCAGGATGGAAATTGGTCAATTGATTTACTAGATAGATTAGCTGATATTCCCAACGTACTAGCTGTAAAAGAGGATGCTAAGTTGGATGATTATACAAAAGATATTGTTGATAAAATTAGTGATAGAGTAGCGATTGTAGTTTCTGGTAATGGATTACAACAATGGTCAAAAGTAAGCGAGAAATGCCAAGCATGGTTATCTGGTATTGGTAATTTATTTCCCAAAGTAGAAATGGATTATTATCAATATCATTTAAATAACGACCAAGAAAAATGTAATGAAATTATTGAAAATATAGAAAAACCCTTCTTTTTTGTAAAAGATAACTATAGTTGGCATTTAGGTATTAAATCGGCGATGGAACATTTAAATATTATGAGTAAACAAGAACGTATGCCTTATCAAGAATTGGATGAAGAAAAACATAAACACATTGGAGAAATTGTAGAACAAATTAAGAAATTTGTTTAAATTATAAATAATTAATATCGATATTATTACATAATGATTAATAATATTGATGAAATATGTGATAAAATTAAAATGCAAGGGTATTTTGTATGTAAAAACTATGTATCAAATATAGAAAAAATAGATAATGAATTTGAAAATATCATTAATAACAAAGCTAATAATTTCGATAAAAATACAGGAAATAATAAATGTTTACGAACAAAATTAAATAATGATTATTTAAATAAAACTAATTTTCCAGAAATTTATAAAAATTTATTTAATAGTTTTACTATGAAAATATGTAAAAATTTTGGTATTGACTTTGTGAAAGATCCAAAAGATACTTTTATTCATAAAGATTATGAATGTTTAAATACAAATAATGTTTATCCACATTTTGATTATGATAGAAAATTAAAGTTTTATTTATGTGTTTGTGATATGGATATAACAAATGGTTGTTTCAAGGTTTTACCAAATAAATTAGATATGGTAAATGAAATACGTAATAGTGTAAATAAACGAAATAATATTTTCGATGAAAATCATCATTTATATGCAGGAACACAGCATATTGAAATAAGCGAATTAATCCCATTAGAAGCAAAAGCAGGAGATTTAATTATTTTTGATACCAATTGTATTCATGCAGGTGGTGATAAATTTGAAGATGGTAAATTTAGAAAAGTTATTAGATTACATTTTGTTTTAAACTAATGAGTTAAAATAAAAATCTCCTAATATAATATAATGGAAAATATTATTATATTTGGAGATTCTCATACTAGGTCATATATAAATCATAAAAATATTTTTCCTTTTTTTATAGGACCAGGTAAGGAATTTAATTTATTTAAACATAATATTCAAAATATAAAAAAATAAATAGATAGTTTTTTTTGTAGATATCATTACGATTATTCTAAAACATTATTTTGCTTGAATTTTGGAGAACCTAATTGTCGTTATTTATTAAATAATGATTGGTATTTATTTAAAAATATAGAATTAAAACTATGGAAGGAAATACCTATTGTTAATAAGAATAATGAAATATTTAATTTAATTGAAAATTATGAAGATATTATAAAATTGTTAAAAAAACATACAAATAATATTGTTATAATAACTCCTACTACCGCTTTTTTCCCAAGTTATAATTATATGACATATTTCAATTCTATTTTAAAAAATAAATATGGCGATATGGTTATTGATATTTATAATGAGATAGCACATCCATCAATATATGATATTAAGAAGTATGACAAAATCGAATGTAAAAAATCATTATATAACGATATTGAATATGACCCTATTCATTTAAATAATAATATAGCTGATATATTTATTGATATTTTAAATAGAAAACAAATTTTATCTCAAAAATTTTATACAGTAATTAATAAATCTTTTGAATTTAAAGTAAATTCTAAATTCAATTGTAATATTATATAATTACTACTTAAATATAAACATTTTATATATTTATATATTTATATGAGTTCAGAATACATTTCAAACATAAACAATTTTTTAAATTTAATTAAAAATAATGAAGGTACTATTATTGAATTAGGAACATATAAAGGAAAAACAACAAATGTATTAGGAAATTTTATTAAAAGTAATAATTTAAATGACAAAATTTTAACATTTGATACATTTAAAGGTTATACTGAAAAAGATATTCAAAATTCAAAAACAATCAAAGAGAAACGAGGTTTAACTAATAATAATAATAATAATAGATGGAATATTAACAAAGAAGAAGTTGATGAATTTTTTAAGAATAATAATATAAATCAATTCATAAACATAATAGAAGGTGATATATGTGAAACAATAAAAAATGTAAATAATAATAAAATTAAATTGGTTTATGTTGATTGCAACGCTTATTATCCTGCATATAATGCATTAGCATATTTATATAATAATAATTCTTTTCTAAACTCTTGCTTTATTGTAATTGATGAACATACAATAGGAGGGGAAAGTAATGCAGTTAATGACTTTTTAATTAAATATTCTATAGAGGGAAATTTTTATAAATTAGATACAAATAATTTAACTGGACCAAGAATTATTTTTCACTATAAAAATGAAGATACGCAATTATGGAATACAATAGACAATATTCTTAAAATTCAATATAAACAAGTATATGATATACTTAATAATTAAATATAAAGGTATATTATTTTTATATTTATAAATGCCTACAAAAGTAGCAATTATTCCAGCACGAGGTGGTTCTACACGTTTTAAAGATAAAAATATTGCTCTTCTTGGTGGAAAACCTTTAATTTGTTGGTCTGTAGAAGCGGTTTTAAATTCTGGTGAATTTGACGATGTATATGTTTCTACCGATAGTGATAAAATTTTTGATGCTGTGAAACATCTAAACGTAAAAAGACATATTCGCCCCGAACATCATGCAACTACAAAAGCAACCGCATTAGATGCTATGTTGAATGTTATGGAAAATATACCAAAATATGATATTTTTGCATTTTTCCTACCAACCTGTCCTTTCATTAAAAGTGAAAGTATTAAACAAGGGATTCAAATGTTAGATGATGTTACAGATTCAGTCGTTAGCGTGAGTTATTACGAAGAGCCCATTCAATTAGCATGTATCAAAAAGGGGGAGCATATTATTCCAATATTTGATAATCTAACAGCGGGACTAACGAATAGTAAATTTATACAAAAATATGTAAAACCAAATGGAGGATTTTACATAAGTAAATGGGATAATTTATTAGAACAAAAAAATTTTTTCAAAGGAAATGTAAAAGGCGTAGAAATTCCAAATGATTTACTTGTTGATATCGATTATGAATCCGATTTAAAAAAAGCTGAATTTATGATTCAAAATAAACTTATTTAATTAAATTATAAGTTAAAAAGAATTACAGTAAATAATATAATGCAATCGTTAAAAGATTTTATAGATAAAACCGATAAATGGGATTTATACAATGGTTTTTTTTAAAATGATGATGTAGAAAGATTAAGAAAATTTTTGGTTAGAGAACATTTTTTCAAAATGTCTTTAGAATTGCCGGGAGATATAGTTGAAATTGGAGTGTTTAAAGGAACAGGTATAGCACAACTTTTAAAATTACGGGAAATATTTATACCTGCTTCTAATAAAAAAGTAATAGGTTTTGACCTATTTTCACAATCAAATAATTATAAGGAAACATTAAAGGATAATGATGATAAATTAGATAAATATTATACAAATTCAGGTGTTGCTATGGAAGAAGGTGTTTCTAGAGATGATATATCCGATTTAATTGATAAAATGAAATTAACAAATACACGAATGGGTTTTAATACAGATATTTATCAATTGATAGAAGGTGATGTTGAAAAAACTATACCAGTTTATTTAAAAGAAAATCCAGGATTTAGAATATCATATTTATACTTAGACTTAGATATTGATAAACCAACATATGCTTCATTAAACATGTTATATGATAGGATTGTAAGAGGAGGTATTATTATATTTGACGAATATGCATGTGAAAAATGGACTGAATCAAACGCAGTAGATAGATTTTTAAAGGAACATCCTGATTTGAATATTAAAACATTATTATGGGGTAGAACACCTACAGCATATATAATAAAAATTTAAGATTAAATATTATTGATTTAAATTAATTTTTGGAAATTCTGAATCTATAACATCATCTTCAGGATCTAAATTCAAAAATTTATAAAGTTTACTCCATAATGATTCATCATCCTCTTCAAAAATATTTATAATCAATAAATTACAAATACAATTTTTTTCTTTAAATATTTGTATTATTTTATCCATATATTCACTATTATTTATTGCATTCAATTCTTCAACTACTTCTTTATCAAATTTTTGTAATGATTTTTTCCATTTATTATTATTTCTGATTGTCAAAATATATTTATTATTGTATATTTTATCATCATTTAATAGGATATCTAATTCTTGATATGCATCATTATAAATAATATATTTATAATCATTTGAATTGTTATCCTTTTCTCTTTTATTATAGAAATCATTTAAAATACATTTACACTCCCCATTTATTCCTATTAAGTCTAAAGCGCTAACCAAACTATTGGTACATGTTCTAGGTAGTCCTAATCCAAAAATATATTTCATACAATTATATAATATTATTTTTAATTATAATTTTATGAACATTAGATTCATTAACTATATTCAAAGTAATATCTTTTTTTAATAAATCAACTAATAATATAGCATTTTGATTTTTTTCGTCAACATTAGTTAATATGATTATTTCAAAACATTTTAATAGTAGTTGTATTATATATATACTTGGTAAAATTATTTTACAATCTAAGGTAGGAATTGTTTCATCTTTTAGACAACATAAACTAGCATCAATTAATTTTTTATTATGCATTTGAATTAAAATTGATTGTTCACTAATAGCGTCATGACATATAGATGTTTTTAATTCTCCTAAATAATCAAATTTGTTATCATATCCAGATAAGCTAAATCCAAAAACAAATATTTTCTTGTTGGAATAATTTATAAGTGAATTATAGATGCCAATATAACCAACCCGAGCTGGCTTCTTTAATTGTGTTAATCCTTGTTTTTTAAAGTAATTATTCATATTTTTATATATTGTGTGGTAATTATTATTGTTATAAATTTTTGTCCATTTATTTTTGTTTCTATTACTCCAACTAATAAAATTTTGTAAACTTTCTTTAGTATACATTTTATTATCTACAGTATAATTCCTTAGTGTAGTTTTATTATTATTTATAATTACATTATTATACAAATGATTATTTAAAAAATGTTCATCGATTTTGGTTCCACAATTGTTACCAGGAATACAAACATTAAACCTTATATTATTATTGAATTTATCTAATAAATTATTCACTTCTATATTTTTATAATAACGAGACCCAATAATTATATAATTATTCATATAATATTATATGATTATATTATATTATAAGATTGTCTTATTTACAATCCATTTCCACCATTTCTCTCACTAACTCATCAAAACTGTATTTTGGCTTCCATCCTAATTCGGTTCTTGCTTTTGTTGAATCACCCAGTAACTCCTCCACTTCTGCTGGTCTAAAATACCTTTCATCTACAAAAATGAGTTCCATTCCTGTTTTTTTATCATATCCAACTTCATTCGCTCCTTCCCCTTTCCACACAATTTCAAACCCTTTCAACGCAAAGGCTTTTTCAATAAATTCGCGTACTGAGTGGAATTCATTTGTACTCAATACGTAATCTTGCGGCTTATCTGCTTGTAGCATCTGCCACATTCCTTCAACATAATCTTTTGCATGCCCCCAATCACGTTTTGCATTCAGATTTCCCATGACTAATTTATCTCTGTCACCATTCAAAATCATATTTAACCCTTTGGTTACCTTTCGTGTGACGAATGTAGGTCCCCTTCTTGGACTCTCGTGATTGAAAAGTATTCCGTTACATGCAAACATATCATACGATTCACGATAATTTTTCGTAATCCAATATCCATATAGTTTAGCAACACCATAGGGCGATCTAGGATAAAAGGGCGTTGTTTCTTTTTGTGGTACTTCTTGTACTAATCCAAATAACTCCGAAGTTGACGCTTGATAAAATCGGATTTTATCTTGATATCCAGAGCTTCGAATGGCTTCTAATAACTTTAATACACCAACACCATCGGCTTCTACAGAATATTCAGGCATTTCAAAAGAAACCTTGACATGACTCATCGCCGCCAAATTATAGATTTCTAATCGTTCTAACGATTCACCGTATGTTTCTTTAATTTGGTAAAGTAAATGAAGTAGATTAGAACCATCTGTCATATCTCCATACTTAATGATTAAATTAGGATTTTGATATAGATGATCGATACGATGCGTATTAATATCAGATGCTCGTCTTACTATCCCCCATACTTTGTATTCTTTTTCTAAAAGAAATTCTGCCATATAAGAACCATCTTGTCCTGTTATACCTGTAATGAGTGCGACTTTCATTATTAATATAATTGTACTAGAATATAAATATATTAATATAACTCATTATTTAAAATTACCAATAACACCCCCCTTCGACACTTTTAGGGTTTTTGGGTTTGTCTATGTCTAATGCATTTATCCAATTAGAATTCATTAATTTTGAGATTATTGGGTGTGAAATCCACCTCTTTCCTTTAATACCGAAAAAATTTTGTAAACCACCTCCAACATATATAGAACTGCTGTTTAATTCTGTATAAATAAAATCGCATGTTATCGTACCAAAACCACCACAGCTTACCAACGCAATATCAAAATCAAAATCTTGTTTAATATTTCTTAGATCATTTTTCATGTTATCAAAATGAAACCGCCAACTATTATTATCATGACTACCTGCATTTTGTTGGGGAGGTTTGTAAACATGAAACTTGGTAGTTTCATGAAAAATTCTTTTTTTAAAAATATTGTTTAGATTACTTAATTGTTTTTTAGTTGATTCAACATGACTTGTTATAATTAACACTTTTTTATTTTTGAATACCTCGTCAAATTTATATTCATTATTATTCATAAAATAAAATGGTTCTAGTGCTTGAGCACATATTTTTTTATTGTTTATAGTGTTAATAATATTATTTTGCTTAAGTGACGAAACAGCTAAGGGTGGGTAATTAGCCCAAACAGCTAATAAATCACAATTTATAGTCGCTTGTTTATATAAATCACAATATTTGATTATATCATCTTTTGAATTAAACTTAATACCTGTGTTAACAACAATTTCTCTATTTGGTTTTCGACCATCAAAAACATCACGTACAAAATCTTCTTCCATGCCAGCTTGGCGACCTATAAAAAAATTTTTATTTTTAGATTGACAATCTAGGATGAAGGTCTGCATTCTTAAAAACGAGTTAAGCTTTTGATTCGTAGAATAACTTTTTACTGAAAGATTATCTATTATCCCGAACTTATTCATATGTTATATATTATATTATAATATAAAATAAATAACTTATATTTTATTAATAGAGTCAAATCCAATACCATTTTTATACTTTTTATGTAATTTTACATATGTATCCAATTTTTCATTTTTTAAGTTGATAAATTTATACACAAATTCACATTTTGTATCTTTTAGAAAAATTTTAGCTTTATGTGTGCCTTTAAAATTACCGTCTTTATTTATTAAACCCATTTCTTTACATAATATTAAATTTTGTATTACTCGTGGACCCGTAATATCTATTACACTTTGTGTTTTCTTTTTTTTTTGTAAAATTATATTTTGTGATACAATTTCAATTATTTTTTTGAATAATAGTTGACAAGATGCACCTCCTATAAACATATAACTAATATTACCAAATCCAAGATCAAATAAATGAACATTTCCTTCTATAGGTATTTTATCTTCTACTTTTTTAGGAACTAAATCAAGATCAAACCAGTAACCACCATATTTATAAATATAACAAATTCTAAAAAAATCAGCAATAGCAACCCCATTTTTCATTCCATTATAAACAGAATAAAAATCTGATTTTTCAAAAAAATGTTTTACATCTTCGTCGGAAAAGTATTTTACTTTGAAGGTTGGATTCAACTCTTTCCATTTTTGTAATATTTCTTGAACCATAGGTTCTGATTCATGACACATGTAGCTTGAAAATAAAACTTTAGGTGGCGTAGACGTGTTAATCATTATGTAATATGGATATAAAATTAATTATATTTGAACTTATTTTTAATATCATTTATAGGATATTCAAGTTATACATTAAATAAATGTTTTCTAAAATAATTATGATTAATCCATATTTCATTACCTCTCTGTCTTTCTTTATATGTAAACCCATTTTGTTTTAAATATTCCCCGAATATTTTATTTTTGTCTTGTTCCCAGCTATGAGCTTCAATAATAATACAGAATATAGGGAATTTAAAATCAATTGATTTTAACAAAGATAATTCAGAACCTTCTACATCAATACTCATAAAATCAATGTAGTTTAGTTTACTCTTAAATAATATATCTTTCATTTGTTTATTTGCAACTGTGTAAGATTTCCAATTATGTTTACTTAAATCGGTATTAATATCATTTTCTATTCCTCCCATTCCATTATCCCCTATAAAAGATATAGTATTGGAATCATTATTTGTAACAGCACAGTTATATAACTCATTTTTGATGGAAGACCTATTATTTTTGATTTTACTAAAATACCTTTCTTGTGGTTCGATCAATATCCCTGTAAAATTAAAATGATCTTCCAAAGTTTTAGTGTTACTATATGACCTACCATCAAACGCGCCAATTTCTAAATATGTACCATCATTAATTTTATTCTTTAATAAATATTGTATTATATATTTTTCTTCGTCTTGTTGAGAATAAAATTTCACAGTATTTGGATCAATATTAAATATTTTACATTTTTTTTTAAATTCATTAGTAAAGCTTTTCTCGTCTAATGTCCATTCTAATAATCCCCTAGTATACTTATACATTATATAATTTAAATATTTTAATTTAATTATATTTGAACTTATTTTTCAAATCATTATATATTTTAATACAATTTTCTTTCATTCGTATCTTATCTTTTGATGATATCTTAGCTAAGAGTGTTGGTATAGTATGTATTTCAGCTTCTTTTACTCTTACAACTGTGTCTGTAAATAGTGGGTGTGGTGGAAGTTCCATAAAATCAGAAATAATAACAGGAATACTTCCTATTGCTAAACTTTCCCAAAATCTAATCGAGTTTGGTCCTGTACCTGAGGGACATAAACTAAATTCAGAATGTAATAATAATTTGTTATAATTATCTGTTCTTTTTATGGATGAATCCGTTTCATTCAGTTCATAACGGTTATTTTGTTTAGGACTGTATACAAACTGATCAAAATGCCATGCCACCCCTATATCTTTTACTATACTATTAGGGTGATGCTTTATTTTTAAGAGTTTTTGTCTAACATTCACCTGAGAGGTTTGACCCAAAAAGGAATATAAATATTTTCGATTAACTGATACAAAATCTTTATTCTTAAAAAATGCATTCCTACTTTCGTCTTCTATATTAACAGCATATAAGGGGCACGGTTTTATAGTAATACCATTAATACTATTTTCCCCTAAACGTTTATGTGGTGTATAAATAACTGTTATATTTAATCTGCGGAATATAGGTATAAGATTTCTAAAATTGATATGCTGGCAACATGTATAATAAGATTTAATTTTATTTAAATAAGATCGAATTGTATTTTCAACACATCCCCCACTATTTAGTTGTGGTCGATCTACAATAGTTGCCCATGGGATTCCAACGTAATTAGGGTCATTCTTATTTTGATGATAAAATATTTTTTCGGTTATTACTGGATACTGCCAAAATATCTTGGTTTTTTTCAATATTTCTTCTGTAGGTAAAAAGTTGTTCATTTAATTATTATATATTATAAATAAAAATACTTATTTTAAATTTAAATTATAAAATATTAATATTATTTATCAATATGAACCAAATTTCAATCGGTTATCTTACCTGGAAAAAACAACATATATTATCCAAAACTCTTCAAAGTCATCAACAAAACGGATTATTTGATATTATTCCTCCAGAAAACAGATCCGTTTTTATTCAAGAATATTCCGATATAGATATCGAATTGGCTAATAAATATCATATAAAAATTTTAAAAGACAAGAGAAACATAGGTATTTTAGATGCATTTATTCAATTAGTCGAAAATTGTAAAACTCAATACTTTATTTTCTGTGAAAATGATTTTATTCTTATGAAAGATGATTTTAATATACAAAAAACTATGAGTGATGTCATATCTATACTTGATAATGATAAGTATGCTGTGGTAAAATTATCCAACTCCAAAAAACCTGGTTTCCTATATGTAAAAGGCGGGGAAGGATGGCTTAAAGGGGACCAATCAACCTATCCATATAAAGCCGAAAGTTTATCTTGGATACCAAATCCGAAAGAATTTTATAAAGATATCAAAACCGTGATATATAATTATGAATGGTTTATTTTTGGTAAAGATGATCAGCGATGGTCAAATCATATATATGCATGTAATACGAAATATCTTCAAAAGGTTATAGTTCCTCTACTAAAACATAGTCGGGATAATAATCCTAAATTAGATATAAGATATCAAGGATTAGAAGATACATTAATGTTTCCTCAAAATATTCCTAACCAAACTGATACAATTAAAGGGTTAATAGCTCTAAATAATAAACGTCATATTTATTCAGGTGGTGGCAATTTTTTTCATAATAAATGAATGGGTGAATGAGTTATAATTTATATGTTTATACCATCATGCTTTTATTTTATTGGTGTGCTTTTTAATTATTCTCTCGATAGTAGGAAAAAATGCTAGTTCATTTAATATTTTGGTTTTCATTTTTCTAATAATATCTATTCTTTGGGACCACCAATCTTCTTTTATTGCTCTCTCAATAATCTTCAAGGAGTTAATCATATCATTCATATCTAGTCGAACAAATGATTTTGGGTCTATATAATCTTCTAAATTTGGACACCCCCAATAAAAACATAAGGTTTCACAAATTATTGGTTCCCATATTTTCTCAGTTGCATAATTTTTTTTAACATTATTTTCACACATGAAATAATATTTATAATTACTTACAATACCTTTATCATCATTTGGTAAAGGTGATTTATAGTATTTTAAATTATGATAATTTTTATAACCATAAATATCAATTATATCATCATTAAAATATATTTCCATCTTTTTAACAAATTTAACTCTAAGTATATGACCTGGATCAAAATGTTTAGAACCTAATATACTGCAAATTCGGTCTAGCTTGTATTTTTTTGAAGGTAATGCTGATTTTACAATTTTCTCTGGAATTTTATTCATTTGCCATCTAACATTATTAAGAGCATTCTTATGGTCTAATACTTTCAAAAATTTATGTTTTTCTTTCCACCCATAAAATCCTGATCTAGAGATACCATCACTACTAGTCAAAAATTCTTTTGGTTCATCTAATATCAGTATAGTTTTATTACTAATATAATGTGTATCCTTGCATGGAGGACTATTAATAATTATGTAATAATCGATATCTTTGTTATCATTAGGTTCTGCTAGTATAATAGATGTATTTTCATAATATTTTAACATCATACCCCACTGATTATAACCATATTCATTACCATGCTCATGTAATATTTTTATTTTCATTATATATTATAATTATAAAATATATAACTCGGTATCTTTATTATACTTAAAATATCTTTCATATTGAAAATCATTTTAAATTATTTCGCTTACTCCATTATATGTAATTATCCAATCAAACGGTAAGGATGATGTCATTAATTGGCAATATCACAGTTAATTCCAATAGAAATGAACATTTTATATTTATATTAATATATTATTTTATTTCCTTAAGTTTTATGAACATGATTCTAATAATGTAATCCATTCTTTAGAAACTGAATTTATATAAAACTTATTATCTAGATTGACACATGGTCTATTATCACGTAATTGTTCGATAATACGAATTACATCTCTTGTATTACCAAACTTACATGTGTATTCACGCGGTATAATTTCTAAAAAACCTGACGGTATAGTGGTATCTCCAATAACGGGTACACCTAGATGTAATGCTTCTGCAAATACACATCCAAATGTTTCTGAAAAACTAGTGGTAAGCACACATAGACATCCCTGAATTAATTTACAATATTCTTTTTTATCTTTAATACAGCCTAATTTTTCAATAAAAGGATATTTTTTCTCATCTAATTTTAGTGAACAATAATTTGGTTTAATTAATATGAGTTTAAAGTCTTTATTTAATTTGTAATATTCGGTACCAATTTTGAGAATCTTATCTAAACCCTTTGACCAGCTAGATGCAAATATAATTTTATTTTTATCTCTCAAGATATCATTATGTTTATATAATATCTCTGGAAATAATGCATTATAAATTATAGTTACATTAACATTAGGTAATAAGGACTTAATATTATTTTTATGAAAATTGCTAACTGCAATTACTCCAATATTATTTTTATCTATATAATCATTTATATATGATTTAGATAGTTTACCAAATAAATTATCGTTAACCTGTAAAAAATCATGAGACCAAATAAAATATTTGTTAGATGGATTTGATTTATGCATTTTTATTACATCCTCAAAACACCGTTGAACAATTATTATTGAATCATCAATATGACTTATTTGCTCATGAATTGGATATTGATAATATTTGTATTCAATATTTTTAATTCTACATTCTTTATTTCTTCTTTGATATACGGTTACATCAAAATATAGTGATAAAGCCTCAGATATTTTTAAAAATAATACTTCGCTTGCCCCACAACCAGAATCAATTAGTGTATCAGGATTATACTCATGATTTATAAACAAAAAAATTTTTTTTTTATTCTCCATAATTTCGCGTATAAATATACCACTCATTTTATTTTTCTTTATAATTATTTCTTTCTTTTTTAAATAATATGCAAAAAAATGTTCTATCCAACAACCATAACATGGCCAAAATGATTTGAAAGAATTCTTTATAATTCTTGGTAAATAAATATAAAAATTTTTCATCGTGTCAATCAAATTTTTATCATGAATATAAAACTGATCGTTTACATATGCGTAATTTTTATAAAGTCCACCATCAAAAACATAAATATTATTATTTTCACAGTCTACTATATCAAATTTATATTTGTTATAAAAATCATCAAATTTAGTTATAAAAGACTCATTATATTTAACATCATCATTAAATAGAAGATGGTCTTTACTATTTAAAAGATATTGATCAAATCTTAATCGTATTATAGTATCATAATCTGTTTTATTAAAATTTATATGATTCTCCAGTAGTTTATATGCTTTATAAACAAAATAATATTGCTGGGCAACTACAAGTAACCAATCTTTATTAAATATATCTTCTTCTCCTTTAGTTTTATTTTCTCTATTATATAATTTTTCATATATTAATGAATTAGAGTTAGTAAAATTAGATAAAGCAATTTTTGATATATCAGATAAATGAAAGTCACTTTCGCGATTATAAGAAAAATTATCTATTTTAGATAAAAATTTACTAAATTTATCTCTTTTATAATTTTTGCTGTAATAATAATTTACTGGTTTATAAAAATCAATAGCTTTTTTTAATTCATCTAAATTAGTTTCATCAGTTGAATTTAACCAAGCATGTTGTTGACTATTTGTTAAATCAACTGACATGAATATATCAATAGTATTATGTTTTTTTAAGCTATTAATAATACCTTTGCACATTCTCCAAGTACGTAATTGTCCAGTTAATAAGATTGCTATTTTCTTTTTTGGCTTTAAAGAGGGATCTAATGTAATTCTAAATTCATAAAATATATCATCCTTTAGCTTTAATAAAGAAATATCTAAAGAGGGATCTAATGTCATTCTAAATTCATAAAATATATCATCCTTTAACTTTAATAAAGAAATATCTAAAGAGGGATCTAATGTCATTCTAAATTCATAAAATATATCATCCTTTAACTTTAATAAAAAATCATTATTTATAAAATCCATATTTATAAAATCCATATAATCTATTCATATTTTATCATTCTATAATCAACACAACTATCTTTAAATCCAAATGTTGGATCCTTATACCATTCAAATGAGTATTTAAAATCATTTTTAGTTAAAAGTCCACCATCTTTGTTTTTTTTATTTTTTAAAAGCATCGATTCTATATCAAGAGTCATATAATGAATTAACACAACGGGAGTATTATCTGAATAATATTTATCTTTATATTGTAAATTATTTGATAAATTAATTGGTTTATTATAAACATTATATATTTTATACTTTTTATTGTAAGTTTCATGAACATTACTTACTCTTTCAATTAATTTTGGTCTAATAAATGATTTGGTAAAATTATTCCAAAAACAATTATAATTTTCTCTTACAGTAAATTGTTTATATACACTTAAGGAATAATCATACACTTTTCTTTTCCCCGTACCATAAGTCAACCAATTTATGAATATGCTACATACATCATTATTATATAATTCAAGCCATTGTTTGATAGTTTTTTTATCTTTTATCCATAAAAATTCATCAGCATCACATAATAATAACCAATCTAGATCTTTATTAGATTCAATACAATCTTTGTAAACATCAGTTTGTGAAAATTGGTTAGAATTGAGAATGGTAATTTTATCATTAATTATATTTTTCCTTTTTAAAGTATTTTCAGTAGGTTCGAGTGAATTATCATCATAAATTATTATTTTATCGAAATCTAATTTTAAATAATGATTTACCCAATCCGAAATAATTTTTTCTTCATTTTTAGCTTTGGTACAAACTCCTATTTTCATATAAAAATATTTATAAGATAATAATATTTTTATAACTTAAATTTTTTAATTCATTTAAATTTAATTGATTTATAACTATCATAATATAACTTGATTATATCAAAGCTATTATCTTTTTCTAATGTTAGTACTTTATTTTCATTTACATTAAAATTAACTACATTTTCTAAGGATTTATATAATAGACATTTTGGATTATCAATTTGATCTAAATTATAATTTATTGTATTTGATATATTTAATAGTTTAGTCAATTTTAAACATACAAATTGAGTCAAATATTTTGTAGGGTGATTCATACTATAAAATAACAATTTATCCTTATAATTAGATCTAATGAAATCTCCTGTATAAACAAAAGACACATTTTCTTTTTTATACTTTACTTTATTTGCTTCGTATCTTTTATTCAACTCATTAATACTATCTTCAGCTAAACAAATTAGTTTTTCTTCGGATATTAAATCTTTGTTATTTAAATAATTATCTTGATAATATTTTATATCATAACCATTTTTATAACATTCCATCATTTTATTATAGTGATAATCAATAGGAGATTGTAATAATTTATCATTAAAAAAAGTATATGTTAAATCAAAATAATAAAAATTAAAATATAAGCTATCAACTATTATAATTTTACAAAGTGATGAAGCATTTTCTAAAATAAATGTGGTTGATAAATAATCTTTATTTCTATAATTATCGTTTATTGGTTGAGTAATTATAATAGAAGAATTTGAAACAACTTTCTTAAAATAATCATTACTAAAATCACTCATATAGCAATCTAAATATTTACAATTAATTATTTTATCAGGAAGATTTAATGTTTTCATGATACCATATAATTGACAATTACCATAAAATAACACATTCATATTATTTTATTGTATTTTAAAAATTATAATTTATTAACTAATTAATTAATTCATATAATCCTTTAGATAAATCAATTTTAATAGACCATCCTAATTGTTTTAGTTTTTCGTTACTTATATAATATCTTTGATCATTAAAAGGTCTATCTTCAATATATTCAATCCAGTCTTCGTAATTATCTGTATTTTTAATCATTTTAATTAATAATTTAGCTATTTCGAATACAGAATATTCCATACCATCATCACATCCAATATTATAAATATCTCCAATTTTACCTTTTTCAAGTATATGCTCAAATGCAGATGCTGTGTCATAGGCATGTAAAAAAGCTCTAACACTTGAACCATCTCCTTGAATTGTAACTTTCTTATTATTAAGTAATAAATTTATAAATTTAGATATTAATTTTTCTGGATATTGATTAGGACCATAAACATTATTTCCTCTAGTTATAATTATTGGCATATTATATGAATGATTATATGATTGAGCAATTAGCTCAGCCCCAGCTTTTGTTGCTGCATATGGATTAGTTGGGCAAAGAATTGAATGCTCAGTTTTATGTTGTTCATCAACAGAATTCATAGATTCACCATATACTTCATCAGTAGAAACATGGATAAATTTTTCTAAACGACCATATAATCTAGATGTCTCTAATAAAACATGAGTGCCTAATATATTATCTTGCGTAAAAGTTAGTGAATCATCAAAGGAATTTTGAACATGAGATTGAGCAGCAAAATGAATTATATGAGTTATATTATATTTATATAAAATTTCTTTTAATAATTTATTATCACATATATTTCCTTCTATAAATATATAATTTTTATCATCACGAATACTACTTTTAATATTACTAATTGAAGCACAATAATGCATAGCATCAATATTTACTAATTTACAAATTTTACTTTTGGGGAAATAATAATTAATAAAATTTGAACCAATAAATCCGCATCCTCCGGTTACTAATAAATTGACATCAATTGGTAAAGTATTTTTATAATTTATTAAACAATCCCGAACTGATTCACGTATATGTTTTACTTGAGGAAATAGATTCTCAAGCCTATTAGTTTCTAAAAAATTATTTGATCGATCTGCTGCTAAAATCTCTCTTTGTTCAGATTGTGAAAAATTTTTCCAAGTAAACGATGGATCTACAATTTCTTTATATAAATTTAATATTTCATTATGACTAATTAGACCAGGATTAGTTAAATTAATTGTACCAGTTTCATTATTTTTCATCATTTCAATAACAAATGGAAGTAATTCTGGTAAAACTGTCATAGAATTTTTGATAGAACATATTTTTTCATAATTAACAATTTTTGTTATAAAATTTCGTTTATTTTTTGTACCAGTAATAGGCATTCGTATTCTTAAATTCAATACATTATTTCCAAACATATTCATAAGCTGATCTGTAAATCCCTTTACAATTGAATACGATGAACCAAAAAAATTTGGCTTAGACTTTTCATTAAAACCATTAAATTCTTCTTCAAATGGATGTTCATTATCATATTTAAAAATACAACCAGTACCTAAATATGTATAATGAATTTTTAAATCACTGCACAACATAGACAACAATATGGGTGAATAAAGATTATCTCTAACATTTTCATATAGTTTTCCATCTTGTTCTAAATAATCTATTGTAGTATATTCTTTATCACCAATTTTTCCATGTGTTCTCCCAATTAATGAAATAACATGAGTAGGTTGAAATTTTTCTAGTTCATGTTTTAAATGATTAACATTATCTATTCTACATTCTCCAACACAAAACTGAATAGAATTTTTATTTAATAAATCTATAAATTGTTGTCCTATCCATCCTTTAGATCCATACACCAATATTTTCATTATATATATAAATACTAAAATAAAGTAAGTTTTATACTAAAATAATTTTTAAAATTATATATATACATTAATATTATGAATAATAAATATGAAATTTTATTGTTAAAGAAGTTCTTGTCCGAATATAATTTAAAAAAGGAAGATATTCAAAATCCTCATCATTCATTTAGATTCCTTTGCTATAGATTAAATGGTTTTATGGAACATTTAGTTCTTCCAGATATATCAAAAAATAGTTTATTTGAAGCAGTATTAGTAGAGTTTAGAAAGTTTCCACATTTAGAGTTTACAATAAGAAATGCTATTTATAAATTAGGTAAAAAATGGTCATTTACAGTCATTTGCGGAAAAGAGAATAATGAAATGATGGAACGAATATGTAAATCAATATCAAAAAAAATAAAAATTATTGTGCTCCCTTATAGCAATATTTCTCAGGAAGAATATTCAAATATGTTGATTACTAGTAATTTTTGGGAGTTATTGACTGGAGATAAAATACTTATTTATCAAGAAGATACAATAATATTTGGCGATAATATTATTTCATTCTTAGACTACGATTATATAGGTGCTCCATTTAATAAAAATTCAGATGATACTCCAAATAAAGTTGGGAATGGTGGTTTAAGTTTACGATCCAAACAAAAAATGTTAGAAGTTATTAAAACCTGTAATATTAAAAATTTAAATATTAATTCATCAACGATGAATTATATGAAATATAGAGGACTACAAAATCCACCTGAGGATATTTATTTTTCTAAAAATCTTCAAGAAATGAATATCGGCGAAGTTGCAAATTGGAATACTGCATATAAATTTGCATCAGAAACTGAATTTAACCCTAATTCCTGGGGTGCTCATAAAATTTGGGTTGGTACAAAGAAATGGAAATCTTATATAAGACAAAGATTTGGTTTTAAACCATATGAATCAAAAAGTAATTTAGATTTATATTTATCATGGCAGAAAAAACCACAGATGTTTAATAAAACAAAACAGATGAAAAATGCATTTGATATAGATTTAGTTTTTTATGCTAAAGTAAATAATATTTTGTTTTCTACATTGAATGATATATTATCACATCTATTTAAAGTTGGTCTTGATGGATACATTTATCATCCCAAGCAAATATTAAATTTATTTCCCAATTGTAAATTTTATGAATTTATGAATAATTTATTTATTCAATATGAAAAAAATATTTGGACAGTACAAGATTTCACTTTTAAGTTTTTGTACAATTCATCATTTAAATTAATTGAAGATATTTCAATTATTAACAAATATGATGTATTAAATAATAACTATGATATATTAATATTAGTATATATTGGTAATGAACCAGTTGGAATAGAATTAATAAAAAAAATTATTAATTATAAAAAATATCAATCTAATTTTAATGTTGCTTTTTGTTTAAATAAAGATCTTAATAAATCTGATAAATTAAAATCAATCATAAAATCAAATTTTGATTTTTATTCAATATACATATGTAATGAATTCGGTAATGATATTATCCCTACCCTATTAATGTATGATTGTATAAGAAAAATTCATAAATTTACTCATATTATTAAATTACATACTAAATCTATATCTTCTTTATTCAATAATTTAACTGATTATTTACTTACTCAATCAATCAATACTTTAATTAAATCTGCGAATCCAAATTGTAATTGTATAGGATCACGATATACTGAATTAAATGGAGATAATTTTAATTCCCAGTCTATACAAAAATACGAAAAATTTATAAATATGAATTATAGTTTTGTACCAGGAACTATATTTTATACGCAAGGTTTGATTATGGATAAATTACTAATACTGATAAAAAATACTAATTATAGATCTTTTTTGTTGAATAATTTATATGAAAATAATTCAATTAATAGACATTACTCTCCAGTACATTTTATTGAAAGACTATTTGGGATAATTAATTTATCAACAATTACTTAAAAAAAAATATATATATATAATAATGCATAAACTTCTTATTAGTAGCGCTTTTCTACTTTCACAAATATCATCTAAATTAAATTTATTAAATCCAATAAATAAATTATATACATCGCCAAGAGAAATAAAATTATTAGATAATTATTATAAAAACCCTAGCACAAAGTTGATATTAAATGAATTAGATATAAAATTGATGGATGAATTATTTTACGATAATTATTTGTCTAATAATAGATTACCTGTAAAAATTAAACATCGTAGTATTAAATTGTATAAAAATCAATATTATGATTTAAAAATAAATTAAAATAATTTATATAATCTAATTTATTTTAATGATTGGTAACTATATTTTTAATATCTTCGATTGTAAAAAAATCCATACATAATCTTTTCTTTACTATATCCATCTTATCAAAGTCATGAAAAGAATTATATAGATATTTTTCAGTTAAAGTTTCATAATCATCAGAGTCATTCATAGTATCTATATTATCAAATAAATTTATATATAAGAAATTATAATTAGTAAAGTTAAAGTTTATAAAACATTTACTGAAATATTCGCTTTCTGTATCTGTAAAAAAATCTCTTGTATGGTTTAATCCACTTTGTGTTCCATTAGCCACTACAATATTTGGATATACGACTCCTGAGTTTTTGAAATGATTAAACATCAACATATATTCTTTATCAAAAAATGATACCTGTGATACTCTTATATTAAACATTCTTTTCATACCTTTTAGAGAATAATAATTTGCATGGGCTCCATACAAATGAACTGAATTAGGTTCAGGTTTATATATATTATTATGTACATTTTTGTAATTATATTTAGAAAACATAAAATCATGTGCTCCTAATAATAAAAAATCAGAGTCTTTATTTTTATCATAAATATGGGAAAAATAATTTATGAAGTCTTTATGTATTATAATATCATCTTCAAATACTAATATATTTTCTAATTTATTCTGAATTCCATTTAGAAGACACCATAAGTGGCTCATAGTACACCCTAGTTCACCTCTGGTTAAACCAGATTTTGAGCAAAAATATTTGTGTAAATCTGGAGTCACTTTATCTACTATTACTAAGGAATAGTTAATACCATATTTTTTCATTAATGTAATAATATAGTTACGCTTCCTTACATCCTCTACTAAATTTATTATATAAACCTGTTTTACTCTTTTATTTAACTCACAATTTTTATCATTTATAATATTAATAATTTTTGCTTTATAATTTTTTAATGCTTTTACAAAATTCAAGCTAACTTGGTCTAATTTACTTCTATCTTTTGATAAATCTTTTTTACTAGAATCTTTACTATTTGATGTAGAAAATACATTTTTTGGTTCAGATAAGCTTAACAATGTTTCCTCTTTTGATTTTGAAATAGTTTTTAAATCATCTTTTTTTATAGGTCGTATATTAGTGTCAATTGTATGTTCTTTTTTATTTAAAATAATTTTATCATTGGGTTCTTCTTTTGATTCATTTTTTGAATCTTTTGTTTCTGCTTCGTTAAAGGAAACGTGTTTTTGATTAATAGGAACTTCCGTTTTAATAATATTTATATTATCAATTGACTCTTCTTTGTCTATTTTTTTGTCTTCCTTTATCATTTCCTCTTTTGATTCATCAACAGTTTCTAGAAATACTGTTGTATTATTATTAATTTTTGATTGATATATTATTTCTACCTCATTTTCATTTTCACTAGATTGTTCTACATCTACTAAAGAAGACGGATTATTATTTTTATCTTCTACAATTGTTTCGGGTATAGTAATTAACTTTCCGTTACGTTCTTTTACTCGTTCATTTAATTTTTTACACTGTTCTGGTGACAGTAGAGAGACTAATTTCATTTCCTTCAAATTAAATGATTCTTTAGGAAAAGAAGAAAATTTATTTTTATAGTTAGTTATTCCGTTCTTTAAATCTGATTCATAATCTGCGTCTATTAATTTTAATGAAATAGGATCATTATTAGTATCATAATTTTCTGATTCAACACTTTGCATATATATATAACCATGATTAATTTATTTGTTTAAAACACCTAAATATTTAAATGATTTATTAAAAAAAAATTTTTTCTTGTTATTTAGTATAATGGAAGCCGCTTCGCTTACTAGTAGATCTATCGAAAACACGGAAGTAATCAACCAATCTTCAATCCCAAGAGGAATACTTAATAATGACCAAGGTTATTATAATAATAAAGGTGTAGCTTCTGTAACACAAGTTCCATCGATTAATTTAGCATATTTATCTAATGCTACTAATGCTCCTGATGCAGATGTAGTTTTAAATTTAAATCCTATTTGTTTAACTTTCTGTGACTTTTTAGTATTGTTTTTTAGAGCACCAGGATTAGCATTCTGGATGAACCCTGCTAATGCTAATTCAACTGCATTAACATTTAATGATCAAGTATATGAAAGTACTCAATCAAAATGCGTACAATTTTCTTTAGCAGATCAAATCAAAAAGGCCTGGACAAAGAAATTTAACAAATCTGAAACTATTATCAGTCCTGAAATTCAAATTTATCTTAGTCGTGTAAATTTTTTAGCTAAAAGTTTAACTCAAGTTCAAGCATTTGTTTTAGGGCTTTCTTTTGATGAAGTTATCTCTGCATTAATAAGTCAAAAAGAAATTGTTTCAGGAGATTATGAAGATAAAGCTACTGTTAAATTTATTCTTTCATTTAAAGAATTTTTCGAACCTTTAAATATTACTTTAATGGTTAACTTTATCTATATTGTTCAAATTCCATGCTTTAAGAATATTAATGAATGCGATTCATTCTGTAGTTACTACTCTGGTGATAGAACATCGTGCAGAAAATGTTTCGATGAAACAACTTCTTTAGCTGCTAATCTATTAGGTGATGCAGCTGATACTAATCTACCAATTGATAAAGGATTCGGAGGATTCGCAAGTAGTGATAGCGTAGTATCTGATAATGATAGTTTTGTATTTAGCGAAATTTCCAAGCTAATTAAAGAAGATGAATCCTTAGGTTCTTCTTTATGGTAATTATTTTTGAATAATATTAAATAAAGATTTATATTATAAATTATATAATATAAATGTCTTCAAAGCAAAGAGTTTTTTCACATGATAATACCATTAATTATATTGATTATTTGAAAAATAAAAATGGTGAAGAAGCATTAAAAACTATTAAAAATAGTAGTACAAAAAATATAATTAATAAATACAAAAGTTATGATGAAAAATTAAATTACTCAAAAGCTTACTTTAAGCATTTTTATTGTGAAAATGAAATTTGTATGCCTATAGAAGAAAATTGTGAGCCGTGTACAAAGATCAAGATCCAAGATAATAATTTAATTTATTCATCTAAAAAACACTGCTTAAATCAACCAACTACTAATATTTATAAATCTAATATTAGCTATAAGAAATTTGACACTTTAAATGATCCGTGTAAAAAATGTTTTGATGATAAGTGCAAACCATGTAATGATTGTAAATTAAAAAATCATTCTTTATATCCATATGCAACATATAAAAGTCATAAAAATGAACCTTTATTTTTTAAAAAATCATTAGATTTAAATTGTTGGGATCCATGTATGAAAATTTGTCCCATACCTTTTGAAATTTTAAATAAATCAGCATATAATTGTAACATTAAATTTAAACCCAACGGAAAGTTAATTAAACCTTTATTTGTTGATTAAATATATATTATATAAATATATATATGGTAATAAATTTAAATGGTTCAACAAATAATAATCCTTTAAATTTAACAGGAAAATCACAAAGTATATACAAATCTTTTAATTCTACAATTGATACATTTAAAAAACGTATTGTGGCAAATTATATAATTCCTTTATGTTCTAAACAGTGGGATATTTTAAATGAAAACATATTTTTTATTGATAAATTATTAAATCAAGCAGAAATATTAGACAAACGCTTTAAAAATGATGAATTAAAAATATATATAAACTTATTAAATATGATTAAAATAAGTATTGAAGAACATAACAATTTTACTTCTGAAGAAAATAAAAATAATTTTAATAAAGACGATAATGAATTTACAAGTATGATAGTTAGAATGCCAAAAATTAGACTATTACCTGAATATGAGATTTATAACAGCATATTAGGAAAGCCTGATAAATTAAAAAATGAAAGTTATAATAATGAAATATTATCTACTATTAAATTACAAATGAATTTACCCGATATATCATATAAAAAAATTAAAGATACTTTATTAAAAACTAAATAATATTTTTAAAATTAAAATTTTCATATAATATCTCTAATTCAATAGTTATACTATAATCCATATTATTTAAATCAATTAAACTTCCAAAATGATCTAGCAATTTGATTTCTAATCTTGATAAGTTAACTGGACCATTATATCTTCTTACCTTTGCTAAGCTATTATCATTATCATTAATTATAAGTGATAATTTTCCATTTAACATAGGTATCTTTGCTATAACGTCCTCACTCAATATACTTTGATCAAAACAAACAATATTTGAAATATTATTGCTATATTGAAAATCTTTTATAGCAAGATAAATATATCTATCACCTCCTGCATCAAAAAGTCCTTCAGAATATAATGTTTCAATATTTACATAATTTCCTAATCTAAATCCTAATATCCATCCTGCACAATTCATTATATTCTGTCCTATATTCATAGAAAATTTAATTGAAAATGAAAAAGGTATTATATGCTCCTCTTCAAAATTAATAATTTGAAAACAACTACGTAAACTATTAGAATCAATATCAAATTTCAAATATTTCAATAAATTTTCTTGCTGTGATTCATAAAAATAAGTTTTATTTAAATAATCTTCTAATAATTCTGATGAATAATTACCTTCTGGTATTGTAATTAAATATGGCGTATCTATTCCATCTTTATGAATAATAACTTCAAATATATTGTTTTTTTTACCACAGGAAAATAAATACCATGAATTAGGTATTTCAATTGAAACCAACCTTAACGAAACAACCTTTTTAATTTCTGTAGGTAAAAAATACAAAAAATTACTTGCGTCATTTTGATAATAATTTGATCGAAAACAACTATTTATGTTCAAATTTAATAACTGGGTTACCCTTTTAAAAGAATTTAAATTTCCTGGAGCAACTGCGTTATCTACTGAATTAAATACTTCATTGGTATAATTTTTATTATTTAAACTTGGATTTATACGACTATTCACATTATAATATGGTGTATTTATATTGAGTGGACTTTCATCTTTTATAATAGTGCTTCCATATATTTGATTTAAATCTAATAAAGAATCAAATAATTGATTTTCATCATACTTATCTAAATCTGGAATATATTTTATTTTATCCAAATAATTATTTCTATCCTCTTTTGTGTTAATAACTTTACTCTCTAATATATCAAAAATTGCTAATATAATTATTTTTGCTTTATAATAAAACTTAAATATTTCATCCGGATATTTATCTTTAATTATAGAAAGTTTTTTATTTAGCTCCAACGATATATAATCCCTATTACTAATATCTTTTAGTTTAAATAATTTAATCATTTCATCATAATCATAGTTGCTTATATTCAAATCAATTGAATCCATATTTATATTGAATTAAATAAAGATTATATTAATCTATATTTAATTTAAAGATCAGTAATACGATAATTAAATCTTACAATTGTATTTCTAACTCCTTCTGTGGGAGTTTTAAAAATTATATTTATTACTAATATTGGAATAACATCGCCAAAATTACATGAACAGTCTTTTTCTGCTGGACATTTGCAATTACCATTTTTAATTAATTTATAATTATTTATAATTTCGATAATATTACACCATGTTAATGACGCTAAAACACTACAACAATTTATATCACATAATGATTTTATACTAATCATTTCATTAGTTAACTCAACTAAAGATTCCTTTGTAAAACAGTTTCTTGATATATTTAGATCTTTTTCTATATTTGCAATTATAGCTTCTAATAAATAAAATTTATTTCTACATACATTTCTATATTCTGGTAAAAAAGAAATATATTTGTATAAATGTTCATTACAGCAAACATATTCTTTATTTATACCAAAATTCTCACAATAAGGATAAAAGATTTGTTGAAAACATTCTGTAGATATTGAAATTTCATCTAAATTTATAATATTATCATCACACATGGTTTCAACATTTGTGTACTCTTGACACAATACTGCAACATCAATTAATATTTTTTTATTGACACTGTGGTCAGTTTTTTTAACAATATTTGTTGCTGTATTATTTATAAATTCTTTTGGAAAATAATCTTTAGATATATAATCTTTTGCTGATTTTTTTGATAAACTATCCGTTATAGAATTAGAATTGTTAGAATTATTAGAATTGTTAGATTGAATGGTTTTTTTGGTTATAATAGATTCTTGATCATAATTTTGTATCGAGTCTTCCTTCTCATAAGAAAAATCTGTTCCAGTATTGATTTCACTTTTAATATCAGATACTAAAGAAAAATTATCTAAGTTAAGCGTTTCGTCAGTAAATTTATTTTGCAAAATAGAAGTAACAATTTTATCAACTTTATTTGAAGACATAATATATATAATTATGTTATTATTTATTTTATAAAAAATTTACTTACTAATTTTAAAATAATTTTTTTTTTAATGTTTTATTTCTTTTTTTATTTAATGATTTTTTTACATGATTTATTATCTCGCTTTTGTTTTCCAAAATAATATCTAACATATCTTTATAAAAATAACGAAACTGTGATTTAATTTTAAATTTTTGTAATTCATCTATACAAAACCATTTTATTTCTGATTTTTCAAAAATTCTTGTATTCTTTATAACTTCGTCATCTAATTTTTCTTGTAAAAATTTTTGATTGTTATTATAATAAATTGTTAATTTTGGATCATATTCTATTGGAAACAAAAAACTTTTATAAATACTTGTAGATTGTTTTAATTCTAATGTTTTATATCCATATTTTTTAATTAATTTAGATAATTGTTTTTCATCACCTAAAAATCCTGTTAATTCTTCACTTCCTTCTCTTAATGCTGTACGCAAATAAGTTTCGTTCTTTTCACTTCCTCCTCCGAAATCTGCAAATCCAGGTGCAGATGTCTCAAATTTATTTTCTTTACCAAATAGTAAATAAACCTTATTTCCTATAATAGTCATAGGCAATATTCCAGCTCCCATATAATATAATAATATAATAATATAATATGAAAAAAAAAAATATATCTAATAAAAAAAAAAAAAAAAAAAATAAAAAAAAAAAAAAAAA